>Ga0181520_10012309_pt1 | contig 11031 bp, 12 predicted proteins | sample PEATcosm2014_Bin_29_FD_132451 | JGI IMG/M metagenome (GOLD analysis project Ga0181520, IMG submission 132451) | Peatland microbial communities from MTU Mesocosm Facility, Houghton, MI, USA - PEATcosm2014_Bin02_30_metaG | ecosystem: Environmental > Terrestrial > Soil > Wetlands > Peat | place...
CCCGCCGCGCCGCGTCCCGCACGGCATCACCTTGCTCGGCCCGCTCTTCGGCGAGGGAGTGCTGGGTTCGGCAGGAATCGCCTTGGAGAAGGCTTTCAAGGTTGCCGATGAGCATCCGCCGGGGTTCTGAGGGAGCGTGCTTTGCTGCTGCTGGTGAACTCGATGAATGCCTACCTGCTGGTGGCGGCCTTTCTGCAAAGGGACAACGAGGGGTCCGACTCCTAGCAGGATGCGCGGGTATCCAGGAGTCTCCGATCCGCTGCCGTCGCCGTGCAAACCGCCTTTTGCCCGTTGTCATCCCATATTTCGTGGAACTATCCCGCCCCTTAACGGTAATACTGTTAGGACTACAGGTTGTCCGTAATGCCGTGAGCTCGATGCCGTTGACCGACACTCTTTCGGAGTCACAGCTCCTTCGTTTGGCCTTAGGCGGCGACGAGGCGGCCTTTGCTGCGCTCTACGAGAGGTTCAAGTCCAATGTCTATCGGTTTGCTTTGCACCTGACCGGATCGGCATCGCTCGCCGACGACATCACTCAGGACTCCTTCATTACGCTGATGGAGGAGGGTGAGAAGTTTGACGAGAGCAAGGGCCAGATGCTTTCCTTCCTGCTCGGCATTGCCCGCAACTTCGTCCGTCGCGCCTACCGTTCCCAGGCTCGCAGTACATCGCTGGTCGCCGAGAACGAGCAGGGAGAGGAGGTCGAGCTTGCGCTGGAGAGCGGACAGGACACGATGGCCGATGTGCTCCAAGGTGAAACCGTTGACTTGGTGCGCGAAGCCGTCCAGTCCCTGCCACCGCACTACCGCGAGGTGGTCGTCTTGTGTGACCTCTGCGAGATGTCCTATGCCGAGGCTAGTGCCCAGCTCGATTGCAATCTGGGAACCATTCGTTCCCGGCTCAACCGCGCTCATAATCTGCTCGCCAAAAAGCTTGAAACACGTGTCCAGCCCTCGGGCAAACAGGCTGGCGGAGTTATTCAAAGGTGTTTGCTATGAGATGCAACGAATTTGACGCTCACATCGACGAGATGCTCTCGGGCATTCTTCATCCGGACGCAAACCAGCATATGCAGCAGTGCGAACGTTGCACCTCGCACTATCGCGCCCGCACCTCCGTGCAGGCCGGTCTGCGAAATCTGGCATCGGTCATGGTGGCGGGGCCCTCGCGTCATACCGACCGCGCGGTCATGGATGCCTACCGCAGGTTACAGCAGCGCCGCGTAGCCGGAGAATCCGCGCTGGCGCCGGTTGTGCCCAGCGCGCGCCTGTTTACCTTCCCGAGCCGTAGCCTGGCCCCGGCGTGGACCTCGCGTACCTGGTGGAGCGGCGCGGCGGCTGCCGCCGTGGTCCTCGCTGTCTTTGGCTCGGCCGTCCATCTCTGGAACAACGTTCCCACGGTGAGTGCGCCGATTGTAGCTACTGCCCCCGCCACACCGGTTCCGACACGGAGTGCTTTGCTGAACACACCGGCACATTCCAGTGCCAGAGCGGCGTTGCGTCCTACATCGCAGCGGCCGTTCGCGTCATCTCAGTCCAACGGCCCCCATGCGCAAGCCGTGCAGAGCGAGGTTGCTTCCGCGGCGCAGCCCGCGGCATCGCAGGCGGCGTCTCCCGTGACATCGTCCGCAGCGTCGTCCGCGAACCCGGTGCTTACGGCCAAGGCTCCGGCGCGTCCCCCGGTTGCCTATGCGGGAGGCTCCAACTATGAGTCTGAGCCGAACACGCCGATTTCGCCCAACGTCGCGCCGGTCATCCGGCTGGCGAGCACGGGAACGGCGAGCAACGTAGCGCAAACGGCCAGCTCGACGTGGCCGGGATATTCGAATCTGATGTACTGCGATCCCGTGGTCTGCTCCGGCCCCATGCAAGTGGTGCACATCAAGGTTCCGGTGGGGCAGGTTAAGCCAAACCTCGGGCAGAGTATAGGAAATACGTTTGTGAACGCTGAAGTTGTGGTAGGACCCGATGGCGTGGCCCGAGCCATTCGGGTGGCAAATTAAGGGCATGAAGTCTTGTCGCGAAGCGTGCTGCGTACCGGCATCACGGAATGGCGCCGGGAGCGGTTGTCCTACTTGGAACAGGTGTTGTGAATGTGTCAGGAGTTTCACGGAATGAACCTTCGTTCGATCAGCGCCGCTTCGTTTTTGTTCGCGGTATTCTCGCTCGCATGGCCGCTGGTGGCCGTGGCGCAGATTCCGGCCGCGCCGAACGCCGACCTCAGACTCGCTCCCATTACCGTGCAGATTGCGCCCCCGCCGATCTCAATCTCATCGGCGATGCTGGGCGTCTCCAGCCCGCTGGGAGCGCAATCGGCCACGGGGAAGCCGATGTTTGCCGAATTCGTTACCGAGCATCACCAGAGCTTTATTGACGGCAACCGCATCTCGCACTCCACCACGTCCAGCATCTATCGCGATGCGCAGGGACGCATCCGCCGCGAGTCGCAGCTCTCGGTTCCCGGAATGTCGGCCGGGGTCTCGGCCTCCATGTTCATCACCATCGTCGATCAGCAGCTTGGCTACGGCTACGTGCTGAATCCGCAGGAGATGGTGGCCCATCGCTACGACCTGAATGGGGTGCGGCCGTCCTATGTGGCGCGGCTCAGCACCCAGGGCAACGGCGAGGGTTTGCTGTCGCCCGATCCCAAGCAGCCCGCCGGGAGCGCAGTGGAACCGGCCACGTCCGCCGCCCCCGCGGCAACGACCTCGCATTGGCGGCTGCACGCGTTTTCATCGCACCGCCGCGCGCTGGATGCATCCGCGCCGACCGCAAACTCGAACTCCAGCCAGCTCGGCTCCGGCTTTTTGTCGTCGTCCGAGGAGTCTGGTTTTGCCAGCGCGCCCACGATGCGCATTGACCAGCCCCTTCTTGCCGCGCCCAACCCGGTACGCACGGAGAACCTTGGCGAGCAGACGATTCTGGGCTTCCGCGCCCGGGGTACGCGTGTGATTACCACGCTTCCCGCTGGACAAATCGGCAACGACCGCCCCATCGACATCATCAGCGAACAGTGGTTTTCACCGGAGCTGGAGGTGGTGATGCGCAGCATGCATCGCGATCCCTGGGCTGGCGAGTTCACCACCACGGTGACTAAGATCAGCCGGGGCGATCAGCCCGCCGCACTCTTTGAGATTCCGGAACGCTACAGGATCATCGACGCCGCCAGCGAAGATGAGCACCACGTGCTCGACGGCCACGGCAACCACTCTCCGGGACCAGCACCCTGGTAGCTAGGCGGGACGCTTGAGGTAGGGTTGAAAATGCTCCAACGCATCCTGAACAGGGCGGAAGTTTCGTCCTGAATGGGCCACCCGCCCGCGGTTCAGGTCCTGTTGTAGGCCATCTATCTATCCACCTATCCGAAGCAGAGACTTCTACATCTCCTACTTGGCAACCTGCAATTTTTTCAATCGCTGTCCGGTCAGCACTACGTAGTGCATGGCCGAGGCCAAGGTGAAGGCGAAGACGCCGTAGAGCAGTACCTGCCGCGTCATCCACACCCACTCGTACTTGTATACCTTGGAGAGCAGCGCGAAGAAGACGGCTGCGATCTGGCAGAACGTGTTGATTTTGCCGAAGATTCCCGGCCGGAAGTCGCGCAGGCCCACGGTGTAGAGCAGCGCCGAAATCACCAGGATCGAGAGGTCGCGCGAAAACACCATCACCGTGTAGCGCCAGGCGATCATGTGATTGAACGACATCACAAGGAACAGCGAGCTAAGCAGCAACTTGTCGGCAATCGGGTCCAGGTATTCGCCAAGCTTGGTCTTCTGATGCAGCAGGCGCGCCGCCAATCCATCCAGTCCATCGCTCAATCCGGCGATGACCACCAGCACCAGTGCCGTGTGATAGCGGCGCTCGACAATGCAGATGTCGATAAATGGGACGAAGAACAGGCGCAGCAGGGTTAACTGGTTCGGAGTTGTCCAGAACTGGTTTTTCACCGGCATGGCGCATCGTCCCCATCTTCGCCAAAGACCTCTTCCACCGGACGTCCGGCCTGGGCTGCAAAGCTCTCGCCCAGCGAGGGTAGCTCACCGGCCGGTGCATCCAGTTCCATGGATTCCACCCGGTGCATGGGGAAGAACAAGGTTGATGCCCCGGCCGGCTCGCCGGCGCGAATCTGCCGCGCCAGATCCTCAAGCGACTCCAGGGGAACGCCGCGCAGTTGTACTCCGGCGGCCGCCAGCTTCAGCAGCAGGCCAAAGAACTTTTGCCGCGGGGAGTGCAGCGTCAGCAGCACCGCCGAACCCTTGTTGAATCCACGCCCTTGCATAGCCATGATTCTGACGCGTGCGCGGCCTACTTACAAGTGCGTGCTGCGACACGGCAGCGCCGTACGTGGCGCAGGGCAAACCTGCTAGAGTTAGACAGATCCCATGACTCCCGCCGATGCTCCCAGAAAGCTGCACGTCATCATTGCCTTCGCGCTGGTTTACGTGCTCTGGGGCTCTACGTTTCTCGCCATCCAGATTGCGGTCGAGCATCTCTCCCCGCTGATCATGGGAGGAATGCGGTTTACCATTGCGGGCATCATGATGCTCGCGTTCCGTGCCTTTGGCGGACACCGCATCACCATGCCTCGTCGCGATCTGCTGCGCCTGGCCATCATCGGCGTCCTTCTTCTCACCACCGGCAACGTCATCCTGGGATGGGGCGAGACTTACATTGCCACCGGGCTGTCGGCGCTCCTGATTGCCGTTTCGCCCCTCTGGTTTCTGATTCTTGAACGAATCAGCCATAGCGCCGACCATCTCTCCGCGCGCGGCCTGGCGGGAATCGCGCTTGGCGTTGCCGGAGTTGCGATTCTGCTCTGGCCTGACATTTCCGGCCACACGAAATTCGGCACGGCCCAGCTCTTCGGTTCGATTCTGGTTCTCGCCTCCAGTGTCAGTTGGGCTTCCGGCTCCGTCCTCACCAGGCGCTGGCAGATGCCGGTCGATCCTTACACGGCTAGCGGCTGGCAGATGCTCATCGCCGGGGTGTTCAACAGCCTGCTCGCGCTCCTCTTCGGAGATCTGCACCGCGCCACGTGGCAAGCCAGCTCGCTGTGGGCCATTGTCTACCTTGTCTTCGCCGGCTCGCTCATCGGGTTCACGGCCTACGTCTGGCTGCTCAAGAACGTTCCCATCGCCAAGGTGGCAACCTACGCCTATGTCAACCCGATCATCGCCTTGATCCTCGGCTGCGCGTTCCACGGCGAAAAGATGGACATCTACATGCTTGCCGGCTCGGTGGTAGTCATCTTCTCGGTCATCCTCGTCACTGGAGCCCAAGTCCATCACGTGGAACCGGCACTGGAGCTTGAGCCAGTGGAACCGGCCAGCGACTGAGCTCCCTCGCACGCTTGCAACCAGCGAATCTTTTTTCAGCTCTAATGCAGTGCCATGCTTGGAAACCGCAGCAGCGAGCAATGGATTGCGCAGTATGCCAGCAGTCACCAGCATCCGGTGAACCGGCTCTGCCACACCTTCGGGATTCCACTCATTCTGCTCTCGTTGTTTATGCTGCTCGCGATACCGGTCTACCATCGTGCCTGGCAGATTGCGGCGGCGCTCTTCGTCATCGGATGGACATTGCAGTTTATCGGCCATGCATTTGAAGGCAAGCCTCCGGAGTTCTTCCGCGACTGGCGATTCCTTTTTGTCGGAGTGCGCTGGTGGTGGGCGAAGATGCAGGGCCGCGCCTGAGACGCATCGGCACGAATCACAAAAGCGGCCCGCAGGCCGCCTCTGTACGCCACCGATTCTAGATTCCCGGTTTCTAGATTCCCGGTGCCACCTACTTCCGCTTCCACCGTACGCCGTCCTTGGTGTTCTCCAGCACAATTCCCTGTGCCAGCAGCTCATCGCGAACCGCATCACTGGTCTTGAAGTCCCTGGTCTTGCGCGCGGCGGAGTGCTTTGCCACGAGCACTTCGACCTGCTCATCGCTCAAAGCCGCGCTTTTCGCCATCTCCAGAGCCTCCGGGCTGATCTTGTCTTCCAAGGCTTCGGCCCGGGCCCAATCCACAATGGCTTTGACGTGCGCCGCATCCTCGTCCACCAGCACGGCGAAGATCTCGTCGAACTTGCCGAGGGCTTCCAGCAGAGCGGCAATGTCGTCCTTCTTCACCTTGCCATGGTCGGCGGCGGCGTTCACGTCGCGCACCAGGTCGAAGATGGCAGCCAGCGCCTGGGCGGTATTCAGGTCGTCGTCGAGGCTGGCATGCATCTCGCACACGGACTTTTTCGCCATCTCCGCAATGGCCGGGTTTGCACCCGGTTCCCAGGTGGAAGTCTCCAGCCGCCGCTTGAAGTTGCGCAGCCGCTCCACGGAGTTTGCCGCCTGGGTCAGTCCGTCAAAGGTGAAGTTCAGTTGCTTGCGATAAGGAACCGAGCTCAGCAGCAGCCGGATGGATGAGGGCTTGTGACCCATCAGCACCAGGTCGCGCAGGGTATAGAAGTTGCCCAGCGACTTGGACATCTTCTGCCCTTCCACCAGCAGAAAGCGCACGTGCATCCAGTGGCGTGCAAAGATCTTTCCCGTCAGCGACTCGCTCTGCGCGATCTCGTTTTCATGGTGCGGGAACATCAGATCCTCACCGCCCGTGTGCAGGTCGAATGTCTCGCCCAGATACTCCATCGCCATGGTCGAGCACTCGATGTGCCAGCCCGGACGGCCACGCCCGATCTCGGTCTCCCAGCTGGCTTCGCCCTCTTTCGGAGCCTTCCACAAGGCAAAATCGCGGGCATCATCTTTTTCGTATTCGTCGGCGTCCATGCGGCCGCCGCCGTCGGTGATCATGCCTGCAAAGTCCTTCTTGCTCAGCTTGCCGTATTCAGGGAATTTGTCGATGCGAAAGTACCACGAGCCATCCTCGGCCTGATAGGCCACGCCCTTGTCGGCCAGCCGACGGATGAATCGCGCCATCTCTGGAATGTGTTCGGTCGCCCGCGAGATCCGCTCTGGCTGTTCGATGCCCAGGGTCTCCATGTCTTCCAGGAAGGCCTGCTCGTACTTCTTTGTGTATTCGCCAATGGAGACGCCACGCTGGTTGGCGTTGCGGATGATCTTGTCGTCCACGTCCGTGATGTTCATGACGTGCAGCAGTTGGAAACCGCTCTGGCGCAGGTAACGGCGCAGCACGTCCACCGCAACAAACGTGCGGAAATTGCCGATGTGGCCGTAGTCGTAAACAGTGGGGCCGCAGGCGTAGAAGCGGACCGTGTTGCCGTCCGAGGGTGCAAATTCTTCCGTCCTGCCGCTAAGAGAGTTGAACAGATCGAGCGCCATTATCTTCCTTCATCGGGAAATCAGCTCAAGACAGTGTATATGCTTGGTCGCACACTGATTCTAAGGGGCGGCCATGGACCGCCGCAATACGCGCCCGCGCAGAAGCCTCCAAAGCCGGGGCAGCGCGAGCCCGGCAGGCTCGGCAGAATCCCCTGGATTTACAATGATCGATCAGGCTGGAAACGCACCAAGTGGAAGCAGTCCCCTCATTTCCGGAGAGAACGCATGGCCTCGGCCTTTGACAGCCGCGCGAACAATTTCGACTTCCTGCGTTTGAGTCTGGCCCTCTGTGTGGTTTATACCCATAGTTTCCACGCCGTGGTCAATGGCACAGCCATGGAACCGTTTAAGGATTTTACTCACGGGCAAGCCGGGCTGGCATCCATTGCCGTGGATGGCTTCTTCATCATCAGCGGCTTTCTTGTTACCCAGAGCTTTCTCCGGTCCGCTTCCATTGGGAGCTACTTCTGGAAGCGCGTGGCTCGCGTCTATCCTGGGTTCGTCGTCTGCATGTTGCTCAGCGCCGTTTTGGTCGCGCCCGTGGCTGGCGCCGCGTCGGTCTATTCCAGTTTTGTTCTGCGTGTGCTCAGCTTCTTGTTTCAGACGCTTCAGCTCCGGGAGTTCAAGTACGTTCATGCATTTGCCGGGAATCCGGTTCACATCATCAACCTGGCGGTCTGGACCATTCCAATCGAGTTTGGTTGCTATCTCTGCCTGGCGGTTCTTGGCGTGTTGCGAATCCTCAAACGGCGTGCGCTGGTTCTCGCGATCTTTGCCGGGGTGCTGGTTCTGATTGTCGCAAGCCCATGGATCTCCGGTCATCATCCGGGGGGCTTTTCGCCGGGAGGTCACTCGCTTCGGGATGGATGGCTTCGATTCAGCTCCATGTACCTGGCCGGTATGGTTTTCTACCTTTACCGCGAGCGGATCCGTTTCCCTCTGTGGGGCGCGATCACCGCATTCTGTGTCCTTGCGATTGCCTGTGTTACTCCCAACGCTTGGCTTGCGTGTTTTCCAATCGCTGGCGCATACCTGATTTTCTGGTTTGCCTTTCACCCGAGGATCAGGCTGCAGGACTTTGCCCGCTACGGCGATTTCTCTTACGGCACCTACCTGTATGCCTATCCCATTCAGCAACTCATTGTTCTCTGGCTGGGACCTCGCACCAATCCTTTCGTTCTCTTCCTGATTGCGGTTCCGCTCTCCTTGCTGGCGGCCTTCTTCAGTTGGAATGCCGTGGAGAAATGGTTTCTTCCGTCGCGCAAGCCGCGGCACGCACCTGTGCATGCCCGGTGCGATGTGCCGGCAATCGGCTCCGTGGTGGATTAGAAACCGGTGGATTAGAAACCCACGCCAAAGCGCCGGAACTGGGCTATAATCTGTCCACCTCGTGGGAGAGGAGCAGAGCGTATGCCGTTGCTGAGCAGGATTCGCCAGCCGCGCCCGCACCACAGCAACACCGTGATGCTGACCTTTGCCGCGCGCGCCATCTGGTCGCGATTCGCCTCCCCGCGTGCCGAACTCATCGGTTCTCCCTCGCTCTCGCGTCCCAGCCTCTTCGCTGGCGACTAACTCTCCCTGTTTCCTCCGCGTCACACGCCGTGCGTGCTCTCCGCATTGCAACAGAATTCGCGAAGCAATATTTGCCAAGCAGAAGATGCAGCCGCACACCTGAATCCCATTGCACAACCGCCAGTTTCAGGAGGAATCCATGCCACCCGCAACCCTTACTCCCGCCGAGGTCCCCTGCATTCGCACCAAACTGCCTGGCCCCATTGCCAAGCGCATCATCGCCGATGACAACCGCCTGATCTCGCCCTCGTACACCCGCTCCTATCCCCTGGTAGCCAAGCGTGGACACGGCATTGTGATCGAGGACGTGGACGGCAACGAGTTTTTCGACTTCTCTGCCGGAATCGCCGTCACCTCCACCGGACACTGCCATCCCGAGGTGGTGGCCGCCGTACAGCGCCAGGCCGGCGAACTGCTGCACATGTCTGGCACCGACTTTTACTACCCGCAGCTCACCGAACTCGCTAAGCGCCTCTCGCAGATTGCCCCCATGCCAGGGCCGCACCGCGTGCATTACGGCAACTCCGGTGCCGAGGCCATCGAGGCTGCGCTCAAGCTCGCCCGCTATCACACCAAGCGGCAATACATCATTGCCTTCCACGGAGCCTTCCACGGACGCACCATGGGCGCGCTCTCGCTGACCTGCTCCAAGGCGCAGCAGCGTCGCCGTTTCTCGCCGCTGGTCCCCGGCGTTGTTCATGTTCCGTTCCCCAACCTCTATCGCCGTCCTGCGGGCGCCGAGCCTGAGCCGTACGCCCGTGACACCGCGCGCTACATTGAAGACTGGGTCTTCCGCACCGAAGTTCCGCCCGAGGAGTGCGCCGCCATCGTCGTGGAAGCCTTCCAGGGTGAGGGCGGATACCTGCCCGCGCCCACGGCATTTCTGCAGGAACTCCGCCGCATCTGCGACAAATATGGCATCCTGCTGGTCATCGACGAAGTGCAGTCTGGGATGGGACGCACCGGGAAGTGGTGGGCCATCGAACACTCCGGTGTTGCTCCGGACATGATTACCGTGGCCAAGGGCATTGCCAGCGGCCTGCCGCTTTCGGCGCTCATCACGCGCGCTGAAATCATGGATTGGATTCCCGGCTCGCATGCCTCCACCTTTGGCGGGAATCCCGTGGCCATCGCCGCTGCCCTTGCCACCATCGACATCATCGAGCGCGAAGGACGCGAAAACGCCCGCGAGGTCGGCGAGTACATCCTCGACCGCATCTCCGACTGGCCGCAGCGCCTGCCGCTGGTGGGCGACGTTCGCGGACGCGGCCTGATGATCGGCATCGAACTGGTTGCCGACAAGCACACCAAGTCTCCGGCGGGAGAGCAGCGCGACCACGTCGTCGAGATGGCCTTCGAGAAGGGGATTCTCTTCCTCGGCTGCGGTTCGAATACCCTGCGCCTCAGTCCGCCGCTGATCGTCACCAAGCAACAGGCCGATCTCGCCCTCGATGTCCTCGAAGAGTGCATCACCAGGGTCGGCTCGGGCAAATATCAGCGCCCAAGCTGGGGTGAGGAAGTGGGCTCGTAAGGCTCGCGTTTCTTCTTGCTTGCTGCCCCACCTTCGACGTGCAGTTTCCTGCGCGCCAGGGTGGGGTTTTCGGCTTTGCTGTCGTCGAGTGCCGCAGGCTTTCGCTCACGGAGTCCGGAATTGCTGTGTGGTTGCGGTAAGCAATTGCGGCGTGCTGAATTGGTGTGTGCCTTGTGCGGTTAAATCCTGTAAAATCCGTTCCTATGTTCCACAAAATCCCAGCGAAGATGCTCTCCAAGATGCGCGAGTTGGAGCAGATCGACCTGCGTGACCGTGTCGACGGTACTCCGCAGAGCAAGCGGTTGCGTCAGGTACCCTCTGAGGTTGGCCGGTTTATTGCCATTTTGGCAGCTTCCGCGCCCGAGGGCCGTTGGGTCGAAATTGGCACCAGCGCCGGTTACTCCACCCTGTGGCTTGCGCTTGCCGCACGTACCCGCCACAGCAAGGTCACAACCATCGAGTGCGACTAAGCCAAGGCCGAACTTGCCCGCAAAACATTTGCCGCCACTGGGGTCACTGACGTCGTCGAGCTGGTGCAGGGTGACGCCTTGAAGTACCTGCCGGAATACAACGACATTGGTTTCTGCTTTCTCGATGCCGAAAAGGAAGTCTACGAGCCGTGTTATGAGGCGGTCATCCCGCTCCTGGTGC
>Ga0181520_10012310_pt1 | contig 11031 bp, 12 predicted proteins | sample PEATcosm2014_Bin_29_FD_132451 | JGI IMG/M metagenome (GOLD analysis project Ga0181520, IMG submission 132451) | Peatland microbial communities from MTU Mesocosm Facility, Houghton, MI, USA - PEATcosm2014_Bin02_30_metaG | ecosystem: Environmental > Terrestrial > Soil > Wetlands > Peat | place...
CCTCGGTGATCACCTTAAATCCGGCCACTTGTGGTCACTTCAAAACCGGCCACTCTGGATGGCCTGAGACGTGATTGTTTTACCTTGCTGCGAGGTACATTTGCAAGGTGCAGTTTCAGTCGTTACAGTTATGGCCGGTGTTCAAGCCTTGGGATGCGTGGTAAGGTTGTAGTCGCTCCTCCGGGGTCGCGCCTTGCGGAGTGATCCAGGGCCGATGACACGGGGCTGGCTCCGAAGAAATCGGTAATCGAGACCCTCTGCGGTTGGGCCTGACAGGCTCGCCTTGCAGAGGGTTTCGTGTCTTCAACGAGATTTCTAGGGTGAGGCTCCGGCGTCGAGGCTTCTGGATCCCGAGTCGCGATGCCGCCGGGCGCTTTTGCCCGGCATCTGTATTGCTTTGGCTTTTTCACTGGGCATCTCCCACACCGCTGGTTTTGGTGCGCCAACTGCGCGGGCCGCACTTGAGCACGTGTCCGTGATGCAGTAGCCGGTCGAGCATGGCGGTCACGGCTGCACTGTCGCCAAGCAACTTGCCCCAGTCGTCTACTGGTCGATTGGACGTGAGAAGTGTACTTGCTCGTTCGTAGCGGCGCATGATGATTTCCAGCAGTTCCTCGGCTGCGGTCAGCGGCAGCTTTCGCATTCCAAGGTCGTCGATGATCAACAAGGGCACAGTGGTGAGCAGTTCCATGTGTTCCTTTCGTTTGCCGTCAAGCGTGGCGTCGGCCAGTTCTTCCAGCAGGGCGTGGGCTTCGCGATAGAGAACACGATAATTTTGTTGGATAACAGCGTGCCCGATGGCCTGCCCGATATGGCTTTTGCCGCTTCCAGGTGGACCGAGGAACAAGGCATCTTCACGCCGACCCACCCAGCCTGCGGTAGCCAGATCGAAGATGAGTTTCTGATTCATCTTGGGGTTGAACTGGAAGTCGAAATTGTCGAGGCGCTTGTCGGTATCGCGGAACTGCGCTTGTTTATGGCGTCTCTCCAGAAGCCGCTTGCTGCGGCAGACAAGCTCATCAGATACCAGTGTGGAGATCAGGTCGATGGGCGCCATGTTCTCCGATTGTGCTTGCAAAAGCCGGGTTTCCATCACCGCGGCCATGCCGCTCAGGCGTAGTTGCACCAGGCAGCGATTGAGTTCGATCATGTTCATGGTTGGGATTCCTCGAAGTTCATGCGTTGTTGGATCACGTCGCGATACTGGCTCAGTTCGCGGATGAGGGGATCGATTTGCTTCAGGCTCAGAGGGGCCTGCTGGCTGCGCTCCAGATAGCGGCGGATGAATCGATACTCGCTTACGCCTAGCTCCAGCGCCGCTGCGCAGGCTTGATCGCAAGCAGCGTTGCCGTACTTCTTGGCAAGCGAGAACATGCCCTGAATGCGGCGGGTTCCGAGTTCGCCCTGGCGAGCGTGGATGGCATCGCAGACCACGCCGATGTTGGCTCCAGCCTTGTGGGCTCGTGCCAGCAGTTGCAGCAACTGCGGTGGCGTACGACGCGGGCGATCCTCATCGCGGATGCGATGACCGCCAGCCTTGCCGCTCAAATGCTCACGCAACAACTGGCCGGTGCGGAGATCGAGCAGGCGCACGTACATCGCGTCCCACTGCACTTGGACCTGACGGCCGATCCAGCCCGGTGGTGCGCCATAGTAAGCCGCATCCACCTCGACACATCCATCCAGATGAACGGTACGTTCGCCATACTGGTAGTAGCGAAACGGCTCCAGCGGTAGTGCTTGCAGAAACGGTTTCTCTTCGGCGAACATCGCCGCCACCTGCCGCTTGGTCCGCCCGTGGATGCGCTTGTCGGCCCAACGCTCTTCCCAGTGGTCCAGGTACGCCTGAGCCTCTTCCAGGCTCTCGAACTTCTTGCCCTTCAACGGCGTCATCTGCGCATGGTTGACGCCACTTTCGACTTTTCCTTTTCGATCTGGATCGCGCACTTTGCACGGTAACGCCGTCACACCATAGTGCGCCAGAACGTCGCGATACAGTGGATTCAAGCGGGGATCGTAGAAGTCTGGAGACAACACGCCCTCGCGAAGGTTGTCCAGAACCACGACTCGCGGCGAACCGCCAAGACGGCGAAAAGCCTTCTCGTGCAGTTCGGCCCATACTCGTGAACTCGATTTGAAGACCAGCAGACGAACACATTTCCGACTGCACCCCAGCGTCAGTACGAACAGCCGCGTGCGCCGATACTTGCCGCTATCTGGGTCGCGCACCATAGGGCCGGTGCCGTAATCAACCTGGCCCTCTTCACCGAGTTTGGTCTCGATGATCACCCGCGCTTCGGGCGATGAGGATCCGCGCAGTCTCTGCACGAAGCGCCGCACACTCTGATAACCGCCCGTGAACCCGTGACCATCAACCAGATCCTGAAAGATGCCCATCGCGTTGCGGCCCCGCGATAGCTCCTGTTCGATCAGTTCGCGATAGGGCTCACTGCTGCTGGCCGTGCGCTGGTCGTTCTGCGCCAGTTCTGCCCCTGAAGGCAAAAAGCCGGTGATCACTGAAGTGGCCGCTTTTGAGTTGTTGGCTGGTTCGCCGGTGCCGGTGGTCACTTCTATGGCCGGTTTTGAACCGTCCGAGCCGGTGATCACCAAAGTGGCCGGTTTTGGAAGGGATTTTGGTCCCCAGCTTCCTGGCGAACGCACCACGATCCCTGCTGACCTCAGGTAATCGCCCGCCGTCTCGCGACGAACCGCCGTCGCCTCCTCGATTCGCCGCAGGGACCAGCCCAAACGTCCCAGCGCGATCACCTGTTCCCGCTTCTCTCTGCTCAAGACATTACCCATGCCAACAGAGGCTAATTGCCTCCGTCAGTGCGTATGTCTCAGCCCCGCAGAGTGGCCGGTTTTGAAGTGATCATAAGTGGCCGCTTTTGGGTGATCACCAAGGGCCCACTGTCTGGATCGGCGCAAAAGCACCTTTATCGAACTGCATTCTCTAAACGCATTACGAGGCGCGTTGCTTCCGGCCAGCCAGCGGATAGAAACACATCAAGCACCGTTCCGAGATTCGCGGCATTTTCGGACTTCATGAGAATATCTTTATGATCAGCCAATACAACCTCCGTGAGTTTTACGACTTCACTGATTGCTAAGCTGTCGAACTCATAACCCAAAGTGATCCCCGTCAGTAAACTCGCCGTGAGGTCGAGAACCATTTCAGGATGGTACGAAACAACTCGGCTAAATGTCTGCATGATGTAGTGCGTCGTGGTAGCAGCAATTGGTCGGCGCTGTTCAGGCCGACTCTGCTCGCAAAGGCTCTTGAACAGCGGTACCAACTCGACAAAAAGCAACGATTGAGTTTCGTCCGACAGAATTTTGGTGTCTTCACGACGTAGGTCAGGGCTGATATCCAGAGTCAAATATAATCTGAACCCGACCGTCTCAATCACATTGAGCAAACCTTTCAGAGTTTCTTGCAAACTTTCTTTTTCTGAGGAACCGACGCTTCGTAATGACTCCAGTGTCTCCAGGATTGCGCGATCCGTTGCACGAAGCACATCGAGAATTGTTGCCCTGGCGCGTTCACGGATCGTGGCGTCTGCTGAAGTGCCACCTGGTAGGCCCTGAGTCAGAAAATGGACGGAGGAAAACGCCATTTGATTCAATTCAGATGCAGAGTGCTGAGGATTTCTCAGGTAGGATTTGAGAATCTGATGCGCGTTTGGATTCTTCAGATACACATAGAGCTGCGTGATGCAGTCAACAGACACACGCAAGATGTCTTTCGTCTTCTCGCCTGGTAACCATCGTTCCAACGGATTAGCTAACCGTTCCACCACTCTGTCCGGTTCGGAGAGGGCGACATTCGCGTTGACTAAACTACTTATAGCCAATCAAACGTCTGAACGGAAAACGCTCGAGTTCAAAGAAAAGCTCCCAGAGGGGACGGACAAGGCAAAGAAGGAGTTTTTGGCCGACGTATGTTCCTTTGCAAACGCGGAAGGAGGGTATATCGTCTACGGAATTCGCGAAAGGCGAGCCGCGGATGGACAGCCTACGGGAATCGCTGAGGCCGTTGTCAGCCTGACTGACCCTAATCCCTCCATCGCCTGCGACCGACTCGAACAGCTCGTCCGGACTGGGATTGCGCCTCGCATCCCAGTTGTCCAGGTAAGGAAGATCGAGTTCGCCAATCAGGAGTGGGTCATCGTCCTCCGGATCGGGAAAAGCTGGGTCCGACCACATATGGTGGTATTCGCCGGAACAAGCCGGTTTTACGCGCGAAACAGCAGTGGCAAGTTCCAATTGGACGTTGGCGAAATAGGCCAAGCTTTCGCAGAACAGAGGACGGTAGGCGAGAGATTACGGGACTGGCGGACAGAACGGATCTCAAAGTTATTGTCCGGCGATGGCCCGATGCCCCTGGATGGGAAACGGAAGCTTCTCTTCCATTTCATCCCTGCTTCGTCTTTGGTGGGCCCGTCAGTCGGAAGTGGTTGGAAGATTTCCGAGCAGCAACAGGCTTTCCTCAAACCAAGTAGCCTATCTTCCAGCATTTCAGCGCGATATAACAGCGATGGATACTTGGCCTACAGCATGAAAGGCGCTACCGGTACTGCCTCCTATGTGCAGGTGTTTCAGAACGGCGCGTTGGAATATGGGGACGGATACATACTGGGTGCCGGCGAAGACCTTGGACGAGAAAACCGTATCCCGAGCAAGGCCTTTGAAAAAAAGGTCGCCGAAATCTACGAGAGCGGCCTGAGATTACTTAACACACTCAATGTTGAGGACCCTGTCTACTTCGCCTGTGCGTTGGTCATGGTTCGTGGTCTTCGGCTATCGAGGGATCAAATGTGGGATGTTGGTGAATCTCATACCTTCGACCGTGATGTGATTACGACTCCTGACTTCCAGATACTTGATCGAAATGAGGGCCGTCCCTTTATCGGGTCCGTACTTCCTCTCATCAACTCGATCTGGCAGGCCAATGGATACGAGCAGTCGCCGTTTGCGGGACCCGCCTGGAGCCCTTTCAACTATTGACCGACAGAACAACTTGCTGCTGCAACTCATCAACCAGTCTGGGTCGACAGCTTATCAGTTCCCGAAGCGAAGTTGCTATTCCGATCCAAATTTGAGTCATTGGCGGAGGAGTTCAGATCCAACAAAATCCGCAAAACGCGTTGGACGCGATGTTCGCCAAATCCGCCCAAAGTTCGCTTCGTTGTGTGGACTGTCATTGATCGGAGTAAATCAGTGACGTCTCGGCTACTTCCAGAATCTTCCCAGAACACATCGAGGCCGCACATCGTTCAGAATTAGCACTCAGACGCCGCAGTTTCTGTTGACCTACTTCGTCCGTCGTAGCAAGCGACCTGCCACCTGCGATCCAGTTGTCGCATCGGAGATTCGCTAGACTGCGCTTAGTCGACGCCGTTGGCTAATGTTTCGGTGGGTTGTGTCGTGCTACGGCATTCAAACGGTGATCAGAACAGCTTGCTGAAGTTATAGTTCAAGGTTGGCCCATGGCCGGCCCCCCATGCTACGTACGTTTGGGCGACGACGTTTTTCTGAAGGCTGAAGGTAGCGCCGAAGCCTGCGTCCTGGCGGAGATGGGAGAAGGTGAGATCGGACAGCGTGGAGCCGACGCGGCCTGCGTCGTAGAAGAGAAGCAGGCCGACAGGATCGACAATGGGGACGGAATACTCGGCCTGGACGAACACGGCGTTATGATCGCGGAAGCGGTAGTTGGGGAAGCCACGGAGACTGATCTGCGAGTTGATGTCGGAGCCGCCGACGGTGGGCTGTAGATAAAAGGGAATGATCGAGTTAGTGCCTGTGTTAGAAGCGGAAAGGCTAGAGCGGAAATCGACCTTGCCGTAATTGCACTGCTGCGTGACCTTGATGACATAGTCGCTGGCGGCGGTGAGCTTTTCGTGACCGTTTCCGCAGGCGTTTTTGAGGACGTAATAGATGAGGCGCGAGCCGAAGCTGGGACCGATGTCGCCGACGGTAACGTAACGGCGAACGTTCGAGCCAAGAGCGATGGACTCGTCGCCGGAAAAGATGAAGCGCTGGAAGGAGCTCGAAGAGTTGTCGCGAGCCGAGTACCAGTGATAGGCGGCCTGATTATTGAAGGTGAACCGGATGTTCCTCTTCATGAGAGGGCCGGTGTGGTTGAGTGGGTCGTCGTCGGTGCGAGGATTGGTGAGAGCGCTGGCTGTAGTGATGATCGCGATGTTTGTATGCGTGAAGAAAGGTTGAGATTGCAGGCCTGGCGCGGTCAAGTTGGTGAAGTTGTTGCCAACTGAGAGCGGGTCGGCTGTCGGCGGGAGATCAGGTTGGAGCAGCTCGATGCCGCTGCCAACCGCGAGGTGATCGGTGAGCGGGAGGTTTGCGGCAATGCCACCGAACGTGTCGTTCTGGTGAAAGGTGTGTTTGAGGGCCGGCGAGAGAGGGCCGAGGCCATAGAACGAGATGGTCTGCAGGCTACGATGGATTCCCTGGGCGTGGAGAGAGAATTGGGTCTTGGTGCAGAGGATTCCGAGTCGCTGACAAACTTCATTGTTCTTGTTGCGGTCTGGTCTGTAGAGGGGCGGCGTGAGGTCGAAGATGCCTGAGGCGACCCAGCTTTGGTTGATTGAGCCGACGACGGATAGCTTGGCTTGTTTGGAAGATAGCTTGCCAGAACTGGAGATGGTGTCGACCTCATCCTCGAACATGCCACCGAGAGCGAAGCCGTTGCCGGGAGGCAGGCCGGAGAAGGTGAAATGGAACTTGGGGTCAGAGAAGAGCGCTTCGGCGCATTCGACACGAGTGTGAAGTTTGGCTGTGGAGTCGAAGAAGGTTTTGCACATGCTCTTGGATTGCGCGTGCAGCGAAGCTGCGAATGCGAAGAACGCTCCGAGTAGGAAGTGTTTGAGGTGGGCGTTCATTTGCCTGCTCCAGCTATGACGTTCTGATGAGCGTCGCGAAGGTACTTTGAGACCTCGGCAGCATTGGTGAGGGTGCTGACATCTCCGGCTGACTTAAGGCTCGCTTGGTCGAGGGAGTATTCCATGGCCCTTGCCATAAGAACCGAAAGATCGGTAGCAGTACGCTGCTCGGCGGAGGCCTGTATCTGAATGCCACCGGATACAACGGGGTTGGGGAGCTTGACCACATCGGTGCGTATCGCGTCGCCAGTGAGGGTGAGGACGTCGTCGAAGGTGGGTGCCTGGGCCTCGCGCCAGGTCAGCGGCTTACTGCCAGGACAGAATAGCTTTCGCACGGTGGCGACAACCGAGGAGTGCTCGTAGTCGCGGTCGTGCATGACTGTATTGGCAGGAATGCACGGGGAGATGAAGACGGCTGGAACTCGGACACCGAGCCGGGTGAAGTCGAAGGGTGGGTCGGGCGAGGGTGTGACATCGGGAACGCCCGTGGACGACGGCTGACGGGTCACGGCGGGCGGCGTGACGTGGTCGAAGGTGCCCCCATGTTCGTCGTAGAGGATAAGGAAGAGGGTGTTTTTCCAGCCAGAACTCTTCGTGAGCGCGTAATAGATGTCCGAGATGAGAGCCTCACCGCGATCGACGGGAAAGTCCGGGTGCTGGCTGTTGGCAAAGTTGCCTTGGCCATCGTCGTCATAGGTGGGCTCTATGAAGGTGTAAGCGGGGAGGTTGCCAGCACGAGCGTCAGCGGCAAACTGGGAGTAAGGGAAAAACTTTCCCTGATGCAGCATGAGGTACTTGTTGGCGATGAGGATGGACGCGCCGTTGGCGTAGATGCGGAAGTCGTAGGGGGTAGTCTTGTCGAAGCTCTCGAAGATGGTGTGAAGCAAAAAGGGCGCGTCGATGGCGTCCTGATTGACGGAGCCGACGGAGTTGGCGCCGTGCACGAACATGCGATTGGGGATGGTGGAGCCGGGGACGGCGGAGAACCAGCGGTCGCAGACGGCGTACTGCGTGGCGAGCGTTGTAAGGACCGGGAGGGTCGCCGGAGTGAAGCACTTCATGACGTTGCCGGCGCGGACGGGGTCTTGGGTCAGGGTGTAGTAGTCGCGGACGAAGCCGCGCATGTCGGCGGAGCCGGTGGTGCCGTTGCTGAAGATCTGTGCGGTGACGTCGCCGAAATCGTGGTGAGGGTCGGGGGTGAGGTCGTGGACGTCGCCGGCGTCGGGAGCGACGACGACGTTGGGATCGAGCTCACGGGCCGGGTAGTTCCACTCGTCCCCGTTGACGCCATCGATGGCGGGGTTGAGGGACTTCATGAAGCCGAGCATGTGATCGAAGGAGCGGTTTTCCAGCATCAGGACGACGAGATGCTTGATCGGGGTCGGCATGGTGGAGTACCTCAAATAAAAGCTGCGGGGGCCGAAGCTGATGGGACACTTATCACAAAAGCTCAGCCTACCGTAAATACTTGACGGTCATCCCGAGTGGTCTCATCAGGTGCGATAAGCCTTCTCAGGACTTATTGGTGTCAATTGAATGATTGCGCCCGAAGACCTCAGCCCTTATCGGGCCGTAAGATTCGGGCAGCTCTTCGAACTGCTTCTTCACTCAGTTTGCCAGTTTCTTCGCGCATCGTTCCGAGAGTTGCATCCGAACGGAACTGTGGAATCGGCCAGCTCAAGTTCCGATTCAAGGTGTCGCTTCGTTTCTGTTGAATCTCGCCCGCTTTGGGCGGAGTCTTGTCACGGTGGCGCCTATCTAATCCTGGCTCTCTCATCTGATTTCCTCCTATCACTTTCTGCTTGGACAATAGCCGGGTGCGATCAGCGCGGAGCGAGAAGATCTCGATCTGCGTCGATACCGCCCGCGCTCCAGCTCAGCCGTGGTTCTTAACCGAAAAACCCACGCTCAATATGCTGTCTGTTCTCCTCTTTCGCCAGCCATTGGAGTGTGATTGCAGATACGATCGCAATCACCAGCACTCCCACCCACATCCTTGTGTTTCCGCCAGCCAACTTTAGACCGTGCGTAATGTTCGCTGCATTCATGGTGCCTCCAATTGCGAATCAGCGTAATGTCGCTAGACCGCCCGCCAGTGATCAGGGTTTCTCTTGTCGTTCAGGTGCCGGACACGAGCAACATGAGGGGAGTGGCCCTTTGCCTTCGCCCAATCGATTGCTGCTTTCTGAGTGCTAAAAGTGCCAAGCACTTGGTCGCCTTGGGTCTCTACCACATAATCATCGATGCGCGACCCTTCAGGGCGGCCTTTAGGCCGGGCTTCAATGTAGACGGTTGCCATAATCTCATCTCCTTTGTTTTGAAACGGTTAGTATTCGTTCCTACTGTGCGTTGAGGGAGGGCTGGCCCTCATGGCAGAATCTCCCTATGTACTCCCACAGGTGGCGCGGCAGGTGGTATGTTTCAAATATGCAACATGTATCTCTCGGGTACAATTTCGAATGTATGTCTAAGTCCAACCGGCTGTCAATAGCTGCAACACGTTTCTTTGGAGAAACGGTGTGAATATCCTCAAACTCAGCAAGCAGCTGATCGAGAAGCGCGGTGAGCGCGGTGTACGCGAATTTGCCCGAGAAATTGGTATTAGCGCCGCAACGCTCTCAAGAATTGAACGTGGCAAACTCCCCGATATTGAGACGTTCGGGAAGCTGTGTTCCATGCTGAAACTTGACCCAGCCGATATCCTCGAAATCGAGGATATCGAGGCCCAACCATCCGCCACCTCCCCAACAGCGGTCGCAGCAGTTCACTTCAAAGCAGACGCACATTACAGTCTTCAGGCTGCACAAGATCTCGCCGCCCTGATTCTGGCGGCACAGGAGTTCGCGAGCTCGAAAAACTAAATGTTCAAGAGAGGATTCAAAACCTGGTGCGAGCAAACTGCCGAAGCGACACGCCGGCAGCGCGGCATGCAGCCTTGGGAACCTGTGAGAGCTCATGCATTAGCTGAGAGTCTGAAGGCGACCATTGTCACCCCGCAGGATTTGCCGGCATTGCCATCTGATGTATGCCGGCGGTTACTGTCCGAGCATGAAGACATCTGGTCGGCAATTACGATCTCGACTAGACCTCCGTTGATCGTTTACAACCCTGCGCATTCAGAAGGTCGACAGAATAGCGACTTGATGCACGAGGTCGCCCATCTCTTAATGGAGCATGTCCCGGGAACCGTTTATATCGATCCCAAAAGTAGACTTGCTCTGAGACATTTCGATGCGGATCAAGAGGAGCAAGCCAATTGGCTATCAGGCTGCTTGCTTTTGCCGCGAGCGGCCCTTTTGCGTATTCGGCAACTAGGCTGGTCTAATGAACTGGTGTGTGAACAATACTCGGTGAGTTCCAAAATGCTGAACTACCGGATGCACACGAGCGGCGTGAATATCCAATATGCACGAAGCCGCGCTTAGGCTCGTGCCTCCGTAATTCATTCTGTCTTGAGTTCTAGAAGGTTGCGTGGCATCGAACCATTCCTAACTCTTCGATGGGCAGCTGAGCGCCCGATTAGTCCTCACAAACGCCGATGTCGCCGGGACGGATTATTGCTTTAAGCATAATCACGCTCCAGTCATGGATGACCGCAGCAATTTTCAGAATGTGGGTACTCATGATGGCTTTGGCAGTTGTGCACGGGGTCAATCCTGCCAAAGGTCTCCTCACTGGCAAGACCTATGGAGAGAAAATCAGCGTCCCGAGTCGGGCGAAGGGCTTGCTCCGTTCAGCGATCACCCCGCAAGCGGTTCTGGATGGTCGGCGCGGGCATACCTCCGCAGGTCAGCCACCGGAATCAAAACGCGCGTGCCAATTCTCCTGGTCGGCAGGCGCTGAGTGGCTACCAGATAATCCAGCGCACGCTGGCTGATGGAGAGCACCTGCGCAGCTTCGCGCCGGCTCAGCAACAACTTCTCTTCAGTGCGAATTGGAGGCTTCTTATCAGCATATGGTTGAGAACGCGGAGACGATTCCATAATGAGCTATTCACCTTTCCAACTTGTCGAGTTGCACTCTATTTACGCCCGGTCTCACCGAACGCGCCAACCATACAGCTTCCCTTCCTCGGCCTTGGGGTAACACACCCCGGAATCCAATTTCCAGCCAGGCCGATCGCAGGCGGCCA
>Ga0181520_10012311_pt1 | contig 11030 bp, 6 predicted proteins | sample PEATcosm2014_Bin_29_FD_132451 | JGI IMG/M metagenome (GOLD analysis project Ga0181520, IMG submission 132451) | Peatland microbial communities from MTU Mesocosm Facility, Houghton, MI, USA - PEATcosm2014_Bin02_30_metaG | ecosystem: Environmental > Terrestrial > Soil > Wetlands > Peat | place...
CGGAGGTGGATACGTCGTTCAGCAGCAGGGGCTGGCGGGTGCGGGCCACTTGCCCTACCACCCCAATGCCGACCGGAACGCGTGTGCGCTCTGCCTGAGGTGTGTGCCCTATCTGGAAGCGCATGCGGAGTTCGCTGGTGCGCTCGTTGAGCAGGAAGATGGCGAAGATGCGGTAGTGAATCACGGCCCGGACCAACTCCGAGGTGCGCGTGAGCAGAGTCTGCAGGTCGAGCGTAGTGTTCAGGGCGTCGGCCAATTGCACCAGATAAGTCAAATCCGCTGGCTCTATGCGGATATTCAGGGGATCGAGATAGGTCGTAGAGGATGCCGGGCGATAGTCGCCTTCGAACTCGGGAGCAGTAGCCGGAACTGGAGGATTGGAGGACATAGCGTCGAAGGGAATGATAGCGGATTGAGGGCTGGAGATGTTGAGCGTAGGGACTGACAAACCAGAGACGCAGAGACAGGAGAGAGATCGGAACACGATTGCCATCGTGTTCCGATTCGCGGACACATCCGGATCATCCCATGCTTATTCAATGGCGAACCTGGCTGTGCCGACTATCGCTGGACCGTCTTAGCCCCCAAGTCCCTCAGTCCCCTATTCCCTGTCTCTTACTCCGCTCCGAGGTCGCGGACAATCGACACCGATGCGGATGCGCCAATGCGGTTGGCGCCAGCCTCAAGCAGGTAACGGACATCTGCCAGGGTGCGAATGCCGCCGGAGGCCTTGACGCCGCAGCGGGAACCGGCGACACCCCGCAGCAGTGCGACATCGGCCGGTGTTGCTCCGCCTGACGCAAAGCCGGTGGAAGTCTTGATAAAATCAGCTCCCGCCTGGATGGCGATTTCCGCGGCGCGAAGCTTCTGCTCGACGTTGAGCAACGCGGTTTCAAGGATGACTTTGAGCAGTGCACCGTGATCGTGGACGATGGTTGCCACGGAATGAATGGCGTGGTGAACGGCCTGGTGGTTGCCACTTTTGAGCTGTCCGATGGGGAGTACCATGTCGACCTCGCGCGCGCCGAGCCTGGTGACAGCAACCGCTTCGTGGCGGAGCGTGGAGACCAGCGAGGCTCCAAGCGGGAAGCCGATCACCACGCCAACGGGGACCCCCGTTCCGGACAATACGCTTACCGCAGCTGGGACCCAAACCGGGTTCACCATGGCACAGGCAAAACGGTAGCGGATGGCTTCATCGCAGAGGTTTTCAATCTGTTCACGGGTGGCGTCGGGTTTGAGCAAGGTGTGATCGATGACCGCGGCCAATGTCTGCCAATTGGCGAGCGCTCCTGAGGCGAAAGCGGCTGAGTCAAATGTGCCGTTGTCGAATTCGAGGTCCGCTTCCTGGATGGGGGTGACGACGGTCATGCGTGGTGCTCCTTAGGCAAACTGCTGGTTCTGAAGATTTTGCTCATTTTCGATCAACGCTCGTCCACAACCCGCCATAGGCACAGAGCCCGTTCCTGAGGGCCCGGTCGAGAGTGTTTTTTTGGCATCGGAATTCTTCCTGCTTAATCGATTTGTGCCAGAGGGAGGTCCCCTGAGAGCCCACTTTCCGGGCAGTCTACGGAACTAGAGTATAGAGCTTCCCGGCAAGGCACATCAAATGAAGTTCTCGCGAAACTGGGGCGAGGAAGCCCGCATTTCGCCGATTGTTGTCCGGAATCGGGATGCAGGGGTATCCGTGTAATCTTGATGCGAATCGATTTTGCCCGTTGATGTTTTGGCTTTGTGACGGGAGTCCAGGTTTCGATGGTTTGTTCGGGCTTCGAATTCGCGCCTAGGCCTGGTGTAACGCTCGGAGGAGATCGTGAAATATCTTGCACTGTTGATGGTTGTTGCTTCGTGGTTTGCCAATGCACAGGAATATACGCGCGGCATCGGCGTTTATCCCGGCGACCCGAAGGAATACATGGGGCCTTCGCTGGTTGTGGATGCGCACAGCTATCGCAACCTGGCACTGCACCGGCCGGCCTATCAATCCAGTGCTTACGACTACAACCTGACCGCGCAATTGACCACCGACGGCATCAAGGAGCGGGAACTGCCGCAGTGGATTGTGACTTCCACAAGCGACGGCGGCTTGCTGGGCAAGCGGGAGCGGGAGGCGTTTCTCGACGGCAGCGTGACCTCGTCGGTTCAAATCTCAGGCGAGAGTCCCTGGGTGGAGTTCGATCTCGAGGGAGGCGGCGCGATACCTGAAATCGATCGTCTGGATCTCTACCTTCGCAAGACCTATGGCCCGCCGCCCGTCGGGGGATGGAGCTACGTCGTGCTTGGTTCGGAAGACCGCGTGGCCTGGAAGGAAGTGGGGCGGGCTACCGGCACGGTGTTTCCTCCCATGACAGGTATCGGCCCCAGCTTCCTCCAAACCATTCCGTTCACGGCGCCATCGAGAAGCCGGGCTTACCGCGTCCAACTCATCGCAAATGGCGTCAATAGCTGGGGCGTTGCCGAAGTGGTTCTGTTTCACAAGGACCAAGAAGTGCGCATTGCGGGGCCGGATATCTTCCATAGTGCGTGGATGAGCGCGGGCAGCGGGGAAGAGTGGGTTTACGTCGACTTGGGTGCGCGTTGCACCTTTGACCGCGTCACGCTGGCCTGGATTCGCCGCGCTGCCGAGGGCTCCGTCCAAGTATCCGACGATGCCAAAGCTTGGAAGACCTTGCAGCCTCTGTCGGCGGGAAAAGCAATGGACGAAGATATCCGCTTGGCCCAGCCTGCGCAGGGCCGCTACGTGCGCGTCCTGATGACCAAACCTGCGGAGCCAGACAGCAAATATGTCCTTGGCGAGCTTGAGGTCTTCGGACGCGGCGGTCCGGTTGCTGTTGCCAAAGCCGCCGTGGCTCCGCAGTCCGCTGACGCGCTCGATCTTGCGGCGGGAAACTGGCGGGTGCAGCGTGCATCGCTGGTTCCGGCTGATGGCAACAAGATTTCCACCTCCGGATTCGCCGACAAGGATTGGATGATCGCCACGGTGCCGGGAACGGTGCTGACCAGCTATCTCAACGACGGCGCCATCCCCAATCCCGATTTCGGCGACAACCAGGTCGCGATCTCCGACTCGTTCTTCTGCGCGGACTTCTGGTATCGCGACGAGTTCCTCGCACCAGCCTTGCGCACGCCGCATCAGCACCTGTGGCTTGACTTCGACGGCATCAACTGGAAGGCCGAAATCTATCTGAATGGCAAAAAGGTCGGAAGCATCGACGGCGGCTACATGCGCGGCCGTTTCGATGTGACGGCGCTGGTGCATCCGCTGGATACGAATGCTTTGGCTGTGCGGATTATTCGAAATGCAAATCCTGGAGGCACCAAGGACAAGGAAGGCGATACGGTGAACGGCGGCGCTTTGGGCCGCGACAACCCCACTTATCACGCCTCCGCGGGTTGGGATTGGATGCCAACCATTCGTGGCCGCAACACCGGCATTTGGGATCATGTGTGGCTGCGCCAAAGCGGCGCTGTCACGGTTGAAAATCCTCTGGTCACAACCACGCTGTCACTGCCCGACACCACGCACGCCGACGTAAAGATTCAGGCAGCCGTGCACAATCTAGAAGCCCTTCCCGTCTCCGGAATCCTGCGTGCGCAGTTCGGCGCTGTGGTGGTAGAAACGCCAGTGAAACTGGATGCTTCGTCTTCGAAGACCGTCGAGATAACTCCCTCGACTGCGCCCGCGCTGCACCTGGAAAATCCGAAATTATGGTGGCCGGTTGGCTACGGCAAACCGAATCTATACCCGGTCACTGTCTCCTTTGTCGAGAACGGCAAAGTTACCGACGCCAAGACCTTTCAAACAGGGGTTCGACAATTCACATATTCCGAAGACGGAGGCGTACTGAAGATCTGGATCAACGGCCGCCGCTTCATCGCCCGCGGAGGCAATTGGGGATTTCCCGAGTCCATGCTGCGTTATCGCGCACGCGAGTACGAGACCGCCATGCGCTTCCACCGCGACGAGCACTTCAACATGATTCGCAACTGGGTCGGGCAGACCGGCGACCAAGCATTCTACGAGGCCGCAGACCGCAATGGCGTGGTGGTGTGGCAAGATTTCTGGCTGGCCAACCCCTGGGACGGCCAGGAGCCGGATAACAACGATCTGTTCTTGACCAATGCCAGGGACTATCTCCTCCGCATTCGCAACCACGCCTCGATGGGGCTTTTCTGCGGGCGCAACGAGGGCTTGCCGCCGCAGCCCTTGGACGACGGCCTGCGCGCGCTGGTGGCGACCCTCGAGCCTGGATCGCACTACATCTCCAGTTCCGCCGACGGGCCGGTAAGCGGACACGGTCCTTATCGCGTTGAACCGCTGAAGTATTATTTCGAACACGCTCCGGTCAGGATGCACAGCGAGATCGGTGCGCCCAACGTGGTGGGCATGGATAGCTTTCGCCGCACCATGCCTGAAGAGTCCATGTGGCCTGCGCAAAATCGCCAGTGGCAGCTCCACGACTTCTATTCCAAGAACCCCTTCGGAGAGGCGGTGGAACAGCAGTATGGCGGAGCAACCAACATTGGCGATTGGGTTGGACTCGCGCAATTCGTCAACTACGACGCCTACCGCGGAATGTTCGAAGGGCAAAGCAAGAATCGCCTTGGCCTGCTCATCTGGATGAGCCATCCGGCATGGCCGTCGCTGCTGTGGCAGACCTACGACTATTTCTACGACACCGACGCCGGCTATTTTGGCGCCAAGAAGGGCGCCGAGCCCTTGCACATTCAGTGGAACGCCTTCACGAATGCCGTGGAAGTGGTCAACCTGAGTGCTGGCTCTCAACCCGGTTTGCAGGCTCACGCCGAGGTGTTGAACATGGACGGAACCAGAATCTGGGAGAAGAGCGCGGTTGTCGACAGCATCGAGGACAGCACGCTGGAGCCAATGCGGATGGAGTTTCCAGCAAGCGCTTCGCCGACCCACTTCATTCGGCTCGCGCTTTCGCGCGGCGGCAAGGTGGTGTCCTCCAACTTCTATCTGCATGGTGTCGTCGATGGGGACTTCAAGGCCTTGCGAACCCTGCCACAAGTCGAAGTGGAGGCCAAGACCGAAGTAACGCGACGCGGCGCGGAGTGGTTCGCTACCACCGAACTGCACAATCTCTCGTCAGCCCCGGCACTCATGGTGAATGTGAAGGCAGTTCGCGAGAAATCGGGAGATCCGATTGAGCCGGCTCTCTACGATGACAACTACATCGCGCTGATGCCGGGCGAACGCAAGACGCTTCACGTCTCAATGGAAGATGCGGACACACGGGGCGAGCGTCCGCGGATCGTTGTCGACGGTTTCAGCCCTAGCTCATACCGGCGGCCATGATGCCGCTCTTGTCATTGTTCTTTCCATTCCGTACGATGTTCTCACGTTCCATACCAAAGCCTGCATCGAGTTCATGCCGCCTATACACCGGCTGCCGCCAGGACCGTAAACAGGATCCTTCCCCGCTTATCCTGGGGCTTCTGCACGGCCCCAGTTTTGACAGCACCCTAGCTAATTAACGATGCGTCGTCGGACGGTTTGCTTTCGCTCATCTGCTCGATACTCACCTGACACCTTTGACGATCGCTTTTCCACGGTCGTTCACTACCACGCCCTTTCGGAACGCAGCAGCACCGGGCGGTTTGGAGCCAACTCCTGCAAGCCGACTCCGGGAGGCCGTCTCTTATCTTTGGTACAGCACCACAAGCTTTCACTCGTGGTCGTGACACACCGCAGAAACTTAGCACTACTCGTTCAGGAAGAACGCCTCACTTCGCAGTAAAGTCCGGCTCGTGTCCTGTTTCTGAAATAAAGATCATACACACAAGCGCCTGGGACATCGGGTCGAGTGGGAGGGAGTCCGATGCCGAAGGGTCGCCCACTCGCGCCGCTTTCCGTAACCGTCGAAGAACACGCTCAGCTTGTTGCCTGGAGCAAGACTCCCAAGACTGCTCAGGCACCGGCCATGCGTTCCCGTGAGGTCCTGCTGGCTGCGGAGGGACGTAGCAACACCGAGATCTCTCGGCAGCTATCTGTGACTCTTCATACTCTTGGCAAGTGGCGGCAGCGCTATTTAGACAACTACGGGACCCACAAGACGGCGCTGATCCGTACCTGGCTGGCCAAAAGGCCGTGCTTCCATCTGCACTTCACTCCCACTTCGGCCAGCTGGCTCAAGCTGGTCGAGCGATGGTTTGCCGCACTCACCGGCAAGCAGTTGCGACGGGGTGTCCATCGCTTCATCAAAGAGCTGGAGACCGCTATTCGCACCTTCATTCAAAAACACAACCAGGACCCAATGCCCTTCGTATGGCACAAAACCGCTGACCAAATCCTTGACTCGGTCGCTCTCTTTTGTGTACGGACTCTAGAAACAGGACGTTAGAGCCTGTTATTAACTCCTGCGAACGGGGTTTAACAACAGGCTCTAACTAGGGGAGCGGCTCTCCATGAAGACGGCGAGAAAAAACGATGCTCCTCGGCCCAGTCCAGTTGTCCTATTGCACAATGAAGTCGAGCGGTCCAAATGTGGTTGAGAGTCCTCCCGAGTCAATGGCAATTACAGTGACGGTATGAGAACCCAGCCCGAGTGTCCTCACGGCGAAGTTCATCTGAAATCCGGAGTTGAGATAGGCAGCTCCCTCGACCGTGGCCACATCCGCACGGGCAATGCCAAGGGTAGGCCTACCGGGCAGATTCCCGTCAATGTATACCGTGACGTTGCTCAAAGGTGCACCATCGATTTTGTCGGCCGCCCATCCAGTCACCACTACCGTGTCCGCCAGCATGACCGTGCTGCCTCCGGCTACGCTGTCGACAGCCGAATCAAGATGGCCGAAGGGCGGCGACGGTGGCGTACTTCCGGCGGTTGCGGCAACGGTGAAGGCGAGCGGACCGAAAGTAGTTGAGCGCCCTCCCGAATCGCTGGCAATTACCGTCACGGCATGAGAGCCCAACGCGAGAGTCGCCGCGGAGAAGGTCAGCCTGTATCCGGAATTGAGGTAGGCAGCGCCTTCGACAGCGGCCACATCCGCGCGGGCAATGCCGAGGGCAGGAGTCCCGGCCAGGTTTCCGTCGATGTACACCTTGACATTGCTCAAAGGCGTTCCATCGACCTGGTCTGCGGCCCATCCCCCGACTACCACAGTATCCGACTGGCCGACAGTGGTGCTTCCATTGACGCTGTCGACAGCCGAATCAATTTGGCCGAACGGGGGCGACGGTGGCGTGGTTCCGGCGGTTGCGGCAACGGTGAAGGCGAGCGGACCGAAAGTGGTCGAGCGCCCTCCCGAATCGCTGGCAGTTACCGTCACGGCATGAGAGCCCAACGCGAGAGTCGCCGCGGAGTAGGTCAGCCTGTATCCGGAATTGAGATAGACGGAGCCCTCGACCGCGGCCACATCCGCACGGGCAATGCCGAGGGCAGGAGTCCCGGCCAGGTATCCGTCGATGTACACCTTGACATTGCTCAAAGGTGCTCCATCGACCTGGTCTGCGGCCCATCCCCCGACTACCACAGCGTCCGACTGGCCGACTGTGGAGCTTCCATTGACGCTGTCGATAGCCGAATCAATTTGACCGAACGGTGGCGACGGTGGCGCGCTCCCGGCGGTTGCGGCAACGGTGAAGGCGAGCGGACCGAAAGTGGTCGAGCGCCCTCCCGAATCGATAGCAATGACAGTGACGGTATGAGGGCCCAGCGCGAGAGTCGCCGCGGAATAGGTCATCCGATATCCGGAATTGAGATAGGCTGCGCCCTCGACCGCGGCCACATCCGGTCGGGCGATGCCCAAAGTTGGCGTGCCTATCGATGTTCCGTCGACATAGACCGTCACGTTACTCAACGGTGCGCCGTCGGCCACATCAGCGGCCCATCCCTGAACCAACAGCGAGTCGTTCTTGCCCACCGTCGTGCTTGAGGTGGCGCTATCGATTGCCTGATCGAGCCAGCCGATCGGAGGTACCGCAGTTGGAGCTGCGGTCACTACAACCGCCTGCGACGTCGCCCCTGTATTGTTGGAGTAGATGCTGGTGCTGTTCGCATCCGGCCAGTAAGTCGCCGAGAATAGATAAGAGCCCGGCGAAAGCGCACCGGCTGGCACGGTTACCGTTGCGGTTGCGCCTTGGGGAAAGGGAGTCAAAACCACCGCTGGCGAGTTGTACCCAACCGTATTCAGGGTAACGGTCCCAGAAGGTACCCAGTTTCCGTCATAGCCAAACAGCACATAGATTGAAACGGAGAGCGGCTGGTTGTTGGTCACGCTGTACGAGGCTGGCGCCAAACTTACCGTTGGCGTTGACAGCGTCACCGCTACGCTCGAACTCCCCATCGTCCCGTTGTAGGAACTTGCGCCGGCAGTGTCCGGCGTATAGTTAGCCGTTAGTGTGTCAGTGCCCAGCGCCAGGTTACCGGCTGGAATATCAATCGTCGCGCTACCGTCGATCAGAGTCACCCCGGAGGACATGTAGCTTCCGCTGGCGAGAGCAACCCATCCCGTCGGGGTGGGATTGCCGCCTCCACCGCTCACTTTGATTGTTACCCCGAGTGTTTGCACCGCTGTCATGTTCGATAACGAAGGAGTAACTGTAACCGTGGGCTTGACAACCGAGCTGGGCTGATACTTCCACAGGTCGTTGAGAGAACCCCAGATGTCATTTTCGTCGAACCCGGCACCACCAAAAAGCCAAAAACTGCCGTGCCCATCAACCCAGGTGCTGGCGTCATAGCGGGCTCCGGGGGTATTTGCAGCGCTGGGGGTTCCGAGCGTGCCATAGATTCCGGGCTGGCCATTGTTACCTGCTATCGTGCTGCTCCCTCCCATCCACGCCCACTGGTTTGTAGCTGGGTTGAATTTCCAAAGGTCATTGAGAGCGTTTCCATTGCCATTGGCATCAAGGCCGCTGCCTCCAAAGAGCCAGAGCCCGCCACTTCGATCCGCCCAGCTGCTGGCGTGGCCGCGTCCCCCTGGGATATTTCCGGTGCCGGGGGTTCCCAGCGTGCCATAGACCCCGGGTTGGCCAAAGCTGTTCCCGAGAGAATTGCTTCCTCCCATCCAGGTCCACTGTCCAATCGATGGGCTGAATTCCCATAGGTCGTTGAGTGGGCCGCTGTTGCCCTGCGCGTCGTAGCCGTCGCCCCCAAAGAACCAGAAATTTCCACTGGTATCTGTCCAACTGCTGGCGCCAGAGCGGCCCCCCGGAGTATTTCCGGCTTCTGGGGTTCCCAGCGTGCCATAGACCCCAGGTTGGACGAAATTCGACCCGATAGAATTGCTCCCTCCCATCCAGGTCCACTCTGCGGTTGAAGGGTTGAACTTCCACAGATCAATCAGGAATCCGGCATACATTTGGGAATCGTACCCCATCCCTCCAAAAATCCAGAATTTGCCGTTGCTATCGACCCAACTGGAAGCACTGATGCGGCCCCCTGGTGTGCTTCCCGGGGTGGTGACCCCCTGTGTGCCATAAACAGCTGGACTAAACCCGTTCATCATTGAACTGCTGCCGCTCACCCAGGTCCATTCCTTCGAGATCGGATTAAACTCCCAAAGGTCGTTGAGGTAGCCCGCGGAGTAGCCCTGCGAGTCGTTGCCATAGCCTCCGAAAAGCCAGAAATTGCCGTCGGTGTCAGTCCAGCCTGTTGCCTGCTCGCGGCCACCGGGTACGTTTCCCAGCGCGGACTTTCCCAAAGTGCCGTACACTCCCGGCTGACGCATATTTTTTGCTGCTCATGGAAGCGCTGCCACCCATCCAGGCCCATTGGCTGGTCGACGGGTTGAACTCCCATAAATCGTTCAGCTCTCCAAAGTTATTCGTGTTGCCGCTTGCGTCGCAACCCAAACCCCCAAAAAGCCATAAATTGCCGTTTTTGTCGATCCAGGTCACGCTGTTGGTGCGGCTTCCAGGGGTGTTTCCGGGGGCGGGCGTCCCCAAAGTGCCTGATACGCCAGACTGCGCTCCGGTCATGCTGGATACCGTGCTGCTACCGCTCATCCACGCCCATTTGCCAGACTGGGCTTGAGCATTCGTGCAGAGAAGAACCAGCGGAATCAATAGCCCTAATTGGAGCAGACGATTCCAGTAAAGAGTTAAGGCATGGCAGCTTGCTTGAGACAAGCCGCCCAACTTGGGGATATGTTTGTTTTCCGAATTCATCGCAAATGCTCCCTCGTCCGCTTCGTGACAGGTCTAGGGAGAAGACTTGCAGTGTTTTCTTAGAAAGTTTGTAGTATTTCTTGGAAGTGTAGCATGAAGAGCTAGATCGAACTTCAAATACGCTTGAATTTGGGGGCTGGTCCTATCGTGAATTCGACCCTCGATGATAATAGGCGTTTCTTGTGGTCAAGTTGGATCGCAAGGGGATTCGCATCTCTACCGGCACGATTGTTGATGCCACTATCATCGCCGCGCCATCTTCGACCAAGAACGAGAACAAGGAGCGCGACCCCGAGATGCATCAGACCAAGAAGGGCAATCAGTATTACTTCGGCGCCAAGGAGCATATCGACGTCGATAGCAAGGGAGGCGTGGTGCACGTCGGCAGTCTCGGTGCATGACAAGCATATGCTGCCCTACTTACTGCATGGCGAGGAGAACAAGGTCTGGGGCGACTCCGGTTATCAGGGGTAAACCGAGACGTCTCGCGAATCCGCTCTCAAAGCACAGGACATGACCAATCGGCGCGTCAAAAACGGCAGGGGGAAGTGGATGAGGAGCAGAAGCGCAAGAACCGGACGAAGTCCCGCGCGAGAGCCAAGGTCGAGTGGCCTTTCCGCATCCAGAAGCGCGTCTTCGGTTATACCAATAAAAATGATGGCTTAATCAGAGCTTCCCTAGAGCCTGTTATGAACTTTCGCGCGGGCGGCGTTGCGAACGAAAATCGGGCCAGAACCGGGGCCCCCACGGACAGGTCTTCGTCCGTGGGTTGGAGACGAGGCGGAATCCGAAGGCTGTGGCGGGACCACAGTCGAGGATGACAACGAAGTATGGCCCGATTTGCGCCGCAACCCGGGGTCCCCGGCGCGCGAACTGTGCGCGTTGGGGTGGAAGC
>Ga0181520_10012312_pt1 | contig 11030 bp, 8 predicted proteins | sample PEATcosm2014_Bin_29_FD_132451 | JGI IMG/M metagenome (GOLD analysis project Ga0181520, IMG submission 132451) | Peatland microbial communities from MTU Mesocosm Facility, Houghton, MI, USA - PEATcosm2014_Bin02_30_metaG | ecosystem: Environmental > Terrestrial > Soil > Wetlands > Peat | place...
GCCCTGGCAGGGACGCAGGTAACCGGGATTGGCAAAGAGCAGCGGGGCCGGGAGGAAACCGTTGCGCACCAGCCGCTGGATGCCGTAAAGGTCGCAGAGAATCAGGTTGAGCAGACGCGCGCGCTGGATCAGCCCTCTTTCCAGCTCGCGCCATTCCTCGCTTCCAAGAACCACCGGCAGCAGGTCGAGTTGCCACGGCTCATCGCTTCCCCGGCCGTTGCGCGTCACAAAACGGCTCACGCCGTGCTCCGCCAGGATCCGCTGGCTGTTCTCCGCCCGCACCCCAAGCTCCTCGGGGCCAAGCCGTTGGATTGACGACAGCAACGCTTGCCAGTGCGGCCGAACGACCTTCGGCGCGCAAAAACACTCGTCAAAAAGGCCCGCCGCCCCTGCGCCCCGTGGCGGGTTGTCGGTGGGCGCGGAGATCGCTGACTCAGTCATTTCTTAAGTCGAGTGTGAAGGGGAACTCCGCGTTGGGCCGGACAGGTGGCGCTTTCATCGGGCCGGGGGTATGGCCAAGGCGGAAGAAGCGCGCCAGCCGGCGGCTTTCGGCTTCATAGGCATTCACCGGAAAGCTGTCGTAGTGGCGGCCGCCAGGATGCGTCACGTGATAGGTGCAGCCGGCGATGCTCCGCCCGTTCCAGGTGTCCACCAGGTCGAAGACAAGCGGCGCATGCAGGCCGATGGTCGGTTGCAGGCAATTCGGCGGCTGCCACGCCCGATATCGCACGCCCGCCACGTACTCACCGTTCGTGCCGGTCGGATGCAGCGGAAGCCGCCGGCCCCCGACGCACACGGCGTGGCGCCGGTCAACCATCCCGCGCACTTTGACCTGCATCCTCTCCAGTGAGGAATCGACATATCGCACGGTGCCGCCCGGGCCGGGCTCCTCCCCCAGGACATGCCATGGCTCCAGGGCCTGGCGCAGCTCCAGCAAAATGTTCCTCCCTTCCAGGTCCCCTACCAGCGGAAAGCGAAACTCGAAATGCGGCGCGAACCATTCGCTCTTCATCGGATAGCCGCTGCTTTGAAGATCTTCGATGACATCCTCAAAGTCGCTCCAGACAAAATGCGGCAGCATCCAGCGGTCGTGAATGTCCGTGCCCCAGCGCACCAGGTGGTTGGTGTAAGGCCGCTCCCAAAACCTCGCCACCAGCGTGCGCAGGAGAAGTTGCTGCGCCAGGCTCATGCGCGCGTGCGGCGGCATCTCGAAGGCCCTCATCTCCACCAAGCCCAGCCGCCGGCCTCCCACCTCGGGCGGGAACAACTTATCAATGCAGAATTCGGCGCGGTGCGTGTTTCCCGTCGCGTCGATCAACAGGTGCCGGAATAGCCGATCCACCACCCAGGGAGCAACCTCCCCTCGGTCGGGAACCTGCTTGAACGCGAGCTCCAATTCATAGAGCGAATCGTGCCGGGCTTCATCCACGCGCGGACTTTGGCTCGTGGGACCCAGGAACAGGCTGCTGAAGAGAAACGACAGCGAGGGATGGTTTTGCCAATAGGCCACCAGCGATCGCAGCAAGTCGGGCCGGCGCAGCAGCGGCGATTCCTTCGGGCTGGATCCGCCCAGCAGAATATGATTGCCCCCGCCGGTGCCGCTATGGCGGCCGTCAACCATGAATTTCTCCGTGCCCAGCCGCGAAACCCGCGCCTCTTCATACAGGCCTTCGGTTTGCCGAACCATCTCATCCCAGGAACTGGTCGGATGCAGGTTTACCTCGATGACGCCAGGGTCGGGCGTGACCTTCAGCACGTTGAGACGCGCGTCAAAAGGAGGCGTGTAGCCTTCGACCACCACCGGGGTATCCAGCGCCGCGGCCGTCGACTCCACTGCCGCCGTCAGATCCAGGTAATCTTCCAGCGTGCGCACTGGCGGCATGAACACATGCAGCCGGCCTTGGCGCGGCTCGACGCACAAAGCCGTGCGCACAATCGAGGAAGCCGATTCGCCGCGGACCGGCGCCGCTGTCGCCTGCTGCCCGGCCTCGGCGGGCTCGCCCAGCGTCTGTCCAGCCGGGCGCAACGCGCGCCTGTCCGAAGCGGCGGTTGGTTCCCGGCCGGACGCGGACAGAAAGGCTTGTCGAATCTGCTCATAAGCCGGCAGGGGCGGCCGATCCTCCATCGGCTCCTGTTGGTAAACGAAGGGATAGTCGCCGGCCTTCACCCACGGCAGCGAATCCATCGGCAGCCGAAGGCCCATCGGCGAATCTCCCGGGATCAGGTAGCATCGCTCGGAACGGAAAAACCACGGGCCGCTCTGCCAGGAAACCCCTGCCCCGCCAACCGGCCGCTGCAAGGGCAGCGTAAAGCCGACCACTTTCTCCAACCCTTGCTCGAAGACCTTTGCCAGGCGGGCCCGATCTTCTTCATTCTCCAGGCGCGAATCAAAGGGATCGACATTTACCGGCAGCCGCCGCTCCTTCCAGAGATAATACCAGGTGTCCTCGAAGCCGGGCAGGATCCACTTGCCGCCGCAACCAAGGCGATTGGCCAGTTCGTGGATGAATTCTTCGGCCCGCTTTTCGCCGTGGCCGTAATCCCTGGATTCCAGCGCGAACAGATCCTCGTTGACCCAGATCGGTTGCCCGTCCTTGCGCCAGTAACAGCCGAAAGCCCAGCGCGGCAGCGATTCGCCCGGATACCACTTGCCCATGCCATAATGCAGCAGCGCTCCCGGACCGAACCGGCGTTTGAGCCGGCGGATCAACTCGTCGGCCAACAGGCGCTTTTTCGGCCCCAGCGCCACCATGGTCCACTCCGCGCCGTCCATATCATCGATGCTCACGAAGGTCGGCTCGCCGCCCATCGTGAGCCGGCAATCGGCCTGCTTCAGGGCGGCGTCGACCTTGTGGCCGAGCCCCTGGATTTCCACCCATTGCTCCTCCGTGTAGGGCTTGGTGACGCGCGGGCTTTCGTAAATCCGCGTCACGCTCATCTCAACGCCGAACTCAGCCTTGCACTCGTCCACCGCGCCGCTGATCGGCGCCGCGCTCTGCGGATCGGGCGTCGCCGCCAGCGGGATGTGCCCCTCGCCTGCCAGCAGCCCGGAGGTCGGGTCGAGCCCAATCCAGCCGGCGCCAGGCAGATAAACCTCGCACCACGCGTGCAAATCCGTGAAGTCCTTCTCCGCGCCGCTCGGCCCATCGAGCGATTTGACGTCCGGCTTGAGCTGAATCAGGTAGCCGCTCACGAACCGCGCCGCCAGCCCGCAGTGCCGCAGCACCTGGCAGAGCAGCCAGGCCGAGTCCCGGCAGGAGCCCCCGCGCCGAGCCAGCGTTTCTTCCGGCGTCTGTACCCCCGGCTCGAGCCGGATCAGATACTGGATCTCCCGCCAAAGCCCCTGGTTGACGCTCACCAGAAAATCGATCGTGCGCAGCGGATTCTGCCCCGCGGGCGGGACCAGCAGCCGCGCAACCTTCTCCACGTACGCCTTCAATAGAGGTGTAAGTTCGCCTTTCAGCCGAAACGGGCCAAGCTCGTGGTCCTGCTGCGAATCATACTTGAAGGGAACCCGCTCAGCGTCCGGCTCAAGGAAAAAGTCGAATGGATTGAACACCGCCATCTCCGCGACCAAATCCACCTCGACGAGAAACTCGCGGGTTTGTTCCTCGAAAACCAGCCGGGCCAGGTAATTGGACTGCGGGTCCTGTTGCCAGTTGAGGAAATGCTTTTCGGGCGTGACCCGGAGCGAGTAGCTCAGAATGCGGGTGCGGGCGTGCGGCGCCGGGCGCAGCCGCACAATCTGCGGGCCTAGCGTGACCGGCCGGTCATAGCGATAGTGCGTTCGGTGGCGGAGCGCGACGTGCGTTGGCATAGTGTAGGTTTAGTTTTGGCCCCAAAGGTCATGCCGGAAGCCCCCCACGTCAAGACCACAGGATAAAAGCAGATTGGTGAAGGCGATCAGCGCCGCGCTGAGAAACTTGCTAGCAAACACCTCGCCCGCCCCGAGCCCGCTCAGGAACAGCAGCCCGAGAGTCTGGTTGCGCCGCTCCTCCGCCAGCGACCCCGCGACCAGATGCGGCGCCTGCAACACGAAAGAAAGTCCAACGGCACAAAGAGCTTCGTCAAGAAACCGCCCGATCCCCTGGCCGCCGGTCAGCGCGGCGAATAACAGGAAAAGCGCCGCTCCGCCGGCGGAAAGGGCCGCCACCTTGAGGCGGGTTCGCACTGGCTGCTGCTTACGCAACGCCACGCGCAACTCCCGCTCGATAATCGGCATGCAAGCCATATCCCCATCCCCTTCAGTGTCCACCCATCGATTCTCCCCGCCGGCCATCCAGTACCAGCTATCAACCCCCTATTCAAGCCGCTTCATCGTCGAGCTTTCGGCCTCGCAAAAACTCTTGCATGGCGGGGCTAGGTCGATTAGCTTGCGCGGCGCTTTGATTCGGGCGTTTTGCGCGCCGGTTTAAAGCCCCTCTCAGCAGGACAGGCCCTCCCGCCTGCCGGTGTCGGCGGTTTTCCCGCCGCCCTGCCCCGCCGGGAAAGGCTTTGAACCTCGCGAGAGCCCCTTGTGGGTTGGTAGCTCAGTCGGTAGAGCAGCGGCCTTTTAAGCCGTTGGTCCCGGGTTCAAGTCCCGGCCAACCCACCACCTTTTCTCTCCTCGATAGTGGCCCTCCCCTTCGGCCAGGGTCTTGCCGTTGATCATGGCGAACGAGGACTTGGCGCCGACGCTGATGGCGCCCAACTTGAGGCGGGCGTCCCCTTCGGGAACCATCCGGGTGACCGGGGCTTGCCAACCCCCGGCCTTGAACTGGACGGTGAGGGTCTGCGATTGCTGGAGGGCGGCGACATCCAATTCCCCCGAAATTGTCTCGACATACCTGGGATTCCGTGATGGAGTGGGCCAAGGAAAAGAGAATCGATTCGGCAGTGAGCGGGAAAGGTATCGCTTTTAACTTTCAAAACGGAGAGGCCCTGCCTTCCAGGCCAGATGGCCATTCAGAAAGAAACCGAAATGAACATGAACCTGGAATCAACTCCTGTGTGCCGGATAGTATTCCGTCCGGCGGTGTCTGTTTGTCTCATGCTGCTGGCCGCTTGCGCCCAGGCGCAGTTCACCTGTGTGACCAACAACGGAACGATCACCATCACCGGCTACACCGGCTCCGGCGGCGTGGTCATGATTCCCGGTGTCATCACCGGCCTGCCCGTCACCGGCATCGGCGACTGGGCGTTTTACGAAACCAGCGTCACCAACGTCCTGATCCCCGACAGCGTCACCAACATTGGGGACGGGGCGTTCTTTGACTGCGAATCTTTGACCAACGTCACGCTTGGCAGCAGCGTCGCCAGCGTTGGCGATTGGGCCTTCGCTTTCTGCCCCGGCTTGACGAGCGTCTGTTGCCGTGGTGACGCCCTCAGCCTTGGGGGTGGCAATGTGTTCTACGGAAACCTGGCCACACTTTATTATCTACCCGGAGCCACCAACTGGGGGCCGATGTTTGACGGTCATCCGGCGGTGCTGTGGAATCCTGACGCGCCGTTCAGTTATACGACCAACAACAGCACCGTCACGATTAAGGGATACACTGGTCTTGGCGGGGCGGTGGTAATCCCCAGCACGATCAATTTCCTGCCAGTCACCAGCATCGGGGAGGCTGCGTTTGACCTTTGCACCAGCCTGGCGAGCGTGACCATCCCCAACAGCGTCACCAACATCGGCGATGACGCGTTCTACGAGTGCACCAACCTGACCAGCATTACAATCCCAAACAATGTCACCAGCATTGGGGGGTCTACATTCGCCAACTGCTTTAAACTGACTGGCATCACGATCCCCAACAGCATTACCAGCATTGGCGACTGGGCATTCAACTCCTGCTACAGTCTGACCAACGTCGCGCTCCCCAACAGCATCACTAATATCGGGAGCTATTCGTTCGCTTGGTGCACAAACCTGACTAGCATCTCCATCCCCAACGGCATCGCCGCCATTATGAATGCGGCGTTTTATCACTGCTCCAGCCTGACTAACGTTACCATCCCAAACACAGTCACCAACATCATGAGCTATGCGTTCGCCGACTCCGCCAGTTTGAACACCATCACGATTCCTAACAGCGTCACCAGCCTCGGTCAGGGGGCATTCTATGAATGTTCGGGCCTGACCAGCATGATGGTCCCCAACGCGGTTACGAATATCGGGGATTACGTATTCCAAAGTTGCAGCAGCTTGACCAATGTCACGATTCCCGACAGCATTACTGGCATCGGGAATTACATGTTCAGGTTCTGTAGTAGCCTGACCAGCGTGATCATCCCCAGCAGCGCCACGAGTATCGGGGGTGATGCATTCCTAGACTGCACCAGCCTGACCAACATGACGATTCCCAACAGTGTGACCGGCATTGGGGACACGGCTTTCTTAGGCTGCGGCAACCTGAGCGAGGTTACGATAGGCGCCAATGTCGCCAGCATCGGCGACTATGCGTTTACTTGGTGCACTAGCCTAACGGCAGTCTATTTCCTCGGCAACGCCCCCATCGTAACACCGGGACTGTTCAATTATTGCGGAACGGCTACTGCCTACTACATACCTGGAACCACGGGCTGGGGACCAACGTTCGCCGGTCTTCCGACCGCTCCATGGTTTCTGCCAAACCCCGTGATTTTGAGCTTTCCTGGTAGTTTTGGCGTGCGAAGCAAAGAGTTCAGTTTCATCATCTCCTGGGCCACGAACACTTCGGTCGTCGTGGAAGCCTGCACGAACCTGGCCAACCCGCTTTGGTCGCCAGTGACGACCAAAGCCCTCAGCAACGGTGTTTACGCTTTCAGCGACCCGCAGTGGACGAATTATCCCAGCCGCTTCTACCGCGTCCGGTCGCAGTAACGCCGAATCCAACACCTGAGCAGCGTAGCCCCGCCACTGGCTCTCGCTGGATTGGTTGGTTGATAAGCGGCCCGATCTTCCTGGTCTGGTTTCTCGGTTCGCAGGATGCGATTCAGGGCGGGCTGAACCCAGGCTATGTGCGGAACGATATTCCTCGCCCTTACCCGCTGTCGTGGAATGCACGCTTTCAGCCTCGGAAGAAGCCTCCGTTTCAGGTGGTTTGGAACTTTTCTCGGGCACAGGTGTTGAGATTCATGATGACGGGATGCGTCATCGCAACCAAAATCCAAACATCATGGTAACACCAATGAGCAAACCAACATTTACGAGTTTACAATGGCTGTGCGCTGGGCTTGGCGGTATCAGCATCGCCGCTGGAGCACTGGGGATGCTTTTCAGTTTTATATACCTTTCCTCCGTGACCTTGACTGACATTTATGCCGGTGCCTCCGGCTTCTTGGCAGGCGCCGTTATGATTGCAGGCGGGGTGATTGCCCTAACGTTGCTCAGCACTCATAGGCGCCACCCAGATTTGGTGAGCGCCCCTGCGGAATGAACAACGCGCCGAACCAGGCTGCTGCCGGAACGAGGGCTGGCTTGCAAACAGGATGGCGCCACCTAGAAGCCGAGGTTGGCATAGCTTCTTTGGACATTCGGGGTTAAAACTACCCATGCTGCCTTTTTACTCTTACACCTTCATGCTGATTCTGGCCTGCGCTGTGTTCTACTACCGGGCTGGTGAATTTGAAGGCACATCAGGTGTGGCGTGGGCAGGGCTGTCGGTGCTCATCTCTCTTGGGGTTTGGCGTTGGCTCCATGGGGGATTCGTAGCGGTTTTTCTCGGGCAACTGGGGCTTTTCGCCGGCATCACGGTTTATCGGGCGCGTAAGAAGGTGTGAGATGATGCCCGTCCGTTTGTTCACGGTGGCGATTGTGGCGGGGTTGGCCGGACGGAGTAAGCCGCCAAGCCGGTCCTGGTGGGGAGCGCCATTTACAGGTTGACCGGCACGGCCAGGGGCGTATAAGACTTCCTGCATGAGGCGCGTGGGTGGGAAATCGCGGTGGCTGAATGTGCGAGTGGGTGGTTTGTTGAATAGACTAGGTGGGCGGTTTATGCCGTATCACATTGTTTTATTCGCGCTGTGTCTGCTGGCACTTGGGGCATCCGAAAGGCGGTGCCCAATTCACCACGCCCCGATGACACGAAAGCTCGTGCCGATCATCTTTCGCGTTGATCGTTTCGATGTTGACGAGTGGCAGGCATACACCAACGCCCGGGGACGACTTTTTCCGTATTCCTGCGATGACATCGAGACGAATGTTGATGCCCTTCCTGTAAGCAAGAAAACAGGATACATCGAGTGGCAAAAAGTTCCGACCAACGCATGGATTTATGTTTGTCCTGCTTGCGACAACAGGAAAAAACACTGGATGGAAGAGCATCCACAGCGCAAGCCAAAGCCAGGGGAAGTTCCATGACGCAGCCCGATCAGCGCATTGGGCCAACGGGAGGGAGCCGGTTCCGTTGGTCCGCATTCGAGCGCCAGTGGCGGCTGCCTCCCGTGGCTCATGCTCGTCGTTGCCCCCTCACACACATGCGCTTGCTACTTGTCACCGCGCTATTGATCTCGGCACCAGCCGTCGCAAATCCATTTGCCGCCATACCGACCTATATGGACTCGGAGCGGCTTTCCGTCAGCATTTCCAGGGCTGACGCCAGATTCGTGGGTGATTTCGTTTTTCGACGCTCGGTCGTTGTGCAAACTGAGCAGGACGCGCGATTGGTCTTTCAGGTTCCGGTTTGGTTTCCAGAGCAGAACCCAGAAGACAAATCCGTTGCGAAGTTCTGGGAGGCATTCGGGAAGGATGCCAGTCACGTCATTCCAACCGAGAAGGTGATATGGATGAGACCAGAAGTTGCTGCCGACTTGCGTAAAGTCTTGAAGCGAGCTATTGACTTGAAAGTCGTGGTTGGCAAGCAGGAAGTTCCCGTGCAGGTTTTTGACGTTTTCTCGGCCAGCACCCAGCGGGTCGGGGTTCCCGAAGCATGGAAGGAGCCTGGTTTTTGTTGCGTGATGTTTGGCTTCGGACTCGAACCAGGAATGATTCGCGAGGCTACGCCAGTGACCATATCCTACCGCCAGCCATTTCTGCGGAAGGATGGGCAAAGCCGGTTTTTCTACGTCCCGATATTCCAGAACCTACCCAAAAACGTCTCCACTACAGATACGAATCGTTACTCCATTACGCTTACTGCGGGAACCGACAGCTCCCTGGCCACGATCAGCGGCGGAGAGGAGTTTCGAGTTCAGCCGGGGCAGAGCATCACCGTCCGCCCTGTGCACTACCAAGCAATCAGGGTGACAGTAACATCACGGTGCAGTGAATCGGAGCCAGCCGTTCAACCCAGAGACCACTCGGACATCAGCGGCGGCTACCCCCGTCGCTCGCCCTGATGTTCTGCCTGAGATGCGTGTCTTTAGCAAAATACCTGCTCGTAAGATAAAGATTGGCGGAGAGCAGCACAGCGGTTGGCTACCGGAAGGTTTTGCGACACCGTTGCCTACGCCGATCAGAGAAGTGGAGATGACGTTCGAGATCACCGACGATGGCGGAGGCAATTTCCTGCTCCTCTATTCCAGCGCAGACAAGTCGGTGTATGGCGACACCTGGCACCAGAGCGTCGAGGAAGCGAAAGAGGCGGCACAGAGCTATTTCGGGATTCAGGAAAACGAATGGCAGGATCACGAATGAACCTGGGATGACAAAATCAGCCGGGGCAGGAACTGGCACGGGCCGCACGGCCTTGATTGGCATCGAAGGCGGAAAAGCGGCTAGTCGAATACGAGGAGCAGGAACCAGCCTGACCGGGCTCGGTGGAATTGTCGAATTGTCTGCAGGCAACCTTGCGTGCGCGACGTTCCGTCATTAAAGTGTCAACCAGTCGAGCAATGGGCATATGTCTTTAGGTCAGAATGATTTGGAACGGGTTTCCAGGTTTCTGCTGGAGTTGTATGGGGAAACCGAGGCGGAGCATTTTGCCGGGCTGGTGCGCAACGGCTTGTTGCGTTTGATCGAATGCGATCTTTTCGGCTACGACGAAATTGACGCGCGCTCCAACCGGACGCTCTCGATTGTTGAGCCGTTCGTGCCCGAGGTGTTGGCGCTGAATCCGGAGTTGGAGGCGCGCTTGGAGGAGCACCCCCAGCTTCGCCATTTTCGACTCACCCAGGACACGACCTGCTATCAGACCACGGATTTGATCAGCCACCGCCAGTTCCATGAGTTGGGCATTTACCGGGATTTCTATCGGCACATCGGTGCAGAGCATCAACTCACCTGCGCTATCTCCGAGCCCGGAGCTGGGTTGGACATCGGGATTAGCCTGAACCGGAAGCTGAAGCGTTTCAGCGATCGAGAACAATCGATGCTGAACTTCCTGCGCCCGCACTTAGCGCAGGCCCACCGGAATATGGTGGCGGCCAACGGCACCCGCGACCGCGAGCAGGTCCTGGCAAGCGGGCTGGAGGCGCTTCGCGCCGGGGTGGCGCAACTCGACCCGGAAGGACGCGTCCTCTGGCTCACTTCTCGAGCTGAAGACTGCCTGCGCGGCTATTTCCCGCCTGGGCTGACGCCGTTGGCATTTCTGCCCGGCCTCCTGCGCTGCTGGGAGCGGCAAAAGCGCGCGGAGTTGCGGGGCGGCGCCGTTCCCAATGCGCCGATTGCGCCATTGGTGGTGGCCCAGGACCGGGGCCGTTTGTCGGTGTATTATTATGCCGCAGCCGGCGGCGCGGCGCGGTTGGTGTTTCAGGAGGAAAGGCCGGTTTGCCGCCAAACCGCGATTCGCGACCTGGGGCTGACACGGCGCGAAGCCGAAGTGGCGCATTGGCTTATTGAAGGGAAAACGGACCCCGAGATTGGCATCCTGCTGGGGGGTCAGCACGCGCACCGTGCACAAACACGTGCAGCACATCTTCGAAAAGCTCGGCGTGCAAACCCGCAGCGCCGCCGTCCGTGAACTGCTTCAGCGCGGTGTAGTGAGAAACCAGTAGGCCCCTGCGAGCCTGGCGCCTAGCAGCCTGTTGAAATACTTGCTCAATTGAGCGCATAGGCCGGCATCATAGCAGCGCACTGTTTGGGCGTGCCCGTGCCAAAGAGGTGGCGCATTAACTGCGAGAGATTGAAGAAGGCCCCC
>Ga0181520_10012313_pt1 | contig 11029 bp, 7 predicted proteins | sample PEATcosm2014_Bin_29_FD_132451 | JGI IMG/M metagenome (GOLD analysis project Ga0181520, IMG submission 132451) | Peatland microbial communities from MTU Mesocosm Facility, Houghton, MI, USA - PEATcosm2014_Bin02_30_metaG | ecosystem: Environmental > Terrestrial > Soil > Wetlands > Peat | place...
CCCGCCTCATGGTTCCTGAAATCGCGGTCACTGCGGCTTTTGTTGGGGTTGTGTATATAACCTCGTATTGTTCCGCCTCATGGTTCCTGAAATCGCGGTCACTGCGGCCGCAAAGGGCGCGCGGAGATGGCGGTGGACCTGGCCCGCCTCATGGTTCCTGAAATCGCGGTCACTGCGGCTACATATATAGGCGCCGGGGTCAGCCAGGCGGTGCTCCCGCCTCATGGTTCCTGAAATCGCGGTCACTGCGGCCGCCGGAACAGATCAAGGAGTTCGAACACATCCTGCCGCCTCATGGTTCCTGAAATCGCGGTCACTGCGGCCGATGCGGCGGTGGCGGGAATGGATTCGATGCCGCCCGCCTCATGGTTCCTGAAATCGCGGTCACTGCGGCCGAGACCGGTCTCAGCCAATCCACCGCCTATCGCTTCCGCCTCATGGTTCCTGAAATCGCGGTCACTGCGGCTAACACCAGCGCTGTTTCCGAGCACGAGAGCCGGACCGCCTCATGGTTCCTGAAATCGCGGTCACTGCGGCCAACGCGGTGGTTGGCAAGCAGCGGTTCACCGACTGCCGCCTCATGGTTCCTGAAATCGCGGTCACTGCGGCTTTTTGTCCTTATGAAGTCCACCGTTGGCATTAGCCGCCTCATGGTTCCTGAAATCGCGGTCACTGCGGCCTAACAAATCGCTCTGGCCTCCCGTTAAACACTCCCGCCTCATGGTTCCTGAAATCGCGGTCACTGCGGCGCGTGCCGTCTAAGTCTATCCAGACCCGCGCATTAAACCGCCTCATGGTTCCTGAAATCGCGGTCACTGCGGCGGCAAGTGAACAGATTTGCTTCATAGCGAGTCCTTCCGCCTCATGGTTCCTGAAATCGCGGTCACTGCGGCGTAACTGTTCCCGGTAGAAGGAAAGTGTTTGTCGCCCGCCTCATGGTTCCTGAAATCGCGGTCACTGCGGCCGTTTCGAGCCGCTTCGCGTATTTCGCTATGAGGGCCGCCTCATGGTTCCTGAAATCGCGGTCACTGCGGCCTTTGGCTACGGTCGCGGCGCCAGTTGCGAGTCTTCCGCCTCATGGTTCCTGAAATCGCGGTCACTGCGGCTTATTGGTCGCCCCCGCATTCGGAAGCGCCTTCGTCCGCCTCATGGTTCCTGAAATCGCGGTCACTGCGGCCTCAGGCTCCATGGCCTCGGCGGCCGGCGTGATATTCCGCCTCATGGTTCCTGAAATCGCGGTCACTGCGGCTCGCCAACCTCGTCATAACCGCCAAGAGCTTCCTCCGCCTCATGGTTCCTGAAATCGCGGTCACTGCGGCAATCACAATTCGATTTACGAATATGAGAAACTTCACCGCCTCATGGTTCCTGAAATCGCGGTCACTGCGGCAACGTATCCGCCAAGACTCGAAACCGCTTATGAATACCGCCTCATGGTTCCTGAAATCGCGGTCACTGCGGCTAAAACGTTCTGGCTCCGGGTTCTCCGTGTCGCACCGCCTCATGGTTCCTGAAATCGCGGTCACTGCGGCCAGCGCGTTCACCCGCCACGGCTCCGGTATCGCGACCGCCTCATGGTTCCTGAAATCGCGGTCACTGCGGCCGCCGCCCGGAACACAAGCGGCGGCCTCCAATCAACCGCCTCATGGTTCCTGAAATCGCGGTCACTGCGGCGCGGCAGCCGCGGCAATAACCACAGCGCATCGCCGCCGCCTCATGGTTCCTGAAATCGCGGTCACTGCGGCAGCCGGCGGGGAGACCGTTGCACACCAAGGCTTTAGGAGCTGGTTTGCGAGGGTGACCGAAACAGGGAGATCTTCCCGCCGGGCTGCCTGCCTAAAAGCGGCAGTTTTGCCTGAGAATGCACGCAATTCGTTAGTGCGAGCGTCTGTGCGGGCGAGCGCGGGCACTGCCACGCTCGCGCCGCGCCGCCGCGTTCAGGCGCAGTCGATCGCGATTTCAAGGATCTCATGCCTTCCCAATGGCGGAAGAAAGGTGGTCGTTGGCCTTAGCCACCGCTAATTCACCCCTTTCAACGCAAAACTGCAAGCCTAAAAAATCGCGATTCTGGTCCTTTGTCGCCTCGTCACTCCCCTTGCCCCGTCAACCCATCATTGCACTGGCCCTGTCTTTTCAAATAATGGTCACCCGCGAGCGCACTTCGTAAGGCAGACCCATGGACTCGATGACCAGCGTGGCGTCGCTGCTGCTGGGGCCGAGCGACACGAAAAGCACCTGGTCCTCATCGTGGTTGAGCAGGTCCTGGAGGTCGGACTTGAGCTTCGCCAGGCGCAAGGCGTCCAGCGGACACTCGAAAACGGAGTACTGGAGACGCACCCCGAAGCCCTCCATCACGCGGGCCACCTTGCGCAGGCGCTTTGGACTGCTGATGTCGTAACTGACTAGATAGCGGGTGCGAGCCATGGGCAATGTCAGGGCGGTCAGCGCGTGATGAATCCGTGGTAGGCGATGGCCTCGCCCCGGACAAAGCGCCAGAGCTGGCGCGCCTGAACCTCCAGCATGCGTCGATAGGCCATTTTGTAGCTGAATTCAGGGTGGCTGACCTCGGTGTCCAAGCGCCTGAACCAGGCTTCCCAAAAGGCCTTTCGGCCCCGCTCATTGAGGAACGTGCCGTTGGCGCCTCGGATGAAGTCCTCCGGGCCCAATTCACCCCGGTTAATCAAGCTGATGGCCACGCTGTCGGCAACCAGAGGCCGGAACTCTTCCATGAGGTCCAGGGCCAACGCAGGCCGCCCGTAGCGCGGTTGGTGCATGAAACCCAAAAACGGGTCCAGGCCCACCGCATGGCAAACCCCCGTCAACTCCTTGGCCAGCATCGAGTAGCCGAGGGAGAGCAGCGCGTTGACCGGGTCCCGAGGCGGACGCCGGTTACGCCCCTGCCAGTCAAAGCTCCAGTCGTCGCGCCGCTTGAGCATGGACTCGAACTGCTCGAAATACAGGGCGGCGGCGCTGCCCTCCACGCCCAGCAGGCTGCCCGGGTCGCGGGCCGACTCGGCGCTGTCGCGGAAGCTAGCCAGCAAGTGCAACACACGCTCGGGCACATCGCCATTGCGCATGAGCATGACGCGCTGATTGTGGATCTTGGCCCGGATGATCTCGCGGGCCAACTGCAGCCGCACCCCCGGCAGCTCGAAGAGCCGGTACTGCCCGCGCCGGGCATCGACGCCGCTGGCCGGCAACCCGCGCAGCAAGCCCAGGAAACGGCCGGCGGGAGAGAAGTAGGAGACGTCGATGCCGAGCTCGAGGCAGGTCTCGGCCGCCTGGGCGGTCAGTTGCACGGCGCCAAAGCAGTAGATGGCCCGCACCTGCTGGCCCGGCAGTTTGCTCGCTACTTCGCCCTTGACGGTGACGACCAGTTGATCTCCGCGCTGGCCGATCTGAGCGCCGGGAGTTTGGACCACCAGCACCTCACTGTCGTCGCCCCCGGGCCGGGGCGGTTGCAGGGTCGGAGCTTCTTTCTGGCCGGATTCCGCGGCGAACTCCAGAGCCTCGACAATCCGGTCGCGCACGGTTTCATCGGTTTGGCCGGCGAAGCCAAAGAGGAGCTGGCCTTCGGTTTCGGCATTCTTCCGCCGCCGCGCCCACCAGAGCGATTCGTTGGGCAGGCAAACCGGGTAAGCCGAGCAGTAGAGGCAGCGGGCGTCGTTCTTGAGCGGTGGCGGGCAATGGCCGCTGGCGGCCACGGCGCGGGCCTCTTCGAGGGATTGGCGCACCTTGGAAAAGATCTCATCGTTGAACTCCACCGGCACGCGCCGTTTATCGGCCGCGTAGTAGATGGCACCCCGCATGGGATGCGTCCCCTGCTCGCGAAGCAGGAGCGCATGGGCGGCTACCTGAAGGGCATCCGGCTCTTTGGCGACGCGCTCTCCCTCGGAGTTGCGCCGGGCCGAGCCCTTCTTGTAATCGATGATTTCCAGCCCGTCAGGGCCGCCCTCGACAACATCGACGACACCGACAAGCCCAAGGCTTTCGCTTTCCAGCTTCAAACTGCGCAGCCTGGCTCCTTCGGCCAAACCCAGCTCCTTGGGATCCTCCAATCTTGAAGGGGCATCCACGTTGCGATGAATCCGCGATCCCTCAACCGTGTCCGCACTCTCCTGGAAAATATTCTCCACCCATTGGAAATAGAACAGGCGCGGGCAATAGATGAAGTTGTGCAGGTTGCGCACTCCCATTTTGGGCTGTGTCTCCACCGAGCCGTCCGTGCGCAGCAAGTCGCCACTCATAGGCTAGTCCGGCATCACATTGAGCTTGTCGCGCCAAGCCGCGAGACGCTTCCCGTTAATCTCTTGAATTCGCGCCCATTGGGCCGCTTTGACCGTGCCCCAAAAGCTCTTGCTATGGAGCAAAGGCGGTGTCGGGGCGTCGCCAGCCAAACTAGCGGCGGTCCATTCGGCCGTGAGCCACTTCAAGCCCGGATCTTGCTTGGCAAGGCGACCGGCGACTTCACGCAATCCTGCCAGGTCGGCGAAGAAGTTCGGGTTGCGGGTTGTCTCGGCGATTGGCTTCCCGGCCGCTGCGACCGAGAGCTTCGGGGGGCACCTGTCGCCGAACTTCCGCTTTTCCCTGGCGGCCGGGGAGCCATCCTTCGCGTCCCTCTGAGTGCGCAGGCGCGGGTAAATGCTCCATAGCCTGGGGTCGGCGATAGCGCGCAGAGCGAGGTTAATGGCGGCGTTGACGTCAGCCTGGACGACGGCGGGTTGCAGATCCACTTCCTCGGCCGCATCAACAACAGGCACGAAAATCGGACCAATCGAGGCAGGAACGAGCAGCGAGCGTTGTGGGGCAGCCCCTAAACGCTTTTCCCCGGCCCAGTGGCTCTCGAGCTCCTTTTGTGCCTGCGTGAGTTCCCCTTCGAGCCGCTGGAGAAGAACCGCCTCCGCTGTCGGTTTGCCAGGCGATTCCTCTTTGGCGGCGAGCCAGGCCCATTGTCCGCGCCCCGTGAATCCCGCGACGACCTCTTGAGCCCGGAACCCGGGCACTCCGCTCCGCGAGCAAAAGCGGGACGAGTAGGCGGCGGGCGTCTCCACGACCGGCAGGCCGAAAACTTCGCAGAGCTGGCACAGCTTGTCTCGCACGGCGCGGTGACACCACTCCATCAAGCGGCCGTTTTCGCGGGGTGAACGGCCCTGCGTCGCCCGGTACCGCGAGAGGTCTTCGATGACGATGAAATCCACCGGACCTACCCATCTGCCCCGTTTGTCGCATGCCTTTTCATAGGCCCCATGGACGTCTTTCTCTTGGCGCAAGGCTTGCTTGTCCGGCGCCGGAGGCGCCAACCGCAGTCCGAGCGCCGCAGCCAGGATCATGTGGGCTGTCTGGTTGACACGCTGTTCCTTGAGGTTTTCGAGTTTCTCCAGCAGGTCGGGACAGGGGTCGGGCACTGATTCATCGCGCCGGATCGGAGGAGGACCGCCGATCTTACGCCGGAGCAACTGATTGAGGGATTGGAACCGCTTCCGCAATTCCTCGACCTGCTCGATCCGTTCCAAAGAAAGACCACGTTGTCCTCGCAGCCAGATCGGCTTGTCCTTGCTGTCGAGGCTTGGGCCGTCTTGCGTAAGCCGATGAAGAGGGTTGGCAGCGGTTGCCGCGGGGTGCGGTTCCCACTTCCACGAGCGGCCCCGGAGCGGCAGGACGCGCTGGGCAATGCGCTCCACGAGAGCAGGGGCCGCTTTCAGGCGATGACGAAGCTCAGCTCGCAGTTCTTCGAGGACCCGCGGGTCCCGTTTGGCGGCCTGCTCTCGCAGTCCGGCGGAAACCAGTCGAGCATCCTCACAGCCGGCTATCTCACTCCAGCCGGCGTCCTGCTGTTTGCCGTCACCTGCGAGAAACCAGCACCACCGATGCAGCCGACTGATGCGCGACTGATAGCGGCGCATAGCGACAAGCAGCTTGTCGTTCTGTTGAGGGAAACTGAGCTCTTCGCGCCAGTCCCTTTGGTGAAAAAGAGTAAAGGTCTCGTTTCCATCCCTGTCCTTCTCAGTGGCTTCGAGCTGGCGCATGAGTTCGGCTGTATCGTCCGCCTCCCAACCCCGGGCGGGCCTCCCCTGTTCGCCCCAGAGCTCCTCGCGAAAGCCGAAGAGCTGCTCGGGATCTTCTCCGTCCTGCCGGTCCCGTTCGGCCAGTCGGCGCCATACTCGCGCGTCTTCGCCGGGCAACCGGAGCAGGCCCGATTGCTCCAGCGTCGCCACCCATCGCGTGTTGCCGATCTGACCGACGAACCGGCTGGCTTTTCTCCCCGGATTGCCGTCGCACCTCGCTGCCAAGCGCGCAAAGGCCCCGGCGTCCCGCTGGCCCAGATCCGTAGCAAGGCACTGGAAGGAATCACACTGTTCATGCCAGGGCACAGGCGGTTTGGCCAGTTGCTTTTCGTGCGGCCAACGCAAGGAGGCATTGCGGAAGTTGTCGCCATCGGGAGACTGGTTGAACTGGCGGCTCCAAGGCGCGGCCTTCCCAAGGTTCGAGACAAGCCGCTCCGTGTTGACCTCGACCGGGAATGTGAGTTGGATAGCGTACCGGTCTTCGGACTTGACCGGCTGCCCGGGTTTTCCTGAACGGCGAGCCCGAAGCCTTTCCGGCTGAAGCGTGACTCGGCAATTGGCGAAATCCTGCTGATCCGTCTCCGGCAATTCGAGGGCTTTAATCATCGGCTGAAGCCACGGAACCGCTTCCAAATCCTCCTGGCCGTTATGTCGCAATTCGTCGCGCCGCATGCGCGGTGCCGAGTAGGTGACACGGACCTGCTTTGGCTCCCATCTGCGGCCGGCCTTGATGACGAAACCGCACGTGAAGGCCAACCGGCTGGATTGGTGCTCGCTGCCGAATCGTCCCTGCTTGGGGATGATGAAGTAGCGGGGCGAGTGTTCCGGATGAGCCGGCGTAAACCGAATGGGCCGCTCAGCGTCAGACAGCTCAAAACAGAGTTCCGTGTACGCGCGCCACGCCTTCAGCGGATCGGCGGCATGCCATTTCTCGGTGCCAGCGTCCCGCCAGATCGGATGATACTTTGGCTGAGCCAAGGCCCGGTAAAGAGTGGCGCTGCCGAAGTCATCCCGGTGTCTGGCCTGCTCTTTAGCCAAGACCTCCAGCAGCGCTTTTTCGGCGGCCTTCCCCTGGACGGCTAGCTTGCACCAGCGCTCTTTGATCTCCTCAAAGCCTCGCAATGTGCGCTGTTGAATCGTATAAGCGACAGTCTGGCCGCGCGCGCCAGGATCTTCCGCCTCGGCGACGAACCCCAGGGTGTTCGTAACCATCTCCCGTAAAAGGTCGATCCGCTTGTCCCCCTCAAACCCAAAGGTCCCCTCCTCCTCCTCCTCCTCGTGCTCACTGTCCTTCTTCAAACCACGGCCTTCCATAGCCAGTTTCTGTTCGCGCAGATCCTCGGCCTCCTTCTCGCGGGTCAGGGTATCCTGGAAAAACCGGTGAGGAGACTTGATAGCCTCAATGAAAGCGGCGAGGTCGAAACCGAACCAAACTGCCCGGTCCTTGTTGCCAGCATCGCGGAAGAGCGCGCGATTGGTGAAGTAATCGAACAGCGGTCGGTCGGCCGTTGTGCGGGCCTCCGCGATGAAATCCGTCTCGATCCGGGATGGGGTGTCCTTCACTTTGTCCGCCTTCCTTTTGAGGCTCGCGGTAGCAGTCTTGAAGGCTTCCCACGTCTCGCTCACCGGGAGAAGCTTGAATACCACCGCGAGCGGATACGCGCCTTTAGGTTTGCGCCCCAAACAGGGGAGGGCGAGGGTGTCGCCGAGCTTGGTAAGCTGACCGGCAAACCGATCGGCAACATCCACGAGCCCCTTTGCTTTCGCACCCGCGGCTCTGAACAGCCGTTCTGCTTCCACTCGCGCCTGCTGGCCGGTGAGGCGTTCTTTTGGCGCCTGGGTCACAAAGCATCCCAGGTCAAGTTCCTTGGCGACGGCGCTAAGCTGGTCGATTGAGGTTTCGTGGATGCTTCGGACCGCCGCCAGCATTCGGGTCTCCTGTTGTTGAACGATGTTCTTCGGAGTGGCGTCGAGTTGGCCATGCGGCGTGCACAGCCACGGCAGGCGCGAAACACAAAACTGGTTGAGATCTGATTGGTCCGCCTCCTCAAGCAGTTGGAGCAGCGCTTTCGCCAGCACCTCAGTCGATGCGCGACAGTTTTCGAGTAAAGCGGCAGCGGAGGCATCGAATGCCTTGGCCGCTTCGCTCTCATTTGGTTTCACACCCAACAGCGAAGCCAGTCGTGTATGCGGCCCCGGAAAACTGACCCCCTTTCGGTTGGCTTGCACCCAGGAGTTGCGCACCTGCTCGCGCCAGGCCCGCGCCGCCTTTGCCTGTGTTGAATCCTCGGCCAACCCCCGGGTCATCGCCGCCAGCGCCAAGGTGTAGTAATTCACAGCATCCTGAAACAACTCGTGGTGCCGCCAAAGCCGTTCCTCCCAGTTGTCGAGTAATTCAGGTTCCTGGTCTTTGCTGTTCAGGATCTCAACTCTGGTAACTCGTCCTTGGTATATTCGGTTCATAATTCACAAGTAGTCGCGGGCTTTTGTGGACGCTCTGGAGAAACGGCAGCAGGCATGCCGCACCTGCGGTGCGCCCGAGGACCGACTGAGCGGCAACTCCTGACAATACCATACCGGTTCCTTTCCTTGGAGACTGAGAGTATCAGGGCGCGGCGGTGGCCGCAACCGGCAATAATTACCCCAAACCGCGCGCTAGACGTTTAGACCAAACGACACGAAGCTCGGGAGCGTGTCGTGGAACTGCCGACATCCGCGGCCCGAAGGCACGCGGTCTACCGAGCATGTCGAGCGTGCCGGTGTCGGTCCTCACTTTTTAAACTGATTGAAGGTGGAACGCACGACGAAGGTCCAAATTAGCCAGACCGAGGTGAAGGGAGCTACCTGTTGACGTTGTGTTGCCCTTTGTGTCGCCAGCCCTTCTGTAATCGAATCCCGCCGTTAGGGGCGTCAAAAAAATATGGTTTGCAAGGTAGCACGAGCGCCGTGGCGGCAGAGGCGGTTTGGAAGAAACAACGAAGTGACGAATACGCCGTGGCCCTGTGCGTCTCGGCGAGCCGGTCGATTGGCGTGGGTGTCGATGGGTTCGTTGTTGGCCGCCCTTGTGTCGCCGCTTACAGGGCTTTAAATCTTTCTGTGACCGGGTTACCTGGGCCTCCGCTCGCTGACTCGCTTGCAGCCCAGGCTACAATAGGTCGGGCTTTCAGCCCTTAACCATTGGCGCCGGCCTTCAGGTACCGCGTGACGGCCTCGGTTCGGCCCTGGACATGGAGTTTCTGATAGATGTGGCCGAGGTGGGTTCGGACGGTCTCCGCGCTGATGCCCAGGCGCAGGGCGATGTCTTTGTTGGAGATGCCTTCCGCCAGGAGGGCCAGAATCTCCTTTTCCCGCGGCGACAATCCTTGCTGGGCGCCGTCGGTAGAGGGCGAGGGCTTGCTGAAAGACTGGACGACCAACCGCGCGATTTCCCCCGTCATGGGCGCGCCGCCTTTATACACGTCGGAGATGGCCTGGAGAATATCGGCGGTTTGCGCCCGCTTGAGCAGATAGCCGCTGGCGCCGGCTTTCAGCGCCTTGAAGATCATCTCCGCGTCTTTATACACAGTCAGAATAATGATCTGCAGCTCGGGCATCCGGGCCTTGAGCCTGGAGGTGCAGACGATTCCCGATTCTCCGGGCAGGTGAATATCCATCAACACCACATCCGGTTTGGTGCGGGGGATCTGGACCATTGCGTCCTTGGCCGTGGGACAGGCGCAGGTGCAGGAGAACCCGGGAGTGCCTTCAATGATCTCCTGCAAGGTCTGCCTGACCGTATCGTTATCTTCAACCAGGGCAACTTTAATCATAGGGACAGAGTCTCAAACCTCGTTGACTTGAGGAAGCGGAACCAGCAGGGACAGCCTGGTTCCTTTCCCGGGCTGGGCGGCGATGTCGCAGCGGCCGCCCAAATCCGTCAGGCGCTTTTGGAGGTTGTGCAAGCCGTTGCCTTCGGCGGGAGTTGAGATATCAAAGCCGCAGCCGTTGTCGGAAATCGTAATCCCCAGCTCCTGGTCGTTGAGCGAGATCTCCAGCATCACTTCCGTGGCCTTGGAATGCCGCACCACGTTGTGCAGGACTTCCTTCATGGCCAGGAACAAGCTCTGCCGCACCTCGGCCGGGAAAAAAAGTTGAGGGACCGAAGCCGGCACCCGCACGCGGCAGGCGATGCCGGCGGCCGAAACATATTCCTCGGCGTAGCTGACCAGGTAGCTCACCAGGAACTGCAACTGGTTCTTTTCGGGATTGACGAGCCATACGATGACATCCAGCGCCCCCACGATCCGGCGCGCCCTGGATTCGATGGTTCGGAAGCGTTTGAGGGCTTTCTCGAGCGATGGCGGCCGCCCGGCGCCGGCGTCGGCCAAAAGGCTAATCTCAGTCAAGCTGGACCCTAAATCGTCATGGAGATCCCGGGCGATGCGCGATCGTTCCTCTTCGATGGCATGGCGGCGTTCAAACCGCTCGCGCTCCTCGATTTCATTGCGCAGTTGCACGGTGCGCAGCTCCACCTGCCTTTGCAGCAGCCGGATCCAGACGAACGCGATGACCAGCACGCCGGCCAACAGGGCCACCATTACCAACATGCGTTTGATGGTCCACCAGGGCGGCCGCGCCAGCACCAGAACGTCCGCCGGCGAGTTGAGCAGCAACTCGAACGAATCGACGTCCGAGTCCGCGATCCGGCCGCCGCCGCGGCCGACATAGACGCCGGTCAATTCGAGCCGGCTGCCAACCGGCACGGCTTCCAGAAAGCCGCAGTTGGCGTTCAAACGCGCCACGAAGGTGCAGGAGCCCATCTGCAAACCCAGCACCTGATCCTGGCGCACCAGCCCCAGGCTAACCAATTGCGCGCGCGTCCTGACCCGCGTGGAATCGTACCCTTTGCTAAAGGGAGTGTCCTGGGAGAGGATCCGCGGCGCCGGCATGGGGGATTGCCCCGTCGTGCGCAGGACCGCCTCGCG
>Ga0181520_10012314_pt1 | contig 11029 bp, 7 predicted proteins | sample PEATcosm2014_Bin_29_FD_132451 | JGI IMG/M metagenome (GOLD analysis project Ga0181520, IMG submission 132451) | Peatland microbial communities from MTU Mesocosm Facility, Houghton, MI, USA - PEATcosm2014_Bin02_30_metaG | ecosystem: Environmental > Terrestrial > Soil > Wetlands > Peat | place...
AGACGCAGCCCGGTTATCTGGCCCTGCTGCAGCGGTACATGAGCGCCGTCCGCAACCGCAACGCCCTCTTGAAACAGCGCGTTCTGGATGAATCCTCGCTGGAAAGTTTTTCCGCCGAACTGGTGAAGCTCGGCAACGACATCATCCGCGCGCGCCGCGAACTGGTGCCCAAATTTTCCCCGCTGGTGCGGCTGGCCTACCGGCGCATCGCCAACGACGCCGAGGAACTGCGCATCGAATATCAGCCGGGCGTAAAAAATGATTTCGCGGTGGAACTGGCGCAGTCCCGCGCGCGGGAAAAAACCTTCCGCGCCACGCTGGTTGGCCCCCACCGCGACGACCTGCAGTTGCTGCAGAACGAAAAATCCGCCGCGCAGTTTGGCAGCGAGGGACAAAAGCGCACGCTGGCCATTGCGCTTAAAATGGCCCAGGCGGAGTTTCTGGCCGGTATTCACGGCTCGCCGCCGGTGTTGCTGATTGACGATGTGATGGGTGAACTGGACGTCAAACGTCGCAGCGGTTTTTTGCCTCTGCTCGACCAGGCGCGCAAAACGAACGGCCAGGTGTTTATGACGTGTACGGAGGAAAACTGGCCCCGCGAACTGGGCCAGGACTTGCAGCGGTGGCAGGTGACCAATGGGGCGTTGAAACAATAGACGGCGGGCAATGCAAAGGCGCAGGAAGCAAAGGGTGCAGCTTGACATCCGCACCGTTGTAGCGTCGGGCAATGGACTCGCCAGACATGAATTTGCGCGTGAGGCTTGGGCCAAAAGTGGCCACTCGGTTTCCGACCATTTCGTTGGAATCCTCGAAATGGTCTTTGCGGAATCACAGAGGGCAGGCGGTTTCCCATTACCCCGCCGCGCCCCTAATCACCCGGCAGAGCAGCACTCGCAAGCAATCATCAAAGATTCGATTGGAGGGCAATGGAAAAAATATCGCCGTTCGGATTCCGGTCTTAACACGATTTGAATTTTTGCTCGCCATTCCAGCGTTTAAGGGATGACAATGAGCCATGCAGCATGTTTCAAAAGATGAGAAACCCAAACACCCTTTGGCGGAGGTCTTTGGTTATCCGGCTACGGCTTTGAGCGCAGAGGCAGACAGGCACCGGAAAAAACGGCTTTGCCCTTTCAACAACAAAGTTCCCAACTGCACCAAAGACAAGGCTCAAGACCCCCTTGGCGTTTGCAGTGTTTTCCATGAAAATGAGGTTGCCATCACCTGTCCCATCCGGTTTCGCCAGAATTGGCTGATCGCTGACGACGCGGCGGATTTCTTTTTTGAGCCAGACGCCACTTGGACCACCCTCACAGAGGTTCGCTTGAAGGATGCCGACGGCCTTTCCGCCGGCAACATTGATGTTGTCCTTTGCGCCTACGACAAATCTGGAAAAGTTTTTGATTTTGGCGCTTTGGAGGTCCAGGCCGTTTACATTTCGGGAAATATTCGGAACCCGTTTGAACACTACATGGAAAAACCTGCCTCGCGCGGATCAATGGACTGGACCCAGGAAGCAAATTATCCCCGTCCCGATTACCTTTCTTCATCCCGGAAGCGCCTTGCTCCTCAGTTGATTTTCAAAGGTGGCATTCTGAATTCGTGGAGCAAAAAGACCGCCGTGGCTCTCAATAAAGGATTTTTTGCGACGCTCCCAAAACTTCCAGAAGTCCCCAAAAAAGATGCAGACATCGCTTGGATGATTTATGATGTGAAAGCGCCAAAAGGCCCAGGCTGTCATTATGAATTATTTCGAGAGCGTGTCGTGTACACCCGGTTTGAACCCGCCCTCAATCAAATTACGAGGTCGCGGCCAGGGCGGATTGAGGATTTCATGAATTTGTTGCAGGAGAAAGTGGACGAAAAATTGGAAACCCCGCCCACCAACCGCACGATTGACAATCCATTTTCAAAATAGCCATGTCCCAAATTTACCTATTGCCTGAAATGCGAGACGATGAGACGACGAAAGTCGTCAATGTGGCTTCCGTTCCTCAGCGCAGTCCTTTCAGGTATCCAGGTGGAAAAACTTGGCTTGTCCCATTATTCCGCCGCTGGCTTGAGAGTTTCCACGAAAAGCCGCAATTATTAATCGAGCCATTCGCTGGCGGTGGAATCATAAGCCTCACCGCTGCTTTTGAAAAGTTGACGAAACGGGTTCTGATGGTGGAACTCGACGGTCAGGTTGCCGCTGTCTGGGAGACAATTCTCCATGGCGGCGCTGAATGGCTGGCAAAACGGATTCTGGATTTTGATCTATCAGTTGAAACCGCAAAGGCTGAATTTGAGAAAAAGACAAATACAGTCCGCGATCTTGCTTTTCAAACAATTTTGAAAAACAGAACGGCTCACGGTGGAATTTTGGCCAATGGAGCGGGAGTTCTTAAACACGGGGAGAATGGTAAGGGTATCCTGTCACGTTGGTATCCCCAGACGATTGCCAGACGCATCAGGACAATCCCTTCTGTTTCCAACCGTTTGCTGTTTGAAAAGGGTGATGCCTTCGAAGTGCTTTCCCGCCATAGCAATAACCCCAACGCTGTCTTTTTCATTGACCCGCCCTATACAGCAGGTGGAAAGCGAGCAGGCTCTCGCCTTTACAATCATTGCGAGATTGACCACGAGCGGCTTTTCTCGCTTTGCGAAAAATTGCAGGGTGATTTCCTCATGACCTATGACAATGCGGAGGAAGTCCGTGTGCTTGCGATTCGCCACGGTTTTATCGTCAAGCCTGTCGCGATGAAAAACACACATCACGCCGAAATGACAGAACTTCTAATAGGCAAAGACCTTCGTTGGCTTGAAAGCCCAACGGCATTGCGGGAATCGCCAGTACCCTACGTTGTTCACACAAGAAAGCCTGAAAAACGAAATGGAAGGACTCGATTGCAATCCGTTTCTTAATTTTTGTGAGCGAGCGCCCGCTCGACAAACTTCACAAACTGCCGATTCCGAAATTTCTTCGTTTTCTCCCAAACAGCCCGTGGCAAGGGTAGGGAAAATAATTCGACGGCATCTTCCGAGCCGCCTGGAAAAAAGGTAATCTTGCCATGTTAACATACGTATTTCAAATTCGCGCCAGTCCGCCGGCTGGAAGCCCGGGCTCTACGGCAGCCAAGGATGGCCGCCGCTACGGTGCGGGCGTCAAGATCCGCCCGGAAGCAAAGACCGGCGTTTTTTTGTTTTTCCCAATCTCGCCTTCGCTGGTAACTTGAGGCCATGCGAATTCTGTCCGGCATCCAGCCCAGCGGCACCCTGCACCTCGGAAATTATTTCGGGATGATGCGGCCCGCCATCGAATTGCAGGAAAAAGGCGAGGCGCTTTATTTCATTGCCGACTACCATTCCATGACCTCGCTCTTTGACGCGGCGGAGCGGCGCAAAAATTCCCTGGACGTGGCGCTGGATTTTCTCGCCTGCGGCCTGGACCCGAAAAAATCCGTTTTCTTCCGCCAGTCCGACGTGCCGGAGGTCACCGAGCTGTCGTGGATTCTTTCTTCGCTCACACCGATGAGCCTGCTGGAAAAATGCACTTCGTACAAAGACAAGGTTGCGAAGGGAATTCCCGTCAATCATGGTTTGTTCGCCTATCCCGTGCTGATGGCGGCGGACATCCTGATTTACGACTCGAACATTGTGCCTGTCGGCCAGGACCAGAAGCAGCACGTGGAAGTCACGCGCGACATTGCCATCAAGTTCAATGAGGCTTACGGCGAGACTTTCATCATTCCCGAACCACAAATCCGCGGCGAGACCGCCAAGGTGCCCGGTATTGACGGTGAGAAGATGAGCAAGAGCTACGGCAACACCGTCGAAATCTTTGGCGACGAAAAAGTGCTGCGCAAAAAAGTCATGTCCATCAAGATGGACAGCCGCCTGCCCGCGGAGCCCAAGCCGGATGTGGATCAAAATCTCGCCATTCAGTTGCTCAAGGTGGTGGATGTGGGCGTCGGCAAGGAATACGAGGACAGGCTACGCGCTGGCGGTCTCGGCTATGGTGACCTGAAGAAAAAACTGTTTGAAGTTTACTGGGAGCACTTTGCCGTGGCGCGGACGAAACGCGCCGAATTGGCGGCGAATCTGGATTATGTGAACGGCGTGTTGAAAGACGGCGCGGGCAAGGCGCGCGCGCTGGCGCAAACAGTTTTGCAGCGCGCCCGCAAGGCCAGCGGGCTGGAATGAGCCTGGCCGCCGCAAAACAAACTGCGGCAACCCGTCTGCGCCTGCGCATCACGGCGGCGGCGGAAACGGCGGTGCGTTCCGGCCATCCGTGGGTGTATTCGGACAGCATTCACGCAGCCAATCGCGCCGGCCAGCCGGGTGAACTGGCGGTAATCTACGACCGTAAAAACGAATTTCTCGCGGTGGGCTTGTTCGATCCTCATTCACCCATCCGCGTGCGCATTTTGCACGCGGGCAAGCCGGAGACGATTGACGCGGCATGGTGGCAATTGCGGCTGGAGCAGACGCTGGCGCGCCGCGCCGGTTTGTTCGACGCACAGACGACCGGTTACAGGCTCATTCACGGGGAGAGCGACGGCTGGCCGGGCCTGGTATTGGATCGTTACGACACGACGCTGGTCATGAAGCTTTACACGGTGGCGTGGTTGTCGCGGCTGGATGAGTTGCTGGCGCTGCTGAAAACAAAAATTCCCTGCGAGCGGATGGTTTTGCGCCTGAGCCGGAACATTCAAACGGAAGCGGAGCGCGGATCGCCGGGCCGGAGCGATGGGGAAATCCTGTTCTCGAAACGAGCCGGCACCGAACCCCGGCCTGGCGCCGAACCTCGGCCTGGCGCCGAACCTCGGCCTGGCAATGAGACCGGCGCTCCGGTGATTTTTTCCGAGTCTGGAATCCGCTTCGAGGCGGATGTTATTCGCGGGCAGAAAACGGGATTTTTTCTCGACCAGCGCGAAAATCGCCGGGAGGTGGAAGCGTTGGCGCGCGGCCGCCGCGTGCTGAATGCGTTCAGCTTTTCCGGGGGTTTTTCAGTATATGCCGCGCGTGGCGGGGCGGTGAGCGTGACCGATCTCGACATCAGTTCGCACGCGCTGGAGTCCGCCCGGCGCAATTTTGCGTTGAATAAAAATTCCCCCGCCGTGGCCGCGTGCCGCCATGAAACCGTGCAGGCGGACGCGTTTGAATGGATTGAAAAATCGTCCGCTCAATTTGATTTGGTCGTGCTCGACCCGCCGTCGCTGGCCAAACGCGCGGCGGAGCGCGAAGGGGCCATTCGCGCCTACGAACGGTTGAACTCGCTGGGCATCCGGCTGCTGGCACGGGATGGCATCCTCGTCGCCGGCTCGTGTTCCGCGCACGTTTCGGCGGCGGAATTCTTTGACGCCGTGCGGCGGGCGGCGCTGAAAGCGGGCCGGAAATTTTCGGAGTTGAAAACCCTGCGACATCCGCCGGATCATCCGGCCGGTTTCAAGGAGGCGGAGTATCTCAAGGTGATTTATCTGGAGTTTGCAACGTGATCCAGTGACGGCAACCCTTTGTTTTTATGCGTCCAATTTTTCCGGCGGTCGCCGATAAAGTTTTGCATTTGACTCTGATGGGGCCAAAAATTAGCTTCCGCGAACGTGAAACCGGCACATTCAGATGAGTGATGACCACCCGATTGACTTCCGCCCGGTGCCTGGCTCGGAATCCAAAGTCCGCTCAAATGGATTTGCCGCCCAAGTAATGCTGATCATGGCGGTTTCGTTTCTGGCGGTGGTCATCAATTGTTACCCGATTATTTTCTGCGGTCGAAGCTATGTCTCTCCTCCGGCCGGCACGCCAATGGTTTACGGCTGGTATCCGACGCTTCCTGAAATGAAGCAGGCGGTCCCGTCGGGGCAGGCACACGGGAGCGATGTTTGGGCAACCGTGCTGTGGGGAGTGCCGGTCAGTTTCGTTGAATCGCGCAGCCTGCTGGATCACGGAGAAATTTCCTTGTGGAACCGATACGGCCACGCAGGCGACCCGCTCATCGGCCAGGGGGTTTCGATGCTGGGCGATCCGCTGCAATTGATCGTCCTCCTTGGACGGGGATCGGCGTGGGCCTGGGACATTAAATTTCTCACGGCGAAATTCATTTTTTGCGCCGGCTTCGGTCTGCTCATACTGCGGCTGACCGGGAGCCGTCCGCTGTCGTTGATTTACGCCGCACTGGCCGCCTATTGCGGCGCTTTTTTTTTCATCAACAACCATCCGGCCTTTTTTGTTTTCGCCTACGCGCCTTGGATTTTGCTTTCCGCACTGGCCTGGCTGGACGCGCAGTCGGAACACCCGGTCCGGTGGGGACTGATTTGGTTGCTGGCCAATTTCGCCTGTTTTAACGCCGGGCATGTTGAGGTGGCGGTGGATTTGATTGGCGGGTTAAATCTGACGGCGCTGCTCTGTGCTTTGAGCACAAGCCACAGGGTTGCCGACTGGACGAAGGTGCTGGGATGCATGGCGGTTGGCACCCTGTTATTTTTGGGGTTGGCTGCGCCCGTATGGCTGTCGTTTTTAACGGCGCTCACCAGTTCCTACTCGCTCCATCAAGAAACCCAGATCCTTCAGCTTCCAGTCCTGACTCTGCCGGGCGCGTTTGACGATCTTTTTTACCTGCTCGCCAAGGATGATAGCGCCGCGGCGCTGGCGCCGGGAAGCAGTTTGCTGGTGCTGGCCGGGTGTGTGCTTGCGGTGTTGAGATGGCGACAATTAAAGGGAGAAACTTTCTTTTGGATTAATGGCGGCGCCATCCTGTGGTGGGGTGGCGGCGTGTTTGGGTGGATTCCCGCTTCCGTGCTCGCGTCCATTCCGTTGTTAAATCGTGTCAGCCATGTTTTCACCGATTTTTCCTATCTGCTGGTCATCCATCTCACCATTCAAAGCGCCTATGGTTTCAAGTGCCTGGCGCAGGAACAGAATTTTCGGCGGGCGGCGGTTGACGGTCTTTGGGTGATTTTGATCTTCGCCGGAATGCTGCTGGCATATTGCCTTAAAATCAACCATCACCCCATTCCCTGGAGCTATTTCGTCTGTGCCGCGGCGGGGGCGGTGGGTGCGCCGCTGTTGTTTGTTTTTTTGAAGAACCACAGCGGCCACATATCTCTTATCGGATGGACGTGCATTGTCAGCCTGGGGTTCATTCCCCAATTTCGCTTTGGGCTTTATCATGCCGGGAATGACGCCTTGCTGCTGATTCCGGGTTCGCGGGTGGCTTTGAATGCCTCCAGCCCGGCCATTGACTGGACCAAAAAGGACATAACCGGCCCATTTCGGGTTGAGGGAGTGGAGTACAATTTATTCAGCGATTACTCAGCGGTTTATGGTATTGAAAACATCTGTTCGTGCGCGCCGTTGAGCAACGGGGAATACATCAACCTCGTCCGGGATTTTCCAGGCATGGACTTTAGCCACGGTTGGACGATCCGTGTGCTTGACCCGGTCAAAGCCCAACCCCTCTTGAATTTGCTCAACGTTAAATATCTGCTGACCCCGCCGGCTGTCAGTTTGCAGGGGAAGCTCGCTTTTCGCATCACGGAGCGCAGTGATTTTGCAGTGATGGAAAACCTGGAGGCATGGCCGCGGGCATTTTTTGCGAATCAGGTGCTGGCCATTGCCTCCAACGAGGAGTTCGTCCAACATCTTTTGGGAAATGGCCGCCAGCCGTTTGTGGCCCTGACGCCAACCGAAATCGGCAAACAGCCGGGTTTGCAAACATTGGAGACTGCCGGTCCGGCAGCCATAACGTCGGCGACTCACTACCGGCTCCTGCCCAACACCACTGAATTTGACGTCCACGCCTCGTCCGCCGGCGTGGTTTGCCTTACGGAAGGGCAGGCCCGGGATTTCACGGCCACGGCGAATCACCAGCCGAAGGAGGTTTTGACCGTCAACCGGGCGTTCAAGGGCATTTATCTGGATCAGCCAGGGGACTATCACATTCAGTTTACCTATCGTCCCCGGTATTGGCGGCTGGCCTGCGTGCTGTTTTGGCTGGCCGCCGGCGGGATCATTGTACTGGCCATAACCAGCCGCCTTTGCGTTAATGGGGCGAAGCAAACGCCGGCCCCATCCAGTTGAAAACCATGAGCCAGACCGAACCTTCCGCCACTGAAAGACAGGCCGTCAAAGTTTGCCATGTCTGTAAAAGCGCGCGCATCTATTATCTGTTTTCGGCTTGCAGCCACCGGGTGGTGCGCTGCGAGGATTGCGGGCTGGTGTTTCTGAATCCCCAGCCGAGCGACGCGGAACTGGCCCGCATTTACAACGCCTACTATTTTTTGGGCAGCGAGAGCGAGGCCGGCCGCGAAACGGTCAGCCAGATCAAGCAGGCCACGGCAAGGTTATACCTTTCAGAAATCCGCCGCTACCAGGGCTTGCCAAGTGGCCGGCTGTTGGAAATCGGGTGTGGCGAAGGCGATTTTCTGGTCTCGGCTGAAACCGCCGGCTGGGAGGTTATCGGGGTGGAATATTCGTCTGCCGCCTGCGAGCGCGCGCGCCAACGTCTGAAAAATGGCGGAGTACGGTGCGGGGAATTACCGGACGCAAAGCTGGCGGCGGAACAATTCGACCTGTGCGTTATTTCCGATGTCATCGAACACGTCCGCTCGCCCCGGGACTTTCTACAGGAAATCCACCGGGTGCTCAAACCCGGGGGCACGTTGTTTATCGCCACGCCTTCCATTGACTCCTGGTCGGCCCGGATCATGCAGCAAAAATGGATGGAATTCAAAGCCGAGCACCTGACCTATTTCGACCGCCAAAATCTGCAGACGGCGCTCTTTGCATCAGGTTACCGCGAGATCATTGTTCAAGCCGGCTGGAAGATGCTTAGTTTTGACTATGTCAAAATGCACTTCGAGCGTTTTCCCATTCCGTTGATCACCCCGGTGCTGAATTTGGTTGCGCGCGTCGCCCCGAAAAAAATGCAATACCAGCATCATCGCATTGTGGCCAGCGGCATGATGGTTTTCTGCCGCAAAGCCGAGCGGCGGGCGGAGCCGGTGCTTTCGGTGATTGTGCCGGCCTATGATGAAGTGAAGACGTTCGGCCCATTAATGGAAGCCCTGCTGCGCAAAGCCATGCCGGGTCTGGCGATGGAAATCATCGTTGTGGAAAGCAACTCGACGGACGGCACGCGTGAAGCGGCCCTGAAATATGGGGAACAGGGGCGGGTGAAACTGGTGCTGGAAGATCAGCCGCGGGGGAAGGGCCACGCGGTGCGCGCCGGTTTGCGAGCCGCCACCGGCGACTTTGTGCTCATCCAGGATGCCGATCTGGAATATGACCTGGAAGACTACGAGGCGTTGTTGGAACCGCTGCTGGCGGGGCGGGCGGCGTTTGTGCTGGGCTCCCGTCACGGCGGGCGCAATGTCTGGAAGATGCGCCAGTTCACCGGGCAGCATGGCCTGAGCCTGTTCGTCAATCTTGGGCACTGGTTTTTCTCCACGCTGATCAACGTGCTGTTTTTCCAGCGGCTGCGCGATCCGTTCACGATGTTCAAGGTTTTTCGCCGCGACTGCGTTTACGCGCTGGAGTTTGAATGCAACCGGTTTGACTTTGATTTTGAGCTGCTGATCAAACTCATCCGCAAGGGGTATCGGCCCGTGGAATTGCCCGTGAATTACCGCTCGCGCTCTTTCAAGGAGGGGAAAAAAGTGCGGGTGTTCCGGGATCCGCTGACGTGGTTGAAAGCCCTGGCCCGGCTGCGCTTTTCAAAAATTGATCCCCTGGAAGTTGCCGGCAAAGATCACGTGCCGCAACCAGCGAAAACCACCCCTCATGAGCACGCCATCCAACCCACCAGCCACCGTGGATGAAAGTTATTACCAGCACACGGGTAAAATGGGTTTTGCCCGGCGGATTTCAACCGTTGCCCGGCGGCGGGTGCATGATCTTTTCCTGCACACCATGCGGCCTCAACCGCAAGATCGCATTTTGGACATCGGCGCCAGTGATGACACCGGTCTCGAAGCCAATATGCTTGAGCAGCTTTACCCGCACCGGGAAAACCTGACCTGCGCGAGCCTGACCGATGGCCAGGCGATTCAGGCGGCCTACCCCGGGGTGAAGCATGTCCAGGTTCTGGCGGGGGAGCCGCTGCCCTTTGCCGACAACGCGTTTGACATTGTGTATAGCAACGCGGTGCTGGAGCACGTTGGTTCGCAGTCGCGGCAGGGCAGGTTTATTGCCGAGTTGTGCCGGGTGGCGCCCCGCCGTTTCCTGGCGGTGCCCAATCGCGGCTTCCCCATTGAATCTCACACCTGCCTGCCCCTGATCCACTTTCTGCCCAAACCGTGGTTCCGTCGGCTGCTGCGCGACACGCGGTACGACTATTGGTCGCACGAAGAAAGTTTGAACTACATCTCCGCCGCCGAAATCCGGTCCCTGTGGCCCGGCCCCCGCCTGCCGACGATTGTTTATGCCGGTATCGGCCTTGGCCTCTGGAAATCAAACCTGGTGATTTACCAAACCTGAATTCGAGCCCTGCTGACGGCAAGCAAGATTTGCCGTGCTCGCACGAGATGCAGCCACGGGGTGGTTACATGATGTTGCGGGGACGCTCTGCGGGCACCGTTCCAGGATTTGCCAGAGGGTTCGATGGGTTTGCTCAATGTCTATTGCCACGAACGGGAATTTCACCGCGAGTGTTCCAGGAACCATGCGAACAATTCCGGGTTTGCATACGTTTGCGTCCAACTGTCGTGCAGCGCGTCGGGATAGACGGTGAGCTTCACGTCCTGGCAGCCAATCTTTTTGAGCATGTTGACCATGTGTTCGGATTCGTCGGGCGACACGGTGGGGTCTTTGCCGCCGTGAAAGGCCCAGACGCCCAGCGATTTGATTGGCGGGAGCCGCGCATGGTCAAAATCCCGCGCCAGGGTGAGCAGGATGGTTTCGCCACCCCCGCAGATGGGTGCGATGGCCGCAAACCGTTCGGGATGGCTCAGGCCAAGATTCCAGGTGCCGAATCCGCCCATACTCAAGCCGGTAAGATATTCGCGGTGCGTATCCACGGCGTATTTGCTCTCAATATCGTCCAGCAACGCGA
>Ga0181520_10012316_pt1 | contig 11029 bp, 7 predicted proteins | sample PEATcosm2014_Bin_29_FD_132451 | JGI IMG/M metagenome (GOLD analysis project Ga0181520, IMG submission 132451) | Peatland microbial communities from MTU Mesocosm Facility, Houghton, MI, USA - PEATcosm2014_Bin02_30_metaG | ecosystem: Environmental > Terrestrial > Soil > Wetlands > Peat | place...
GAAGGTCCAGCTTGATTCATATTTGGCTGTTTTCTTCCTTATCCAGGTTGCTCCCAGATCAAGCCTGTGATAGGGGGGCATACGATAACCGTTTCTCTGGGTATAATAAAAAACAACCTGATCGTTTACTTCATATTTTCCGCTGGGGAAGGTAACAGCATTCCCAGTATTATATACCCAGTCAAAGGATAATGTCCATTTCTTGGATAGCTGGTAAATTCCAACTACAGAAATATCGTGGGTCTCATCCTGTTTGGCAGGATACCAGGAATCGTTGTTGATAAGGGTGAACTGCCTTTCAGAACGAGAAAGGGTATAGCCTATCCATCCGGTAAAACGCCCATATTTCTTCTTCAGATAGAATTCAATTCCATAAGCCCTCCCTATGCCATAAAGCAATTGCGATTCTATGCTTTGATTGAAATTCAGTTCGGCTCCGTTAATGTAGTCTATCTGGTTCTGAAGAGTTTTATAATAAACTTCTGTTGAGAATTCATACGTATTATCTTTAAAATTCCTGAAATAGCCAAGTGAAACCTGGTTGCTGATCTCTGGCTTCACATTCAGGCTGCTTGGTATCCACAGATCGGTAGGGCTGCTTGTGGTGGCATTCGACAGCAGGTGCAGGTTCTGGGTGTTTCTTCCATAAGAAGCTTTTATTGAACTCACCTTATTTAATTTATAATTCACGGCAAAGCGCGGTTCTATGCTGTAATAGGTTTTTACAAAGGAGTTTTTACTGTAATGTACAGAATCAGTTTCAACATCAGATGTGCCATTAACAGTACCGGGGGCATAGGTTACAAAACTACCCGGGCCTAAGATACTGAACGAGCTAAAACGTACACCATAATCGAAGTTTAATTTATCCAAGGGCTTATATTCATCGGAAATGTAAACAGCATTCTCCCATGCGTATTTATCGGGAAGGCCAAGCTTCCCGATAGGAGTGTTGCTTGCAGCAGTTATATCACCGGGAATGATAGTATGGTAAATGGAATTGAAGCCGAACTTAACTTCATTTTTCGTATTTGCATAATATTGAAAGTCTTCTTTCAGGTTATAATCCTGTATCCTTGAAATGATATTGCCTTGGTTGCCGCTGAAGTCAAGGTTTATTTTGTAGGAGTAATTACTGAAGATAAGTGAAGTGTTGGAAAATAATTTTTCATTGAACAGGTGGTTCCATCTCAAGGTACCTGTTGCGTTGCCCCAGTTGATACCAAACGTAGTGCCCATTGCCAGTACATCCCTGCCAAAATAACCCGACAGGAATATTTTATCATTCGGACCAAGTTCATAATTCGCTTTTGCATTCAAATCGTAAAAATAAAGGCTTGTTTTCCTGAGAGTGGAATCGCTTGAAAGTTTAAGGAACAGATCGGCATAAGTACGCCGGGCAGAAATATTGAATGAGCCTTTATGCTTTACAATAGGACCATCAATGTTCAATCGCGACGAGATCAAACCAATTCCACCGCTAACATGGTAATTCTGATCGTCGCCGTCATTCATCTTAACATCAAGCACCGAAGAAAGCCTTCCTCCGTATTCGGCAGGCTGTTCTCCCTTGTAAACTGTAACATCTTTAATGGCATCGGAATTGAATACGGAGAAAAATCCCAGCAAATGCGAAGGATTGTAAACAGTGGCTTCATCAAGCAAAATAAGGTTCTCGTCGGCACCTCCTCCGCGCACGTAAAAGCCTGTATTACCATCGCCGGATGATTTTATCCCCGGCAGCAACTGTATTGATTTCAGCACATCCCTTTCGCCCATAAGAACAGGAATACTATTGATTTCATCAATGGTCATTTTATCCGTTCCCATCTGTATACTTGTCAGGTTATCATCTTTCTTTTCGCCAGTTATCAATAATTCTTTCAGGTTGTTTGTCGTTTCTTCAAGGTTAAAATCCTGCCTGGTATTTTGTTTTAATTCGATAGTAACACTTTTCGATTCATACCCTATAAACTGTGCAGTTACAGTGTACGTGCCTCCGGGAATTGTTATGGAATAAAAGCCGTATGAATTGGTAACAGCTCCTGTTGTAGCCAGTTCTTTTATCGAAACAGTAGCCCCAATCATTGCTTCGCCGTTACTGGCGGCTTTCACATAACCGCTTATAGTGAAATTACCTGCTTCGCCATCAGGCGGATTCAACGTGGAGCCATTGGCCGCAATAAAAGCAAAGAATGTGCAATATATTATAAAGAGTCGTACAAAGACTATAGTTTTTCTCATCATTATTAAATTATGTGCAATATTATAGAATGTAACTTAACATAAACGTTAAAAATGCGTTAATATTATCTTTTTTCAGTTAACTTTAAGTCAATATAGAGGGCAGGCAATCGAATAATCTTGTTAATAATAACACTTATTTTTTACGGGTGAATAAAAATACTGTAGTTTTGTGTGCCTTAAATGTTCAGTGTAGATGATTGGGGTATGAAAAAATGAATTAATGATCAATGAAAATTATAATGATTATAGAAAAAAAGAGGCTGCTTCTTATTACCGTATATTGCCTAACCACTTTATGCTTTGAGTTTTTAACTTTAAACGTTAATTCACAAAGTAATTATTCTTTTAATTCTGTTCCGAAGAAAACGAGCGCTTTTATTGGAAATCACCACCAACAGGAACTTCCATCCCCTTTCGATAAACAAAAGCCTTTTATAATCCCTACTTCAACTACTGCAGGCGATTCACCAAAATCTTTAATCGCTTTATACGACAGTATTTATTACTGGCAATGGGATACCATAGCCAATTATTGGTCTTCAAGCCCTGCGCAGAGAGCCATAAATATTACTTATAATTCCGGCAATATGCAGACAAATATTTTATATCAAAACTGGAATGGAACTGCCTGGACAAATTCTTCTCAGCTCTCCTGCTATTACGATGTCAATAATAATCAGGATAGCGCATTATTTCAAAGCTGGAGCGGTGGAACATTGACAAATTCATGGCAATATAGTTATAAGTACAATTCCAGTAATGAACTTACCAGCGCTTTATATAAGGACTGGAACGGATCGGCATTGGTGAATTCTTCGTTATATACATATGCCTACGATGCAGGCAATAATAAAACAGGTGAAATTAGTCAAAGCTGGAGCGGAACCTCGTGGGTTAATTCTTTGCAATACATTTATACTATTGATTCTTCTGCTAATATGACAATTGTCACCGAGCAAAGCTGGAATGGCACTGAGTGGGTGAATTCATGGCAAAGCACCAATACTATCGGCGCCGGCAATATTGTAACAAATGAATTAGACCAAAGCTGGAATGGCACGGCATGGGCTAATTCCGGAGATTATTCTTACGGCTATGATGCCAGTAATAATCTGGTGAGCACCTTGTTTCAAAGCTGGGCCGGAGGAGGGTGGGAAACTTCAACTTTGAACACTTACACTTACGCTGACTACAAAAACCAGGTTATTGCATTAATGCAAAATTGGAATGGTTACGGCTGGAATGATTTTTTAGTTGATTCAATGAAATATGATGGAAACAATAACAGGACGCAGGATCTGCAGCAAATATGGACCAGCGCCGGATGGGTTTATAACGTATTGTCGGGTTATTCTTACGATGCAAATAATTTCATGGTAACAAGTGCAGTTCAGCAATGGCTTTATCCAAGGGTTGGCGTAATTTCAGGCACTAACGTTTATTACTATTTGCATGAAGTTACCGGCATAAATAATTTAAAGGAACAGAAAAACAATGTTGCTGTTTATCCCAACCCGGCCGAAAATACGCTGACAGTGGAAACAACTCAGAATTCGGAAATTGAGATTTTAAATATTCAGGGGCAATTAATAAAAAGACTTGTCGCAGGCAAGGGTAAAACGAACATTGATATAACAGCTTTCCCCTCAGGAATGTATTTTGTGGAAGTGGAAGCACCAAACGGGAAGACTGTTGAAAAATTTGTGAAGGAATAGATCAGCTTACTGTAATTCAATTTTATAACAATAGTCATTGATCATTCATGCCGGATTCCCTGCCTTGACGGCAGGCAGGAGAGTGATATTAAAAAGCAAAATAAAGTAATACATGAAAAAAATTCTTTTAGCTGTAGCCGCAGTATCTGTTATTTTAGGGTTCATCTTATTTGATTCTTGTTCCAAAGTCAGCACATCTCCGCCAATTATTACACTTTTAGGACCAAACCCATACAATGTTACGCTTAATTCTGCTTATACCGATCCCGGTGAAACCGCTGTTGACAACGAAGGTAATAGCCTTACATCTTCAATTTTTAATAATATAACCAGCAAAAACCCGAATATGAATTTAGCGGGGACATATACAATCTGGTACACTGTTTATGATGTGTCAGGGTTTAAATATACTATAAACAGAACTGTAAATGTGGTAAATTCTGCTGCATACCTGGCTGGCAATTACAGCGTTTCCGATACAAGAACAGGTAATGATAATGTATCGCTTACCTATATTACTACCATTTCGCAATCCTTCACTCAAAATAATGTTATTTACATTAACAATTTTGGCAACTTTGGGGCTCCGGTACAAGTTAGTGCTTTGGTAAATGGCAATGCTTTAATAATTGCACCGCAGTCTCCTTCGGGCATCAATCCCGCTCCTGTTATTAACGGGCTTCAGGGTTCCGGCTCCGTTAACAGCACCAGTATCGTAGGCATTAATTATTCTGTTGACTGGGGCGGTTCACCCGATGCCGCTGTCAGCGATTTTGCCGTTTACACGAAAATGTAATTTGCTCTACTGGCAACGCTTTTCGTGAAACTGTTTATTTAACCGGGACTAAGCGGCTGCTATGCTTATAGCAGTGGCTTGCTAAATGAACTGTTCATTTCGATTGCTTTGTCATTTGTTTTTTTACTCATCCCTAAATCCCTTCTCTACTAATAGAGAAGGGATTTAATAAAGGCCCCTCTTTGCTTGCTGAGAGAGCCTGTCCCGATTTATAGGGAGGTTGGGGGTGAGTCAGAAAAGGATAAAATAAATTCCTACAGCAGTGGTGTTGTAAACGGCCCATTCCACGGTCCATCAAGGGTTGGATGCTTGCTTTTCGCCCAGCGGAAAAAGAAAACTGCCACTTTTAGCGGAACAGCTTCACCTAAAGTAGTTGCAGGCAAATTAGATGTAAACACATTCGTATCCAGCATAAAACTGGCTTTCGATGAATAACTCGGGGTGAACCTTGCATCGTTTAACTGTGTAGGCAGGTCGGACGTCCCCGAATAAAACACAGCCACTTTATACTCTAATAGATCGTAACCTTCGGGCTTATGAGGGCGACCGCTTTCTTTCGATTCCAGGGAAGCTCCTATTTTAAGAAAACCTCCCCCTATGGGCTTTAATTCGGGATAAACTTTTTCGTCGGTCATTGTTGTTTTGTGTTTATCCCCGCCGGTTTTTCCTGCAAGCTTAGTCATCATAGTACCTACATAGCTTAGCGGAATTTTAAAAACGGCGCAATCATCGGGAGTTAGACCCACTGTGGCTTTTATTTTCAATATCAGTTTGTTTTCCCTGTCGTATGTAATGGCATTGAAAACAATCGCTATCAGGCTGTTTTTAATGGCAGTGGTATAGCTTTCTTTCTTGTCTGAATATTTAAGGTAAAGCGGGTTCCAGTCGGATTCGAATTGCTGCCAGTCGCTTAAATTCTGTGCAGTCCAGCCAAACCTTACTGCATTGGTGGGTGACCCAAGGATAAGGTAATCGTTTGTCTGGTTAATGTAACTATTGAATCCCTCAATTTCGCGTGGTATAATAGATTGATCAGGCATAGGTTTAAATTTAAAGGTTTATATTATATAAGCATCATTATTCATTCTTGTCGTGCTCAGTTTTGTTACCATGCTGCATGCAAATATCGTGCTAGCTTTCTTTCTTAACTCCGGTTTGCATATTATTATTGTGTTAGTGTAAACTTTTATTTTTACAGTGTAAACTATCGTTCTGAGAGTGCACACTATTATCATAGTAGTGTACACTCTCATCATGGAAGTGTGCACTATCGCCATGACAGTGTACACTATTGCATTGACAGTGTGCACTATAGTCGTGACAGTGTGCACTATTAATTTGACAGTGTGCACTATCGTCATGATAGTGTACACTATTACCATGGCAATGTACACTATCATCATGAAAGTTTACACTACAGGAATGGAAAAATGCGGTATCGTATTGAAAAGCAATGTTTTTGTTTTGATAGGCATAGCTTTTACACTGAAGACTGTTGTTTTTGAGAAATAATTGTGCGATTTCGTGACGAATGTTTGTGCTTACATAATGAGAAGTCAGCACCAGGTTATGAAACAGCAAAGTTTTTCTTTGAAATTAACAATACGTATGATGTAATTTAATAATTTTGTGAGGATATAATAAGAAATGACCATGAAAAAACTTTACATTATTTTATTACTTGCCATTATAGGCATGGGCAGAGTTTATTCACAATGCGTGAATGCAGATTTTTCGACAGGGGACTTTACCAACTGGACAGGCTCGGTCGGTGAACATACTTCTACAGGAAATGATTATACAGTGGAGACAGGTATGGTTATTGGGACGCCAAATGCCGGTCCGTATACTGCGGGCCAACAAACCATAATAAATGTAGTCGGAACAGATGAAAATACTCAAGGTCTGTTAAGTGTTTTACCTCCGGGGGGTGGTTCATGCTGCAGATTAGGAAATGCACAGGTGGAGGCCAGTGATGGGGCAAGTTACCCTCAGGCTGCACAATTAAATTATTCTATGCATGTTTCATCTACAAGCAATATTTTTACTTATCAATATGCTGTAGTTCTTCAAAACCCTACTTACCATACAGCAATTCAAGAACCAAAATTTACAATTTACGTCTTAGATTCAGCAGGTAACCAGATTGGTGGCAATTGTGGCGAATATGTGGTAGTTGCATCTAGTGGTATTCCAGGTTATAACTCTTGCCCGCCATCTTCTTCAGCATATGAATCGGATTCGGTTCTATGGAAAGACTGGACGACCGTGGGCGTTGATCTATCACCCTATATTAATCATAATGTTATAATACAGTTTACCTCATTTGATTGTACTCCGGGAGGACATTTTGGTTATGCATATATTTCCTGTTATTGCGGAACCTTACCTTTATTGCAGCAATGTACTGCTCATTCTGATACGCTTACAGCACCTGCTGGTTTTGCCGCGTATTCATGGACTTCACCTTATTGGACAGGAAGCCAAACCACACAATCAGTTGTTATTAGTAATCCGGTAAATGGAGATACGGTTTCCTGTGTATGCACTGCTGTAACCGGTTGTGAGTTTACTTTTCATACGATATTGAATATTCAGTCTGTAAAATTTTCAGTAAATGCAATTCCCGATACCATATGTAGTGGCTCTGTTGCAACCCTTATTTCTCATGATTCAACAAGCTATCCTTATATTTATAATTGGAGCACATCTCAAACCGGTGACACCATTACTGTTTCACCTAGCAATACGACAACCTATATTGTTACCGCCACTGCCAGTGGTGGCTGTGCTGCATCTGAAAATGTTGTTATAACTGTCAATAGTTCTACGCCAACTATTTACAGTGATAGTGATGTTATTGTTTGCAATCCATCATATTTATTTTACCAATGGTTTCTGAATAGTGATTCTTTAGCAGGTGGTCTTTACGATTCAATATATTCTCCTGTTACATTTCCGGGTTCTTATTATGCTATAGTAACTGATTCTAATGGGTGTCAGGGAAAATCAAATACTATAATTATTACAATAACTGGTATTGATAACCTATTTATCAAAAATAATATTTCTGTTTATCCTAATCCAGTAACCAATATAGTTACAATAGAAAGCCCCCGAGATGCAGTAATAGAAATAACAAATATACAGGGACAGCTTGTAAAAACCCTTGCAGCCACAGGCAATAAAACCGATATAGATGTTTCCTCTTTAGCTAATGGCGTATATGTTGTGGAAGTGAGGACGAATGAGGGTGTAAGTGTGGAGAAATTTGTAAAAGAATAAATCGGAAGCCAGTCAATTGAATATTTACGGATGAAATCCGCTCAAAATAAAAATGCTAACAAGAAAGACGCTTTTATAAATCCCAAAAAGGAAAATAGTTATAGTGTTTACCTTATTATTGCTTTTTGTTTCCCCGTATTGCTTTATCTGCAAACAATAAATTTTGGTTTTACTGATTTTGATGATGATAATTTAATAAAAAACAATATTTCTTTCCTTAGCCATCTTGGAAATGTACATCAGGCATTTCTAACAGATGCATTTATAGATAAGTCCAGTTCCTTCTATCGTCCCCTTCAAACATTGTCCTTCATGGCTGATATTAAACTTTCCGGAGGCAACAATACTTGGATGTACCACCTGTCGAACTTGTTGTTTTTAGGATTAATTGCTTGTCTTCTTTTTCTTTTGTTCAGACGATTTTTAATACCACCAAAATTAGCTTTATTGAGTACATTGATTTATTGTGTGCATCCACTTTTTGTTTCTTCTGTAGCATGGATACCGGCAAGGGGCGATTTGATGCTATCCTTTTTTTCTTTATTGTCGTTTTTGTTTTTTACAGTACTTCTAAAAAAGAAAAAGATGATATATTTGTTTTTAAACTGGGTTGCATTTACATTAGCTTTATTCTGTAAAGAGACCGCAGCATTACTGCCTTTCCTTTTCATTTTGTATTATTTTTTATTTTCTTCGAAAAAACTTTTTGATAAGAAAAGCCTTTTCCCTATTATTCTGTATGCTATATCAGGAGTCTTCTGGTTTTGGTTACGATCAAGATCGATTGGAGGGCTTGTTTCAAATCAGAATGACAATTTAAGCTTAATACAGGTAATGCAAAATTTACGAACAATACCGGAATCTTTGACAGAGTTTTTCTTGCCATTTAATATCGCCCCAATTCAAAGTTTTTCAGTTCTAAAAACGCTGACTGGTTTAGGAATAATAGTTCTGATTGTTATAGTATTTCTTAAAGACAGGAAAAGGATACGAAAAGAAAAAGTATTTTGTTTTCTCTGGTTCATTATTTTAATGTTACCACCGTTGTTTTACAAAAACCCAAATTTAGATTATTTAAATCATCGCTTCCTTCTTCCTTTGATAGGAATAATGTTATTTCTACAATTTATATTTCCAAATAAGTGGTTGGTAAAAGGAGATATTAAAGTTATGTGGTTTTTGGTTTTTTTATTATTTAGCTCATTCACCTTTATAATTTCACGATCTTATTCTGATCCTTTGACATTTTATAATTATGCCGTCTCTCAAAATCCAAATTCGGCTTTAGCATACTGTAACAGGGGGTATGTGAAATATTCCAAAAATGATTTTCAGGGAGCAGTTGAAGATGAAAATAGAGCTATTGCTATTTATCCCGAATATGCAAATGCATACAATAATAGAAGCATGGCAAAATTAAATATGGGTGATAAATTGGGGGCTATTGAAGATGAAAACAAGTCCATTGATATCAGCCCGAATTTCGCAGGAGCATATATTAACAGGGGTACAGCAAAATTATACTTGCGTGATAACTTTGGGGCTATTAAGGATTTCGATAAAGCAATTTCTATTAACCCAAACGATGAAGAAGCATATATCAATAAGGGAGGGGCAATGGGTTCAATTGGGAATTTTAAGGAAGCAATAATTAATTTTAATAAAGCTATTGAAATTGATTCGGAGTACTTTAATGCCTATTATAATAGGGCTATTACTAAATATTCAATAAAAGATTTTAAAGGTGTAATGGAGGATTGCAAAATTATGCTAAAATTAAATCCTAATAGTGAAAAAGTCATTACTCTAAACATTTTGGCTCAAAAAGAACTTCAAAAGATTAATAATTGAAGAAAAAGATATTATTTTTCGTAATTTGCAATGCTTTATGGACAATGACTAATAACAAACTAATTTAAAATATGAAATACCAACCAATCGATCAACAACTGTTTGTGCAAAACAGGAGTCGTTTTACAAAAGAATTGAAGCCAAATTCACTGGCTATTTTTAACTCTAACGACGAGATGCCACGCAACGGCGACCAGGATTTTCCTTTCAGGCAGAACTCCGATTTCTTTTATCTAACTGGCATTGATCAGGCAAAAAGCGTATTATTCATTTTCCCTGATTGTCCGCTTGAGAAGTATCGTGAAGCATTGTTCCTCGAAGAAACCAACGAACATATAGCTATATGGTATGGAAAAAAATATTCAAAGGAAGAAGCAACAACGGTGTCGGGAATTAAGAATGTTTTCTGGCTCGACACTCTTGACAGCGCAATTAAAGAAGTGATGGCTGCCTGTGAATATGTTTACTTAAACGCCAATGAAAACCCGCGTTATTCAAACCCTGTGCCTTACCGCGATATTCGCTTTAATGAAGATCTGGCAAAGAAATATCCTGCGCATAAATACGAACGCTCGAACCCTATTGTCTGCAAACTCCGCATGGTGAAATCGCCTATAGAAATTGAATTGACGAAGGAAGCCATCAACATCACTGATAAAGCATTCAGAAGATTGCTTGCTTTTACAAAACCAGGTGTGATGGAGTATGAAGTGGAAGCAGAAATAACCCACGAATTCATTCGCAACCGTGCTAATGGTCATGCCTATTATCCTATTGTTGCTTCGGGCAAAGGAGCCTGCGTGCTTCATTACATTGAGAACAACAAAGAATGCAAAGACGGCGACCTTATGCTTCTTGACTTTGGCGCCGAATATGCCAACTATGCTGCCGATCTTAGCCGTACTATTCCTGTGAACGGGAAATTTTCTCCGCGTCAGAAAGAAGTTTATAATGCCTGTCTGCGTGTGATGAAAGCTGCTATTAAACTCCTTGTTCCCGGAACAACCATTGATAAATATCATACTGAGGTTTGCAAGATAATGGAAAAGGAACTTATTGGATTAGGTCTTTTTACGGCAGAGGATGTGAAGAAACAGGATCCTGCAAAGCCAATGTATTTCAAGTATTACATGCA
>Ga0181520_10012318_pt1 | contig 11027 bp, 7 predicted proteins | sample PEATcosm2014_Bin_29_FD_132451 | JGI IMG/M metagenome (GOLD analysis project Ga0181520, IMG submission 132451) | Peatland microbial communities from MTU Mesocosm Facility, Houghton, MI, USA - PEATcosm2014_Bin02_30_metaG | ecosystem: Environmental > Terrestrial > Soil > Wetlands > Peat | place...
CGAGCCGCCGTCTTGAGAACTTTCTTTAACTGCCGTTCGTTGAGCGCAGCAGGCTTTTCGCACATTACATGCTTTCCGGCGGCCAAAGCGCGCATGCACAGCTCGGCGTGGGTATCGGGATGGGTGGCCACATAAACTGCGTCAACGTCCGTGGCTAACAGCTGGTCAAATGTGTCGCAAATCGTATCGACTCGGAAGCGCTGTGCGAACGCCTGGGTTTTATCGGGATTCCGTCCCCAAACCGAAGTCAAGCACGCCCCGACAACGGCATCCAGGCCCTCTACAAAGCGTGCTGCGGCCCGGCCTGGCCCGGCAACGCCCCAACGGATGATTTGCAGTTTTGCTTCGGATTCGAGGTGATCCACTGGCAGGCTCACTGAGCAAAGTGTTCGGTCACGCTGGATTCGCAACGTGGAGTACGCTGAACCATGAGGTCTACCGTAACAACTCCTCAAGGGTCGTGCTCAGGTCGGTCTTCTCATCCCGATACTTAACGATCACCGGGGCATACAGGCTGAGTCCCCACGCCTGGCCCTTGCCTTTTGAAACCGCACGCGACCCCGGAACCACAACCGCGTTCTCAGGAATGACGAGCGGCTGTGCCTCGTTGGCGCGCAGAATCGTGCCGTTGACCAGGTCGAACACGGGTGTGCCGCGCGTCAGAATCGTCCCCGCCGCGAGAACGGCCCCTTTTCGCACGATGGTGCCTTCGTAGACCCCTGCATTCCCGCCCACCAGCACGTCATCCTCAATCACCACGGGACTTGCATTGATCGGCTCCAGCACCCCTCCGATCTGTGCCGCCGCACTCAGGTGCACGCGCTTGCCGATCTGCGCGCAAGATCCAACCAGGGCATGCGAATCGACCATGGTGCCTTCGTCCACCCACGCCCCGGTATTGATGTACATGGGGGGCATGCATACAACACCGCGTGCCACGTACGCGCCTGCACGCACCGAAGACCCTCCCGGAACCATGCGCACTCCGTCTGCAACTGCGAAATGTCGAACCGGGTAAGTGTCCTTGTCGACGTAGGAAAAAACAGATACCGATCGATCTTCCAGCGCCCCAATACGAAAGCCGAGCAGAATCCCTTGCTTTACCCAGGTGTTGACAGTCCAGCCAAGGGGGAGTGACGGATTGGGCGAAGCAGCCCGAATCTCCCCTCGCTCCAGCGCGGCGCGGAATTCGAGGAAAGCCCCCATCGCTGACTTGTCCCCAATGGCCGACGGTCCAGCAGCAAAATGCTGAGGGATCGACTTCTGCAATTCTTTGATCGTCATTTCATCCTGAGTTTATCAACTGGTTCTCCCAGCTCAGGTCCGGGCCAGTTACATGACACCACGGCGAAGGTGCGAACCGGATCGCTTCGTCGCACAGACTCAGCGGGGGGGCCTCCCCTTCTAACTCAGTAAGTCGATTTAGTTACCCCGGGAGATAGAGCGCTGGGGGAAGCAGGATCGAAGATGTTTGGAAGTTTCCCTCAAGATAGTTCTTCGGTAATCGTTTACCGGCGCGGATTTCTAGAAGGCGAGTATCTATTTGTAACTTGTTATTTGATCCTGCGATCGCTATGCCGCCGGTTGCGGGTGCAACTTTCCCTTCGCGTGCGTGCTTGGCGTTGCTTGAACGCCTGGAGGCACGAGTCGAATCCGGAATGAATTTTTGCCCGATGGAATCATCGCCAAGGGAATGGGGCCCCGACTGGGGCTCGTACTCAGGTGCTTGGATTCAAGCCATGCGCAAAGCCGAGGATCGAAGATCTCCGGTTGATCCTGCCAGAAATCGGGCGACAGATCGCATTGGATCTGCAGATGATCCAGCTGCAGTTCGACAAACGAAACGCCTCGCGGAAAATAGCGCTGAACGTTACTGCTGCCCACGTTCAAGCCGGTAACTCCGCGGCCTTTGCTTTGTGTTTTGACTACCATATGCCTGCTCTCAACGAGGGATGATTGTGAGTTTGTGGACTCGGGTAGCCTGAAGCCAATGCGGAACTTTGCATTCCCATTCCGCTACAGCATTTCCTGTTGTGAATCTTGCAGAACCGGAATACCGACTTGGCTTGATCGTGCGCTGCTTTGCGTCCCGTGTCAAGGATCATCCCGATAATTCCGATAAAATTGATGTACCTTGCTTGAGATGCTACGCCTCAAAAATTAGTTTGCTGTAATTACCAAAAACTTTGAAGGTCAGGCAGGATCTAGAAAGCTACGCATATAACTTGTCCCAAGGTTTGGTCGAGCGAGAGTTAATAACGTTTACATTCCTGGATTGTCAAACTAAGTGCGGCGGCTACCTCTTCCTGCTGAGCCGGCATGATCCGGTTGAAGAAGGGTAGAGCCAGTGTGCGCCGAGCGATCGTCTCGGTAATTGGGACCTTGGCGGCCACGGCGCTGGGGTGACCGTACCACGCGGGTTGCTGGTGAATGGGGGCGAAATACCGGCCCGTTGCGATGCCGCGCCGCGCGAGCTGAACCTGCACCCGATCCCGGAAGCTGGAATCCCCCGTTGCGTCGGCTGGACCGTCGGCCAGCCGAACAACATAAACGAACCAGCTAATAGAACGCCGCGGCAGCGCGAGGGGCGGCAGTTCCAGATCGGAAATTGTTTCAAGGAGCGATTGGTAGCGCTCGGCAGCGGCTCGACGCATCGCGAGAATCTCATCGATCCGGCCAAGCTGCACGCGCCCCAGCGCCGCCGCCAGCTCAGACAGACGATAGTTGTAGCCTATTTCAGCATGTTCAAACCAGCTTGCTACAAGATCCCCCTTCTCAAACTCTTTGACGTCGTCGTCCCGGTGCTTCGAGGCCCGTCCCTGGTTGCGAAGACTGCGCAGGCGATCGGCCAACTCCGGATTGCGGACCAGCACACAGCCGCCTTCCCCAGTCGTGATCTGCTTATTGGGATAGAAGCCAAGCACCGCCAAGTCCCCGAAGCTGCCCGCTTTGCGCGAATCGTATTCGGCTCCAATCGCCTCGCAAGCGTCCTCAATGAGCGCCAGATTGTGACGACGAGCGATTTCCTGAAGCCGACCCATTTCCGCTGGGACGCCGAAGGTGTGCACAACTAGAATTGCGCGCGTCCGCGGAGTAATCGCCTCTTCGACGAGCGCCGGGTCAAGGTTGAGGGTGACAGGGTCAATGTCCACAAACACTGGCGTCGCGCGCACCTGAACCACCGCGTTCGCCACCGCAACAAAAGCAAAGGAAGGCACGATAACCTCGGCGCCTTCACCTACGCCAAGAGCAAGCAGGGCCAAATGCAGTCCCGCCGTGCCCGAACTGACCGCAACCGCATCGGGAATCGAGTGATAAGCGGCAACAGCCTGCTCAAACGCCTCGAGTTCCGGCCCTAGGCTCAACCGGTCCGTGCGAAGCACCGCCGTCACGGCGTCGATCTCCGCGTCTCTAATGTCCGGTGCGGAGAGCGGAATACGGATCGTCATGCGCACTCCGGGCAGTCGGGAATAGGAGCAGGCTGCTTGATTAGTAAACCCTCCAGTGGGACAGTCGCAAGAACATTGGCGATCCTGACGGCGGCCGTGCCGTCCCCATAGGGATTGGACATCCCACGCAGCCCCGTCCGAAATGCGGGATCCAGCGCCTCAGTTAAAGCCGCGCAAATCGCACTCGTCTCGGCGGGTGCATCGATGATGTTGCGCGCACGTTCACGTCCCTGTTGGCGCATGCCCACATTCACCACGGGCAGTGCGAACGAAGCCGCCTCCATAATTCCGCTCGATGAGTTGCCGACCATGCCATCCACTTGGCCAAGCAAACTCCAATACGTTACAGCATCCAGATTGACGAAAATATGAGTCTCCGCACGCGTCTCCGCCAAAGCGCGCGTGCTCTCGATCAGTGCATGACTCCCTGCATCCGCATTGGGATAGACGAACAGAATCTGTCCTCGATGTTGAACAAGCGCGGCAAACAAGGAATCGGCTTCCACATTGGTATCGCGCAGAATCGTGACTGGATGCCAGGCCGCGATCAGCGACGGTGAAGTGAGTTGCAACCCAAGGCGCTCCTCAAGCGACCAGCGATCGAGCAGTTTCGACCGGCACAAATGATCGAGCGAAGGCGCACCGGCGCGATGAATACGCCACGACTCTTCCCCCATGGCGATCACGCGGCGCCGCGCAGTTTCAGTCGACGTGAAATGCACGTGGGCCATCTTCGTCAGGGCATTGCGCACCTGGTCATCGATGGCGCCCTGGCTCACTTCGCCGCCTTCGATATGAGCGATGGGAATACGCATCGCTAAAGCCGTCGCAGCCGGAGCCAGCATTTCGTAGCGGTCGGCAATCAGCAGCAAGAGATCCGGTCTCCACGCCGTCAGAGCGTCCGCCAGGCTCAAAATCGCGAGACCAATCGTCTTCGCCATGCCCGTATCGGTATCCGAACTGAGCAGGCATTCGATCCGCGCTTGAAGAGGGAATCCATCCCGTTCGATCTCCTGAACCGTGGTTCCGAATTCCGGCGAGAGATGCGGCCCCAGCGCAAAAACTCCTAATTCGATTTCCGGTCGCGCCTGAAGCTCGCGCAGCGGCCAGTAGAGATGGCTATAGTCGGCGCGGGACGTGGTGACCACACCGATGCGTCGGCGCTTCGTCGATTCGCTCATGGGGCCACTCGCGATGCGCTTCGCTGTGCAAGAGCCAGTAAAGCGCTACTCGGAGTGAAATCGGGAACCAGGGACCGCAGGCAGCCAATGGCTGCAGGCAGATCGCGCGCATGCACGGCTTGCAGGAGGGCATCGAGCCCACAATCCAATGCCGCTGCGGTCATCAAATTCGATTGGACCGACAACAGACCCTGTGCCATTGCTGGTATCGCAGTTTCGTCCGGCGACCAAAGCTTTTCCAGTTCCTTGTCCCCCGGTCGAGGCTCGGTGAATTCGATCGAAACATCCCGCCCAGGAGCAAGTACTCGGGCCATGAATTGCGCCAAATCTGTGATGTATTGCGGCGACCGCAGATCCGGTGCAAGCAGTACAGGCCGATCCGCCTCCGCGGACGCAGCAATCAACAGGTCCACGGCTTCCTTAATCGTGAGAAAATAGCGGCGCGCCGCGGGGTCGGTGATCGTGAGCGGACCTCCGGAGGCAACTTGCTGCGCGAATAATTCAGCAACGCTGTTGCTCGATGCGAGCACATTGCCAAGCCGTAACACCGTGCCACCGGCTCCAAAGACAATGCACTCGGCAACTCGCTTCGTAGCACCCATGATTGACGCCGGTTCAACAGTCTTGTCTGTCGAAAGCAGTACGACACGCGCTCCGTGCGCTACCGCGGTCGCCACGATCGCTTGGGTGCCGAAGACATTGTTTTCGATCGCCGCAAGGGGGTGCTCCTCGAGAAGCGGCACATGCTTGAATGCGGCCGCGTGAAAAACAATGCTCGGCGCGTGGTTCTCGAAAACTTCCTTGACCAGATTGGAATCGAGGACTCTGCCGAGAATGCACTGAGGAAATTGCTGCGGCGCTGCCTCGGCCAACGCACTCTGGAGCGCGAACAGAGCACTCTCGGACGATTCAAGCAAAACGAGCCGTTTCGGCGCGATCCCAGCCAATCGCAACGCAAGCGCAGACCCAATGGACCCGCCTGCGCCCGTCACAAGAACGCGCTCTTCCCGAAGGCCATCGATCATTTGAGATGTGGGCTGAACCAAGTGAGGCCGCCCCAAAAAGATGTGCCAATCGATGGCATCCAGCGAAGGGATCACAAGCAAAGTATAAATTGGCGATTGCTCGCGCATCTCCCGGATACCCTTGCAAGACCGAAGACCCGGTCACTCAGCCAAGCGCGAACGAAGCGCTAGCTCGCATACACTGGATGGTTCTGGTAAACCATGAGGCTGCGAAAGCCCAACCCGTCGGAGCCTCGGAGAAGAATATTGCAGAAGATACATATCCAAATAAGCAGGCTCGCAGCCATGGTCCTGGTCGCTGCGGTTGGCGCGGTTTCGGTGGCCGAAACCCGCTTCGACCCGCAAGCGATTCGCCTGAACAACAAGGGCGTCGCCCTCATGGGCCAGCAATTCACCGACCGCGCAGCCACTAGCTTCGCCGACGCTTTCAAGCGCGACCCAAAACTGGCGCAGGCAGCCATCAACGAGGGCATCGCCTTGATGACGCTACAAAAGCTCGACGACGCGAAGAAGGTATTCAAGGCGGCGCTTGTGCTCGATCCAAGCAATTCGCAGGCTTGGTACAACCTCGGTCTTGCGCAGCACGCCGACAACGAGATCGACGCGGCGCTTGCCAGCTTTCAGCAAGCCGTCAAGTTCGATCCGAGGGACGCGGACTCGTACTATTTCGAAGGCGTCTGCTATGGCGAGCTGAAGCAGTTCGACAAGGAAATCGAAATTCTCAAACAAGCCCTCGCCATCACGCCCCTGCACGCTTCGTCTGAATTTGCAATGGCGCGCGCACTCCAGCGCACCGGTCATACACCCGAAGCCAAGGAGCACTTCAAAGTCTTTCAACACCTCACCAGCACCAAGATCTCTGCCGCCATCGGACTGGCATACGGCGAGCAGGGGCACTATTCCACGGTCACCCCGGTCGAAGAACCGCAGGCCCGTGAGCAGAGTATGATCCCCGTGCACCTCGAGTTGCAACCCATGGTCGCGAACGAAAGCAATGGCACAGAAACCGGCGGCGCCTGCATGATGGATGTCACTGGCTCCAGCCAAATGGATCTAGTGCTGTTGCAGTCGGGTCCGCAGGCCATCCGCGTGCTCCATCGCCGCGCTGACGGCGCTTTTGAAGATGTAGACGCCGCGGCAGCGGGTCTGAAGGCTTCGGGACATGCCGTCGCCTGCGCGGTTGGCGATTACGACGGCGACGCCCTGAACGATCTCGCCGTGGCACTCGATGACAAAATCCTGCTCTTCCGCAATCTAGGCAAAGGCAAGTTTCAGGATGTGACAGCCGAAGCCGGCCTCGCGCCGCGCAATCATCCCAGCGGCATCACGTTCGTCGACTACGACCATGACGGGGATCTCGACCTGCTTCTCACTGGCGAACCGTTGAAAACCGGAGACGCGCCCAATGTGCTGTGGCGCAACAATGGCAACAAGACCTTTACCGAATGGACCGATCCAACAGGCTTAGGTGGCCAAGGCAAAACGGCGGCCGCCATCCTGACCGACTTCAACAACGACCGAGCCGTCGACCTCGCAGTCACGGGCGATGGCGCTGCTCCGGTCCTGTTCGTGAACCCACGCGAAGGGAAGTATCCTACCCAGCCGCTGTATGACGAGAAGTTGCCGCCGACCGAAGGAATCGCCGTCCTCGACTACAACAAGGATGGCTGGATGGATATCGCCGTCACCCACGCGAGCGCGCCGGGGCTCACGTTATGGCGCAATGTTGCCGCCCCAGACGATACCGGCCGCCGTTTCGAGCGTGTCGATCTCCCCCTTCACGACGCACTCCGCGGTTGGGGAGTGACTCCCATCGATATTGATAACGACGGCTGGGTTGACCTCGCAGCGATTCTCGAAACAGCCTCCGGCAAGCAAATACGCGTCTTCCGCAATCGTGGCGATGGCAGCTTCGAAGACGTGAGCCACGCTCTCGGGCTCGACGCAATCAAGCTGACTGCGCCGCGCGGCCTCATCGCTGCCGACATTAATGGCGACGGGGCCCCGGGTCTGCTCGTGACCCAACTAAACGCGCCGCCCGTCTTGCTTCGCAACATTGGCGCGAACAAGAATCACTTCGTGCGGATTGACCTCACCGGCTATGCCGACAACAAGACCGCAATCGGCGCCAAGGTAGAGATCTTCGCCGACGGCCAATGGCAGAAGTGGGAATTGGCCGGGGCGTCCGGCTATCAGACCCAGTCAGCCCCGCAGATTCTCGTCGGCCTTGGCAAAGCGGAGAATATCGATCTGCTCAGAATTCTTTGGCCCACCGGAGTGCTTCAGGACGAGATCGATCTGCCCCACGCGCAGGTGATCGCGATGAAAGAGGCCGATCGCCGCGGTAGCTCCTGCCCGGTTCTGTTTGCCTGGGATGGCCACAAATACAGAATGGTCACCGACGTAATTGGTGCCGGTGTCGTGGGCCACTGGTTCACTCCCACGCGTCGCAACATTCCGAATCCCGGCGAATGGATCAAGGTGGACGGCGACCGGCTCGCATCGGTCAATGGGAAGCTGAGCCTGCGCTTCATCGAACCGATGGAAGAAGTGAATTACATCGACCAATTGCGCCTCGTTGCCGTCGATCACCCCGACAACGTCGAAGTCAATCCCGACGAGCGCTTCCTCGACGATCCGCCGTTTGCCTCAGGGCGCGTGGTCGCATCGCAAGGCGCGCACCTGCCCGTTGCTGCATGGGACGGAAACGGCCGCGATGTTCTCGACGCGTTGAGTCGGCGCGATCATCAATTTGCCAGCGGGTTCACGCCGCAGCCCTACGACGGCTTTGCCAACCTGCACAATCTGACCCTCGACCTCGGTCACGTCGACACAGCGGTCCCGCTGAAGCTTTTGATGACCGGCTACGTGAACTACTTCAGCGCGACCTCGCTCTACGCCGCATGGCAAGCGGGTGTGAAGCCGATCTCACCGTATGTCGAAGTTCAACTTCCAAACGGAAGCTGGCAACGCATTCCAGGCGAAGCAGGATTTCCTGCAGGGCAGGAGCGCACCATCGTGGTTGATCTGACCGGCAAACTGCCAGCGGCCACACGCCGCATCCGCCTCGTCACGAATCTCGAAATCTACTGGGACCAGGTACTCATCGACAATGCTCCTGAAGCTGAATCGCGCACCACGGAAATCCCACTGTCCCACGCAACCGAACATTTCCGCGGCTACCCGACGCAGATTGAGGGGGCAAGCCCCGGCGATCTCGATTACGATTACGACCGCGTCAGCCTCACCGGCCCATTCCAGCACCAGCGCGGTAATTACACTCACTTCGGCGACGTGACCGCGCTCGTCAAAGGGATCGACGATCGCTATGCCATCTTCGGCAGCGGCGAAGAAATCGCAACGGAGTTCGACGCGACGAAGTTGCCGCCTCTCCACGCACATTGGAAACGCGATTACTTCTTTTACGCAAATGGCTACGTCAAAGATATGGATTGGTGGGACGCGTCGCCGTTCACCGTAGCGCAACTGCCGTTCCATCACATGAGCCAATACCCTTATCCCCCGAACGAAAAGTTTCCGGACGACGCGGACGTGTTCGAGTATCAGCTGAAGTGGAATGATCGTTTCGATTCGGGCGACCCCGTGCGTTCGTACCGGTTCAATTATCAGGCCCTGCCGTCCACACCCGCAGTCGACGCATCGCCGGCAATTCCGGCCGTCAAACCATGACCGACATCGTGCTGCAGCCGGCAGTGCAGCATCTCAAACTGCTGCGTGCCGGCGATATTTCCATTCTCGAGTTGGCTGAGGCGCACATCGCACAGATCGAGCGCCTCAACCCGCAACTCAATGCCTTCGCCGACTTCGACGCAGAGCGTGTCCGCAATCAAGCTCGACGACTCGGCGCTTCGAAAGATCGCAGCGGTCCATTGCACGGGCTGCCCGTCACGGTAAAGTCGTCGATCGCCACCGCGGGCTATAAGTGCGAAATCGGTAGTCTGCTCAACAAAGGCAACGTGCCGCGCGAGGACGCGGTCGTGGTCAATCGCCTGCGCGCCGCGGGAGCACTGATTCTCGGCACAACCAATTGCCCCGAGTTTCTGATGGCCTACGAGACCGACAACCTGCTCCACGGGCGCACGTCGAACCCGTGGGATCTCGAGCGCACGCCAGGCGGCTCCAGCGGAGGAGAATCAGCTGCCATTTCTGCGGGAATGTCCGCGTTGGGACTTGGCTCGGACAGCGGCGGCTCGGTCCGTGTGCCCGCGCACTTCACAGGAATCTGCTCGCTGAAACCCACACCGGGCCGCATTCCAGGCGCCGGGCATCTGCCTCCGTGCGTAGGGCCATTTGCTGTTCTTGGCGCAATCGGTCCGATGGCGCGAACCATCCAAGATGTCACCTTGGCGTTCCGCACACTCTGTGGCCAGGATCCCCACGACCCAATCAGCCCGTCCATCGAATTGCGCACGACAAAGCTCGAAGACCTACGCGCACAAACCATCGGATTCTTTGAAGACGACGGTCTGGTTCCCGTGACGCCGGAGACCGGCGCCGCCGTGAATTCCGCGGCTCAGGCTTTGCGCGAAGCCGGCTTCCACGTCGAACCTTTTCGGCCTCGCACCCTCGAGCAACTACGCAAACTCTGGTCGAAGTTCTTTGTGCAATGCGGAGCCATGTTCTACGGGCCGACAATTGCCGGCAAGCGCAACCAACTCAGTCCGATTTTTGCCGAGTTCCTTCAAATCGCCGAGTCTCTTCCACCATTGACAGCGACGGAGTTGCTCAACGCCTGGGCTGAACTCGACCTGCTCCGCGCGAAAACCCTCGAAGAAATTTCCGCGTACCCAGTCCTGCTCTGTCCGGTAGCCAGCATCCCTGCATTCCGCCATGGCGAACGCAATTGGACCATCGAAGGCCGGCCTCTCGAATATTTGGACGCAGTGCGCCACACGCAGTGGTTCAACACGCTTGCCGCGCCGGCAGCTGTGGTTCCAGTAGGCCGCTCGCCCGAGGGCCTGCCAGTCGGCGTTCAGATTGTCGCGCGGCCCTTTGAAGATGAGGTTGCCCTTGCCATCGCGGCTATCGTCGATGCTGCATTTGGCTACCGTCCGCCGCCGTTGGCAATTTCAATCTAGACCCCACCAAGTCAAGTTCATCCATCACAGACAAATGTTTATTCCGCCGCTAAAAACGCAGTGACAGGTGCGGCACGCAACACACACCGCATCTCCACCCTTGGATGGAGGCGTGCGATGAACGACCGCGGTAGTCTGACGCTTCCCCAATTAGTGGAGGCGGACTGGAGCGCGCGGGTGCGCGAAAGTTGGCAAGCTCGATTTGCCGAAACCCCTGATGTCCTGAAGAGTCCGCAGCACAGCCAAACAGTTGTGCCGGTAAGGGATTTCGAA
>Ga0181520_10012319_pt1 | contig 11025 bp, 13 predicted proteins | sample PEATcosm2014_Bin_29_FD_132451 | JGI IMG/M metagenome (GOLD analysis project Ga0181520, IMG submission 132451) | Peatland microbial communities from MTU Mesocosm Facility, Houghton, MI, USA - PEATcosm2014_Bin02_30_metaG | ecosystem: Environmental > Terrestrial > Soil > Wetlands > Peat | place...
CCCCCGTGCTCGACACGGGGGTCCACGTCTCGGGACCGCACGAACGCCGGAGATTTCGTGGATGCCCGTGTCGAGCACGGGCATGACGAACAAATAGGACCATCCGGAATCCCAAACGGCAAACGATTCAATATGATCGCAAGTCGCTCTAACGCCTCATTCGCCCATCGAGAATTTGATCTTGCCGTGCACAATGATGCCGGCTTCGGCCGGGGCGCTGAACGGCGCGGCGTCCTTGGCCGCCTGGACGGCGGCATCGTCGAGCGATTGCACGCCGGAGGACGATTCGATCGCCACATTGCTGGCGCCGCCCGAGCCGTCGACGGTCACCGCAATGCCGACTTCGCCTTCCTGCTGGCGCAACTTGGCCATGCGAGGATAGACGACCTTGCCGTAGATTTTGATCAAACAGTCTTTTGTGTAGGCAGGCGAAGCGTCACCGGCCCAAGCCTTCGCGACCCCTACAACCAGCGCGATAACAAAAAAGACCGTGAATACTTCACGTGCGAACGAACGGAGCTTTACCATCGATATCCTGGCCGGACGTTTTCCTTGATACGTTGCGTTTACTATAATCCGGCGCGCGGCACAAACACCACCGGTTTCGTACAAGGACCGTCGTCTATTGCTCAGTGGTGAATTTGATCGAGCCGTGCACCACGCTGCCGGGTGTCGGCGGGGCCGGGAACGGGGCCGCGTCGCGAGTCGCCTGCAAGGCCGCCTCATCAAGTGACTGGACGCCCGACGAATTCTCCACATGCGCGTCGGCGATGGCGCCACTGCCGTCAACCGCAACGGCGACGCCGACCACGCCTTCCTGCTGACGCACTTTGGCGATGCGCGGATAGACGACTTTGGCGCTGATCTTGCTCAGCACGTCGTGGCTATAGGAAGGCGGGGCATCCACGGCGAAAGCCGCCGTCCCCGACAACAACATGACGCCGGCGACAATCGACCCGGCGAGCAGTCCAACAGGTGCCGAAAAGGTCCGCATGGCTTAGTTCCTTCCTACACCGGCCCCCCTTTATTTGCGCAAGGGCTTACCGGTAACACGAAGGCGAAGCTTATAATCGCTTCGCCCACCATCTCACAACCGCGAACTCGACAAGCCAGCGATGCATTCTTTTCCCGGCCGCTTTCGCCGCCGCCATGGGTGGCGCCAAACGCCGATCCATGCGAAACTGATTTGCTCATGGCATCCGAACCGCGGAGGTTCGGGACGCACTATACTGTTCGCGCCATGGACGTGGGCCGCCACAAGGGGATGACATACTTATGGCCGATCCGGAACGGATCCTGACATTGACCAGGCAGGTGTCGGCCATCGCCGAACGCCGGCTCGGGGCCATTGAAGGCATTATCGGGAGCACCCGCATCCTCGCTCTCAACGCGATGATCGAGGCCTCCCGCGCCGGCGAGATGGGGCGCGGCTTCGCCGTCGTCGCCAACGAAGTCAAGAGCGTTTCCAACAACGTGACGCAGATCGCCGGCGATTTTTCCCGGGAATTGCAAGAAGCGATCGGCGAGTTGAACGAATTGGGCAGCCGCATGATCGCCCACATTCGCGGCACCCGCCTGATCGATTTCGCCGCCTCGATGATCCAGACCGTCGACCGGTGTTTCTATGAGCGGGTCAACGACGTCCGCTGCTGGGCGCAGGACGGCGCCATCTGGCCGGCCGCGGCGGATCCGACGGCGGACGCGGTCGCCGCCGCCGGCGCTCGGCTGGCCGACTATCTCGATGCCTTCGGCGTCTATACCGACGCCTGGCTGACCGATCGCGCCGGCCGCATCGTCGCCAGCGCCCGCCCCGGGCGCTTTTCGGGCGTGCGCAACGGCTCGGTCGGCGACGAGGAATGGTTCCAGCGCGTCGCCGCCGCCGGTAGCCAGAGCGAACCGGCGATCAGCGAGGTGCGGGCGATGCCGGCGCTGGGCGACACGGTCATGGTCACCTTCGCCGCTCCGGTTCGCCAGGGCGGCAAGCCGGGCGCCCCGATGGTCGGATGCCTGGCCGGACATTTCGCCTGGGGGGCGCAGGCGCAGCGCGTGGTCGAAGGGGTGAGGCTCGACGACGACGAAACGGCGCGCACCCACTGCCTGCTGCTCGACAGCAAATTCCGCATCATCGCCTCGAACGACGGGCGGGGCGTGCTGACCGCGTCGCTGCCGCTCAACACCAACACAAGGGGCGAAGGCAGCTATCTCAACCATGATGGCCGGCTGATCGGCTTCGCCCAGGGCAAGGGGTTCGAAACCTATCGTGGTTTGGGCTGGTACGGCGTCATCATCCAGGACCCGGTCGGCGAGTGACGCCGGCGGCTCATTGTCCGCTCGCCAATATTCCACCAAGATCTTCGCCTGCTTTGCGCCGTTATCGCCGTGCAATACTTGACGCCATGGCAATCGAAGCCGAAATTATAGTGGTGAGAGGCCATTTTGGCCCACGGGTGCCGCCAGGGCCCGCAACCGGACTCGCTCGATGATGAGGAGGACGAGGGAAGAGATGACGCGGGTTTCCTTATTCAACAGCCCCCTGCTGCTCGGCTTCGATCATTTCGAACGCGTGCTTGATCGCGTGTCGAAGACGTCGGGCGAGGGCTATCCCCCTTACAACATCGAGCAGCTGGGCGAGAGCGGACTCCGCATCACCCTCGCCGTCGCCGGCTTCGCGATGGACGATCTGCAAGTCGCCATCGAGGACAACCAGCTGGTCATCCGCGGCCGCCAGGCGGAAGATGACCAGAGCCGGGTGTTCCTGCATCGCGGCATCGCCGCCCGTCAATTCCAGCGGGCCTTCGTTCTGGCAGAGGGGATCGAGGTCAAAAGCGCCATCCTCGACAACGGACTGTTGCATATCGATCTGCAGCGCCCCTTGCCGGAGACGCGAGTGAAGACCGTCCGCATCGAATCGGCCACCCGGCCGGCGGTGCCAACCATCGCCAGGAAGCAAGACTGATGGAGGCGAAGATGAACGAACTGATTCAGCCAAGCCGCGCCATGTCGACTCAGGATTTCGTGCTGTGGGGCATGCAGGACGTCGCCTATGTCAAGCGGGTCGTCGTCAATGATGAGGTTGGTTGGTCGATCCACTCGGCTGACGGCAACAATATCGGCTTTGCCCCCGAACGCAGCCTGGCCATGGCGACCATCGTCCAGAACGAGCTGGAACCGCTCAGCGTGCACTGACCGCGGGTCGGCGGCTCAGGCGGCGCGGCTGGCCGGCGATTCGGTGAGGAGCGCGTAGAGCCCTTCGGCGGTATCGGTGCCGCGCAATTTCTCGCACACCGCCTTGTCGCGGAGCAGTCTGGACACCCGGGCCAGGGCTTTCAGGTGGTCGGCGCCGGCGGATTCGGGCGCCAGCAGGAGAAAAATCAGGTCGACCGGTTGTTCGTCGATGGAATCGAAATTGATCGGCCGTTCGAGGCGGGCGAACAAGCCGTGCAATCGCGGAAGATTGGCCAGTTTGCCGTGCGGTATGGCGATGCCGTTGCCGACACCGGTGGTGCCCAGACGTTCCCGCTCCAGCAGAACCTCGAAAATCGCCCGGTCATTGAGGCCGGTGAGATCCGCGGCGCGTCGGGCCAGCTCCTGCAACGCTTGCTTCTTGCTGGTCGCCCGCAAATGAGGAACAACACCCTCCGGGCTAATCAGGTCAACGATATCCATAGTGAATCCTCATGGTGCGCAAGCGGGTATTCCCTTTGTTTTGCACCATTCTCCTGAAGCCTTTCGGCTGGCAGCGCAAACCTGCCGACGCTGTGTCGGCTCGCCGCCATTCCCCCTTTGCGTCCCCGAATGATCGCACGGACCCAACACCGTGGCATCCACTCCGCTCGAAAAGGCGCCGGACATTAGGCCCGGCCGCAGACCGTGTCAAGATCCGCCTCCGGCCCTCATACCCCCATCATCCTTTCCCGCCGGCGCTGCACGGAAGAGGGAATATTCAATGCTTCACGGTACTTGGCGACTGTTCTCCGGGCGATGTCGACGCCGTCGCCTTTCAAGATTTCGACGATCCGGTCATCAGACAATATGTCGGCGGCCCCCTCGTTGTCGATGAGGACCTTGATGCGATGGCGAACCGATTCCGCCGAGTGGCTTTCGCCGCCGTCGGAGCCGGCGATCGCCTGGGTGAAGAAATATTTGAGTTCGTAGATGCCGCGCGGCGTCGCCATGTATTTGTTGGCGGTGACCCGGCTCACCGTGCTTTCGTGCATGGCGATGGCCTCGGCGATATCGCGCAGAACCAGAGGCCGCAGATGCTCGACGCCCTTGAGGAAAAAGGCTTCCTGGCGGCGGACGATCTCGCTCGCCACCTTGAGGATGGTGTTGGCCCGCTGATGGAGCGACTTGACCAGCCAGTTGGCCGACTGGAACCGCTCGGCGAGGTAGCTCTTTTCCTCCTTCTTCTTGGCGGCGTTCGACACTTTCGCGTAGTAGCGCGCATTGATCAGCACGCGCGGCAGGGTGTCGCTGTTCAACTCGACGATCCAGCCGTCGCCGCCCTGCGCCTGACGCATCAGCACATCGGGCACCACCGGCGCGGCGAGCACGTGATCGAAGGCCAGCGCCGGTTTGGGATCGAGGGCGCGGATCTCGCCGACCATCTGCGCCAAATCTTCGGCGTCGACGCCGCACACCCGCATCAGGCCGGCCAGGTCGCGGCGCCCCAGCATGTCGAGATGGTCGAGCAGGGCTTGCATGGCCGGGTCCAGGCGATCTTTTTCCCGCAGCTGCTGCCCCAGACATTCGGCCAGACTGCGCGCGAATATGCCGGGCGGGTCGAACCGCTGCAGGCGCGCCAGCACCTGCTCCACCCGGTCGACCGGGCAGTTGAGCAGGCGGGCCACGTCGGCGAGATCGCCGACGAAATACCCGGCTTCGTCGAGTTGCTCGAGAAGGTATAGCCCGATCAGCCGGTCGGCCGGATTGGCGAGATCGACATTGATCTGCCCGACCAGATGGTCGCGCAAGCTGATCTCCCGGGTGAGATTCTGGTTGAACCCGTCATCGTCGTCGGCGAAATCCAGCCGTCCGCCGTGGCCGCTCCACTGACCCAACCCATCGCCGGCATCGACCAGGCTGTCATTGTTCCAGGTATTGTCGTAGTCGAGATCGAGCGGCGCTTCCTCCGCCTGACCGGGCAAGGCGTCGACCAGCGGCTCCTCGGCGGCGCCGTTCGCCGGCTCGGCCTCCGGCCGTTCGTCGGACAGGGGTTTTTCGCCGTCGTCGCGTTCGAGCAGAGGATTCTGCTCAAGCTCCTGGTCGACGAAACTCGACAGTTCGATGTTGGACAGTTGCAACAGCTTGATGGCCTGCTGCAGCTGGGGCGTCATTACCAGGGACTGGGATTGACGCAGATCCAACCGCGGCGTGAGCGCCATCCTCGCCCTCGCTACAGACTGAAATGTTCGCCGAGATAGACGCGGCGCACGCCCTCATGCGCAACGATCTCGGCCGGCTCGCCTTCCATCAACACCATGCCGTCGTGCAGGATGTAGGCGCGGTCGACGATGTCGAGCGTCTCGCGCACATTGTGGTCGGTGATGAGAACGCCGATGCCGCGATGCTTCAACTGGGCGATAAGATCGCGGATGTCGGAAACGGCGATCGGGTCGATACCGGCCAGCGGTTCATCGAGCAGCATGAAGGCCGGATTGGAGGCCAGGGCGCGGGATATCTCGACACGGCGCCGTTCGCCGCCCGACAACGCCATGGCCGGAGCGCGCCGGAGATGGGTGATGGAAAACTCGGCGAGCAGATCCTCGAGGATGATTTCGCGTTTCTCCACCTCGGGCTCGGTGACCTCCAGGATGGCGCGGATGTTGTTTTCCACGCTCATGCCGCGGAAGATCGACGCCTCCTGCGGAAGATAGCCGATCCCCAGCCGGGCGCGGCGGTACATCGGCAATTCGGTGATGTCCTGGCCGTCGAGCAGGATATTGCCGGTGTCGGGATTGATCAGGCCGGTGATGCAATAAAAACAGGTGGTCTTGCCCGCCCCGTTCGGCCCGAGCAACCCCACCGCCTCGCCGCGCCGCACCCGAACCGTGACGTCGCGCAACACCGGCCGGCGCTTGAACCGTTTGCCGATATTATAGGCGATCAGCCCCTTCACCGAGCCGTCGTCGGACAACAACTCTGGACCCTGGCGCGGGCGGGAGGGCGCATGCGGAGCGGTCATCACGGCGCCTTGGACGGCGTCGCCGCCGCGGTTGGAGCGGTGGCACCGCCCTTCTTCTGGGGAACCAGCAGACCCGTGACCTGCTTGCCCTTGCCCGCCACCCGGGCGGGAGGTTCGGGATAAAGCTGACTGATCCCGGTATTCAGATTGACCACTGCGTAACCGCCGTTCAACTGGTTGTCGCCCCGGGTTATTTTAACCGAACCGGTCACCGTCACGATACCGGTTTCGACCAGGTAGTCGGCTTTGTCGCCGGTGACGACCTCCGTCGGCGTCGTCAGGATGACATGATCGTAGCCATGCGCCTGTTGGATGGCCATTTGCTTGTTTTCGTTTTCGGCGAAATCGGCAACCAGCACGTCGGCCTGGATGCGCTTGTCGCCCCGCACTTCCACCGCCTTGCCGCGCGCCACCGTCTGATGGCGCTGCTCCCAATATTCGAGACTGTCCTTGGCGGTGATCAGGTCGGTCGGGGTGACGACGTGCAGATCGTTGCCGGTCAACACCACCACCGCCTCGTCGATATTGTAGTCGGCATGATCGCCATAAGCGGTCTGCGTCGCGGTGAAGATGACCACCTTGCCGTCCGCCTCAACCCGCCAGACTTCGCTGTTCGACCCCATCGGATCGTCGCCGGCCGCCGGTTTCTCGGGCGACGGCTTGGGTTCCGCTTCCTTGGCCGGTGGCGCCGCCTTGCCGGCGGCTGGCTGTTTGTCGCGGTAGTGGGCGATCTGCACGTCGGCGGTGAGGGTGACGTTACCGCGCACCGAGCGGGTGTTGCCGCGCGCGATGATCATCTTGGCGTCCTGAAGGACCTCCAGCCCCTGATCGGCGTAGACTTCGAGCGGTCCGCTGCCGGAGGCCAACCCCGTAGTGCTGGTGGTGTCGGGCTTGTCCTTGGCCGCCGACGGCAGGGTCAAGGCGAGCGACAAGACGAGAGCGGCGAAGCCGATGCGCGTCATGTTTTGCTTTTCGACAAAGTGAGGACGGCCTTGGCGCGGCCGGTGAAAAGGATTCGCTGACCCCGGTCCCACAGCTTGAAACCCTCCCCTTCGATGGTGACGCCGGGACCGCTGGCCTGCGTCGGTTCGTTGCCGGCGGCGTTGCCCGCCTCCACCTCGATCTGCGCGCTATGGGTGTGCATCTCGTAGCCGTGATCCTGGAAAACGTCGACATGCCCGACCAGATCGAGCACCCCGACCTTCTGGTGATAAAACCCGCTATCCGAATGCACCACGACATTGCCGCCCCCGTCGCGGGTGATATTGGCCACCGGTTTGTCGAGCGCCACCAGCTGTTCCTTCGCGTCAAGTTGCGTGCCCATATCGGCGGTCAGATTATAGGGCTGGTTCTTGTCATCGGTGCCGTAATAGCGCGGCTTGGTCATCGACAACAGCTCGACCGAGCGGGTGTCGTAGGAGGCGAGCGCCAGCCGGAACGCCTTGTCGCGCGGCGCGATGTGCGGCCAGACGACAATCAGACCCAGCAAGGCGGCGGCGGTGGCCGGCAGCGCCACCTTCATCAAATTGACGAAGCGGCTGTAGCTCGACATCAGCACCAGACCGGCGCGCTGGCGACCGGCCGCCTGGGCGGTGGTGAAAAGCCAAACCAGAAACGATCCCATGGCCGGTCACATCCTCATGCGATCCCCGCCCGCAAGCAGTCGTGGACATGAAGAATGCCGACCGGGCGGCCCTCCTCATCCAGGACGAACAGGCTGGTGATCGACCGTGCGTTCATGATGCGCAGCGCCTCGGCGGCCAGCGCATTGGGGCGGGTGGTCTTGGGGTCTGGCGTCATCACCTGGCGCGCCGTGCTGGCGAACAGGCTGGGCGCCAGATGGCGCCGCAAATCGCCGTCGGTGATGATGCCGATGAGGCGCCCGGCCTCGCCGATAATGCCGACGCAACCGAAGCTCTTGTTGGTCATCACCAGCAGCACCTCGCCCATGGCGAGATCGGCGGCGACGACGGGCAGGGCGTCGCCGGAATGCATCAGGTCGGCCACCTTCAACAGGCCGCGCCCCAATTTGCCGCCCGGATGCAAAAGCTGGAAGTCGGACGGGGTGAATCCCCGCCGCTCGAGCAGAGCCACCGCCATGGCGTCGCCGAGCGCCATCATCATCGTCGTCGAGGTGGTCGGCGCCAGACCCATCGGGCAGGCTTCCGGCATGTCGGGCAACACCAACACCAGATCGGCCGCCTGGGCCAGGCTGGCATCGGCGCGGCCGGTGATGGCGACCAGCGGAATGGCGAAGCGCCGCGAATAGGTGATGACATCGTCGAGCTCCGGCGTTTCCCCGGAATTGGACAAGGCGAGGATGGCGTCATGGGCGGTGATCATGCCGAGATCGCCGTGGCTGGCCTCCGCCGGATGAACGTACAGCGCCGGGGTGCCCGTCGACGCCAGGGTGGCGGCGATCTTGCGCCCGACATGGCCGGATTTGCCCATGCCGCAGACGATGACCCGACCGCCGCCCGCCACCGTCAACAGATCGAGCGCGCGGGAGAAGCCGGGCCCGAGGCTGTCGGACAGGCTGCGCAGGCCCGCCGCCTCGACCGCCAGCACGCGCCGGCCGGTGACCAGGTCAGCGGAACCGTCGGTTGGAATGTGGTCTCGGCAATCGGTCATGGAAACGGTTTCCAGAAACATTGCGGCAGCCGTTCTCCGTTTCCGCCTCGGCCGGCCGGTCTGGCCGCGCAAGGCCAGCCGCAGTATGCGGCGGCTTACCCACTGCGTCAATGAAGGGGAGGGGTGGCGTCCTAGTGGGCGAAGATGTCCTCTTCGGCCCAGCCGGCGATATCGAGCGTCGCCCGCGCCGGCAGAAAATGGAAACAGGCCTCCGCCAGATGGGTCCGCCGCTCGCGCTCGAGCAACGCCTCGAGCCGCGCCTTCAGCGCATGCAGATAGAGGACGTCGGAGGCGGCATAGTCGAGTTGCAGGTCGGACAGGGTCGGCGCGCCCCAATCGGACGTCTGTTGCACTTTGAGCAGCTCGATGCCGAGGAATTCCTTGCACAAGGTCCGCAGGCTGTGGCTTTCCACGTTGGTGCGGACCAGGCGGCTGGCGATCTTGGTGCAGAACACCGGCTGGCAGACGATGCCGAGATAGTGTTCGATCATCGCCAGATCGAACCGGCCGAAATGAAAGATCTTGATCGGTGCGGGGTCGGCCAGGACCGCCTTCAGGTTGGGGGCGGCATAGTCGCGGTCGGGAAAATGCACGACATGCGCGGTGCCGTCGCCGGCCGAGAGCTGGATCGCGCACAGACGGTCGCGCGACAGGTTGAGCCCCATCGTTTCGGTATCGATGGCGATCCCGTTCGGAAAGGACAAACCCGCCGGTAGATCGCCGCGATGATAGCTAACGGACAAGGCCCCGCTCCTTGAAATCGGATTTTCGCCAGGGGGCGCCCGCGGTCGAAAGCGACAGGGTTGGTGCCCAGGAGAAGACTCGAACTTCCACGACCTTGCGGCCACTAGAACCTGAATCTAGCGCGTCTACCAGTTCCGCCACCTGGGCCCGCCCTAGGCTACCACCTTGGCGGGCGTGCCAAGGCGGAGAGGGATACTAGGACGCGGGGGCGCGAGTCAACGACTTTCCGTCGGCCAGTTGCGCTCATCTTCCGTCTCAACTACCTTCGTCCGGGGAACACGCGCAAGCGGGGGTGGAGGAAACGATGACCAATCGCCTTGCGGCGGTCTTTGGCGGCGCCGGATTTATCGGCCGCTACGTGGTGCAACGCCTGGCCCAGGACGGGTGGCGGGTGCGTGTCGTCGGCCGCCACCGCGAGGAGGGAGCCTTCCTGCGCCCGCGCGGCGATGTCGGGCAAGTGGTGCTCGCCTACGCCGACATCACCCGGGACTATGCGGTTCAGGCGGCGGTGGCGCGGGCCGATCTGGTGGTCAATCTGGTCGGCGTGCTGAACCAGCGCGGCCGCGACCGCTTTTCGACGATCAACGTCAAGGGCGCCGGTCAGCTGGCCGAGGCGGCGCAGGCCGCCGGGGTCGCCCAATTCGTCCATGTATCCGCCCTCGGCGCCGACCACCACTCCCCGTCCCTTTACGGGCAAAGCAAGGCGGAGGGCGAGGACCTGGTGCGCAAGGCCTTTCCGCGGGCGGCCATCCTCCGGCCCTCGGTGGTGTTCGGACCGGAAGACCATGTGTTCAACCGCATCGCCGCGCTGGCCGGCTGGACGCCGGTGATGCCGGTGGTGGCGGCCAACACCCGCCTGCAGCCGGTCTATGTCGGCGACGTGGCGGCGGCCGTGGTGGCGGCGGCGACGGCCGCGCATGAGGGCACCATTTTTGAACTCGGTGGACCGAAGATCTACACCATGCGCCAGATCGTCGAGCTGGCCCTCGCCGCCGCCGGTCGCCGCCGCCTGCTGCTGCCGCTGCCCACCGCTGTCGCCGCCATCAAGGCGGCCGTCCTGCAATTTCTGCCCGATCCGCTGTTGACGCCGGACCAGCTCAAGATGCTGTCGGTGGATAATGTGGTGGGCGGCGCGCTGCCCGGCTTCGCCCGGCTCGGCATCGACCCGCAACCGGCGGAAGCCATCGTGCCGACCTATCTGGCGGTGTGACCGGCGGCGATCAACGCATCCCCAGAGCCAGCAGGCCGCCGCCGACGAGGACGCGGAAGACGGCGAAGGGCAGCAGGCTGTTGCGCTTGAACCACAAATCGGCCAACTGCGCCGCCAGCAACACCAGGACGAAAGCCAGCACGCCGGCGAGGATGTCGCCGTCGCCGAGGACGACGCCATGCCCATAGGACTGCGCCGCCTCGCGCCAACCGGCGGAGATCAGAATGGCGATATTGGCCAGCAGCACAAAGTGCCA
>Ga0181520_10012320_pt1 | contig 11024 bp, 6 predicted proteins | sample PEATcosm2014_Bin_29_FD_132451 | JGI IMG/M metagenome (GOLD analysis project Ga0181520, IMG submission 132451) | Peatland microbial communities from MTU Mesocosm Facility, Houghton, MI, USA - PEATcosm2014_Bin02_30_metaG | ecosystem: Environmental > Terrestrial > Soil > Wetlands > Peat | place...
GGCTCTATAAAGACGAAAACGTGTCACTATCGCGGCGTATTAACGGCAATCGCGGTCTGGAGACCGCTCCTACAGACGACGCAGCGACTTTTGCAATTACCTCGACTATCTTCTTTGCCCGTGTGGCAGCGCGATTTATCGCGCCAAATGCAGGTCAAATTGTTCTTCACCCATTACACCTTCGGCTGCTAGCAAGCATCCTGCTGAAGTAGAAGCATCGGTAGTTACGATGTGATTCGCGCGATAAATCGCGCTGCCACACAGTCTGGGGAGAGGTGCCGCTGAACACATACTGCAACCCCCAGACCCCCCATCCTCAAAGGCCTTTGACGTTCAAGATCGCGGGGGTTTGGGGCTAAGATCGCATACGATCTTCCCGCAGTCCCCCAGGACGTTAGGGCCGTTCAGCGGCAATCGAAGTATTACAGGGGGCCATCGCCGCCTCGAATAAGGAGAGCATCATGCGCCCCCGCAGACCGTCCGGGTACGCAAGCGCCAACCGCCACACCTGCCGTCTCGAACTGGTGCTGGAATTTGACGGCGCAACCTCGGTCAACGACGCCCGCGAAGTCACGCGCCGGGTCATGGACGCGCTGCAGCTTTCCACCGACCTTGCCCAGGGCATGGGGCGTCTCAACTCCGCCCGGATCATCTGCCACGACCTGCGCCGCACGATCCCCCTCCGGCTGCCCTCGGACGCAGGCAAGGCCGAGGCATAGCTGATCCCCGATGCCCACCGACCTGCACATCGACCTGCAGCGCTATTACGCCGGCGATGATGGCCTCATCGAAACGCGCCTCGATGGGTACGTCATCGACGTGCTGCGCGACAATGTGATCTATGAGATCCAGACGCGCAATCTTTGGCTGATCCGCGACAAGCTCCGGAAGCTGGCAAAGACGCATCCTGTCGTCCTCGTCTACCCCGTGCCCGCCACCAAGTTCATCGTCCGCGTCGATCCCGAGACCGGAGAGGAGCTTTCCAAGCGCCGGTCGCCGAAGCGCGGCGACATTCACACCGCTTTCGAGGAGCTGCCGCGCATCGCACAACTGCTGGGTGAGGGCAAGGTCGCGCTCGAAGTCGCCTTCATAGTCGAGCGCGAACTGCGGGCGGATGACGGCAAGGGAAGCTGGCGGAGGAAGGGCGTGTCGCTGTGTGGACGAGAGCTTGTCGAGGTGGCCGAGACGATGCGCTTCGAGAAGCCGGAGGACTACCTCCGCCTGCTGCCCGAAGGCCTGCCGGAGCAGTTTACGACCGGGGACATCGCCGAGAAAGGCGTCCGCAAGTGGGTGGCGACGCGGATTGCGTATTCCCTGAAGCACATCGGGGCGATCGAGCAGGTGGGCAAACGATCGAACTGGTATCTATACGAGCGCGTGGAGGCTTCGGGCCGCAAACGGCGAAGTAAGCGAGCCGTTGAAAGCGATCCGGTTCTGACGCGGAAGACGGAACGGAAGAAGCGAACCACGAAGACTCGAAAGCACGAAACGACAAAGGCATGATCGACGCTGTACCGCCGTTTCGTGATTTCGTGTCTTCGTGGTTCCAAATGCCCTAACCATAACCATCGGATGATCCGAAAGGGTGACAACCTTGAGCGCAACGACCGATATTGGCACTTTGATGCAAAGCCTCTCCGCCGCAACAGGCAGCAAACACCGCGCCATCGAGCGCTTCACGGCCGAAGTCGACTTCGCCTGGCGCATGGCCGATTCGCAGAACAAGCAGGACGAGTGGCAGCCCCTCATCGCTGAGGCGGTAAGCCTCGTGGTGGAGGGCCTGGGCGGCGGCGGAGACGCGGAAGCCCTCGTCGCGAAGGCCGAGGCGCACCTCGCGCCCCTGGCAAAGGCGGCACGGGAGTACGTCATCTACTGCGCGGGCCACGCGCATATTGACATGAACTGGATGTGGACCTGGCCGGAGACGGTGTCCGTCACCTACGACACGTTCTCCACGATGGACAAGCTCATGGACGAGTTCCCGGAGTTCCACTTCACGCAAAGCCAGGCCTCGGTCTACCACCTCACCCGCCAGTACGCGCCGGACCTGTTCGAGCGCATCAAAAAGCGCGTCGCCGAGGGCCGCTGGGATGTCACGGCGAGCCAGTGGGTCGAGGGCGACAAGAACATGGCCTCCGGTGAGATCCTGGCGCGGCACCTGCTTTACACCCGCCGATGGCTCAAAGACACCCTCGGCCTGCCGTATGAGGCGTGCAAGATCGACTGGGAACCCGATACGTTCGGTCACTGCTGGACCTTGCCGGGCATCCTCAAGCGCGGGGGCGTCAGCCGGTACTACCACCACCGGGCGAACGGCCCCAGGCTGGCGGGCATGGCGAGCGGGCAGATGTCGCAGCTTTTCTGGTGGGAGGGCAAGGACGGCTCGCGGGGGCTGGCGTATGAGGACTCGCCGAACGGCTACAACGGCGAGATCACACCGTGGATGACGCACCTTCTGTTCGCGATGGAGCGGAACACCGGCCTCAAGCGCCTGCTTTGGGTGTATGGCGTCGGCGATCACGGCGGCGGCCCCACCCGGCGGCACTTGCGCGCGGCGCAGGACATGAACACGTGGCCGATCTGGCCGCAGGTGAAGCTCACCACCACGGATGACTTCTTCAGCGCCGTTGAGGCTGACATCGACGCGAAGGGCATCGAATTGCCGGTCCACAAGGACGAATTGAACTTCGTTTTCGAGGGCTGCTACACGTCCGAGAGCCGCATCAAGTTCGCGAACCGCAAGGGCGAGTGCGACCTCGTCGACACGGAGGTCGTCGCTCTCCTGGCAGGCAGGGCGGCGGGCATCACCTACCCGGCGGAGACGCTGGCCGAGTGCTGGCGGCGCGCGATGTTCCTGCAGTTCCACGACATCCTCCCCGGTTCCGGCGTCAAGGAAACCGTCGAGCACGCGATGGGCCAGTTCCAGGAGAACCTCGCGAACACCGGCATGATCCGCGCCAAGAGCCTGCGGGCGTTCGCGGAGAAGGTGAATACGCGTCGCGCGGCAGGTGCGCGTGGCGCGGGCGTCTCGCCCGCGATGGCAGGCGAGATGCCTGCCCCACGCGGTACTGATATGTCCCTCGGCGCAGGCGTCGGCAACGGAGCCTGGTGGAGCGGCATGTCCACCCTCGGCGCCGGCGAGGCCGGCGTGGACCCGTTCCTGGTCTTCAACCCCGCTCCGTTCACGCGCGATGACCTCGTGACCCTCAAGGTCTGGAACCGCCCGCTGCAGGACGGCGCGGTCATCGTCCGCGACAGCGCCGGGAAGGTGCACGCGGGGCAGGTCATCGAGCGCGGCGACTACTGGGGCCACAGCTTCGCAGTGGTCGCGGTGCCCGGCGAGGCGATCCCGGCGATGGGGTATCGCACCTACGTGGTCGAACCCGGCAATGGCGGCGAGGCAGGGGGCGCGTATACCAAGGAGTTGGGCCGACCGCTCTACGGCCTCGGGTACGTCCAGGCGCAATTCACCAGCCCGCTTTCGGTCGGCAACGAATTCCTCGAGTTCACCATCTGCCCGCGCAGCGGCGGCATTGTCAGCCTCGTCGACAAGGGCACCGGCCAAGAGCTTCTGAAGCCCGGCAGCGTGCTTGGGACCATCGAGCGCGAGCAGGAGGCCCCGCACGGCATGACGGCCTGGCAGCTTGGGCCCATTGTCGACAGCGTTCAGCCGCTCGCAAACGGAGTGCTGGAGGTCGTGCACCAGGGGCCGAACGTAGCGGCAATCCGGTTGTCGGGCAAGCACAACGACTCGACCTACCGGCTGACGATCGCCCTCGCCTCCGGCAGCAGGCAGATCGACTTCCAGCTTGATGTGAACTGGCTGGAACGCGGCGATCCGGCGACGGGAGTGCCGGCGCTGCGGGCGAGCTTCCCCATCGCGGTCGAAAACGGTAAGGCCACCTTCGAGATCGCCTCCGGCAGCATCGAGCGCCCGGCGGACGGTGAAGAGGCCCCGGCGCTGAACTGGGTGGACCTGACCGGCGCGAACCTCGTATGCGACGACAGGGCCTGCCTGACGCGCGTGGTCGGCGCGACACTGCTCAACGACAGCAAGTACGGCCACCAGGTGTCGAAGGACGCCATCAGATTGACCTTGCTGCGCTCCAGCTACGATCCCGATCCGCTGCCCGAACTGGGCGCGCACTCGATCCGCTTTGCGCTCGTCCCGAACGTAGACTTGTTCGACCCCGCCGCCGCCACCAGGGCCGGGTATGCCTTCAATCACCCGCTGATCCCCGTCAACACGACGCTGCACGAAGGCGAATTCGAGCCGGAAGCAAGCGGGATGGAAATCCTCACGCCGAACATCGCGTTCTCCGCTCTGAAGAAAGCCGAAGATCAGGACGGCGTCATCGTGCGCATCTACGAGACCGCCGGATTGCAGACCGAGGCCAGGATCAGGCTGTCGGACCTGATCGCAAAGCCGAACTCGCCGGCGGCGGAGGTCGACCTACTCGAGCAGCCGCTGGAGGGCAACTCCGCGCGGATGGAGGGCGACGTGCTGGCCGTGCAGATCGCGCCGTACGGGATCGCAAGCGTGCTGGTGATGCACCACTACATTGGCGCGAATGCGATATAGGAGATCACTCGCCCGCATACACGGCGCCTCACCCCCCTGCCCCCTCTCCACGAGTGGAGGCGCCTGTTTGACGACTGACTTTTTCGACCATGTGGCGACGCGATTCATCGCGCCAAATGCAGGCCCAAACTGCTCTCCGCCCATTGCATCGCCGGCACGAGCGAGCATCCTCTTGAAAGCGAAGATGTTGGTAGTTACGCGACGTAATGCGCGCGATAAATCGCGCTGCCACAGGGTCTGAAAGAGGTGTCTCTAGACACATACGAGTGGAGAGGGGGAACGGCAAATGACAACGGCACACGGCAACAGCAGGGGCCTATGGGGGTACAGGAGACAGCGATGAAGCTCAGTTCGCTTTGCCTCGTGGGGGCAATTGCTCTACTCGCCGCGGCAGGGGTCGCCTCGGCGGCGGGGCGGGTCATCGTGCACGATGATTTCGAATCCGGCGCGCAGGGCTGGATGAAGTGGTCGACGGTGGAGATGACGCAGACCGTGCGCGGTCCGGCGCATTCGGGTCATGCCGCCCTTTGGGGGGAGATACGCCAGAAGGGTCCGCTGGTTCACAGCAGGCCGGGGCTGGATTTCCCGATTGCGGGGGCGCACCTGAGCTTCTGGTACTTCGTCCCCCAGACCGCGACGTTCGATCACTTCGAGATCAACCTGCGAACCCATGACTTCGGCGACCGGATGTTCCAGATGACCCGGGGGATGAAGAAGGGGGCCTGGACGCGGTTCGACTGCGACTTCGGCGACTTCTTCAACTGGTCGTACCGGGCTCTGGGGTCGATCCGCGTCAAGCAGTTCGAGATCGCCGCGACCGGTGTCGGGAGCGTCGGACTCGACGATGTGACCATCACCGTTGACGATGCGGTGGCTGCGAAAGCGCCGCCTGTCCCGGCGGTCATCTACGTCCCCGGCATCAATGCCGCCACTGCCCCGGCGGGGCAGATCGTGCGCTTCCGCAAGCACCTGGCCCTCGCCGCCGTGCCGAAATGCGCGTGGCTCCAGGCCGGCGGCGACGATGAGGCTTCTTTGTGGGTCAACGGGCATCTCCTGGGGAAAGTGGGCCTCAGCCCGGCGACGGAGTTCGACCTGCACGGCTTGTTGCGTGCGGGGGATAACGTGGTCGCCGCCGAGGTCGTGAACCACGGTGCAGCGCCGAACCCGTCGGGATTCGTGGCCGCCGTCGGGATGGGCGACCGCCGGGCCGACGAGACCGTCTGCGTGAGCGACGGGTCATGGCGCGCCAGCGCCGACGGCCCCGAGGGATGGACGGGCGTTGACTTCGCGGATCAGACCTGGCCGGCGGCGCAGGTCGTCTGCCGCGTGCCTGACCCGCCGTTCGGCGCCATCGACATCTACCCGCTACAGCAGCCGATAGACCGCACGATCCCGAGGCTGCGCGCCGAAGTGCGCGGGGGGCGGATCGTCGCAGTGCTGCAGCCGAACTCGGGTTGCCCGGCGGCCATCGCCTACCGGGCCTCGGTGAGTAGGCTTGGCGAAGCTGCAAACATCGCCGAGAAGGCGGGGCAAGTCGATCTCCAGCCGGCGAGCACGACGCTGGACCTCGCTGCAGCAACAAGGCTGCATGGAGCCGTCGAAGTCACCGTGGCCTTCGGGGGCGCCGACAAGAAGCAAACGCGCGTCTTATGGCTGGGCGCTGACCCGGCCTCGCGCTGCGACCGGACGGCTGTGACGCGCCTCCCTGCCACAGGCTTCTTCCACACCGACCAGGTGGGCGGACGATGGTTTCTCATCGACGCGGAGGGCAATATCTGCCACACGCTATCCTGCAACGCGGTGATGGAGCGCGCCTACTGGTCGTTGGCCTATCACAAGACCGTCGCCGAGCGCTATGCCGACCTGCCTACGTGGAATGAGTGCGCCTTGCAGCGGCTCCTCGACCTCGGCTTCAACAGCCTGTGCGGGGGGCCGATGGACCCGCCGCGCGAGCGCAACATGCCGTACTTTGCGGGTCGCTGCCTCACCTGGGCCGGGCCGTGGCTGGCCGACGCCGATGGCAACCTGGCGCGTTTCCCGGATGTGTTCGACCCCGCCTGGCAGCAGGGCGCGGAGGCCTGGGTGCGGGAGGACACGGCCAAGTACCGCGACGATCCGTTGCTCATCGGCTACTTCACCGATAACGAGATCCAGATGCACCAGCCGCTCACCCACAACCTGGGGATAATGGGCTACTTCTGGTCGCCCTCGACGGCGGCGGAGTTCTCCCGCTGGCTGAAGGACCGCTATCACGGCGACATCGAAACCCTCAACCGCAAGTGGTCGTCGAAGTGGCACTTGTACGCGTACAAGGATTTCGCCGATCTGCCACAGGACAAGCCGACGATCCGCGGCGACGGCGACCCCGTCGAGCCGGACCTGCGCGAGTTCGTGCGACATATCGTCAAGACTTACGTGGACACGATCGTGGGCCTGTACCACAAATATGACCCGCACCACCTCGTCTGCACGAACCGTTTCGCAGGGGAGTTCGATGTGAGCTTCGCGGACCTGCTCAAGCCCTACGACATCATCGCCTGCAACAGCTACCCGCGCTCGCGCTGGGGCCAGACGCGCTTCGATGACGGGCAACTTGCGTGGCTGCGCGACCTGCATCGGATCACCGGGCGGCCGGTCCTCATCACCGAATGGGGCGTGACCGCCGTCGATGCCGGCCTGCCGAACTTCTGGGGCCGGCTCGATACCCAGGCCCAACGCGCCGAGGCGTACCGCAACGTCCTGCGACAGCTTTGGGACGAGCGCTATGTCATCGGCGCGCACTGGTTCTCATGGGGCGATTCCACCGATGACGAGGCCTCGAACTGGGGCCTCGTGGACGCGCAGGATCGCTACTACCAGCCCCTCGCCGGCGCCATGCGCGAGGTCAACACCGAGTACAACCGTCGCATCCAAACCTGGCGGCCATGAGCGCCGCTGCCGAGGAGTACCGCTGACATGCCGCCCACCTGCTGGCTCACCTCATCTCTCTCCCGCATCTTCCCGCTCTCCGAAGCGGGCAGCAAACGCAAACTTACCGTCCTCGCCGCTCGGGGCGAGCGCGTCTCGTTCCAGGCGTGCATCAAGGCCCCGCCGGGCGATCCGCTGGAGGTGGCCGTCTCCGCGACTGCGCCGGACGACATCGCGGTCCGCATCCGCCGCGTGGGCTGCGTGCCTGTCCCTCATTTCAACACCGCAACGCCGCTCGAGGAGCTCGACGGCGTGGGCCACATCCCCGGCTTCGTGCCCGACCCGCTCTTCGACGAGCCGACTGCGGTTGTCGCCGGCGGCGAGGCGCAAAGCTTCTGGTTCACCGTAACCGTGCCGACTGACGCCACGCCTGGCGCGCACGAGATCGCGGTCGAGATCGAGGCGAGCGGCAAGAAGCATAGCCTCGCGGCAACCGTCCAGGTCTCCGAACTGGCGCTGCAACCACGTCGCGACTTCCCCGTGACCCACTGGTACTACGCCGACGCGCTGTGCGATTGGTACAAGGCCGCGCCCTTCAGCCGCGAATTTTGGCCCCTCAATGAGGCCTACTTCCGCAACTGCGTCGAGCACGGGCAGGACACGATCCTCACGCCGATCTTCACCCCGCCGACCGATGGCGTGAAGCGCCCGACGCAGCTTCTGTCCGTCACGAAAAAGGGCGGCAAGTACAGCTTTGACTGGACAGACGTGAAGAAGTGGATCAGGCAGGCGAAGGCGTGCGGATTCCAAAACTTCGAGTGGGCGCATCTATTCAGCCAGTGGGGCGTGCGCAACGCCCTGCGCGTCTACGAGGGCCAGGGCCTCGATGAGAAGCTCCTGTGGCCGCCCGAGACCGGCGCGACCTCCGACACCTACCGGGCATTCCTGGCGCAGTTCCTGCCCGAGTTCGAGCGCTTCCTGAAGGCCGAGAAGCTGCTGGCGCGCTCGTTCTTCCACGTCTCAGATGAGCCGCACGGGGAAGAGCATCTCGCGAACTACCAGGCTGCGCGCGGGCTGCTGCAGGAACTCGCCCCCTGGATGAAGGTCATGGATGCGCTCAGCGAGATCGACTACGGCCGCCGGCAGATCACCGACATGCCGATTCCATCCATCGGCATCACCAGGCAGTATGCCGAGGAGGGCATCCCGAGTTGGACGTACTTCTGCTGCGGCCCGCGCGGGACGTACCTCAATCGCCTGCTCGACACTCCGCTGCCGAAGACGCGTATGGCCGGGTGGCTCTTCTATCGCTTCCAGCGGCTGGGCTTCCTGCACTGGGGCTACAACTACTGGTACAAGAGCCAGACGCGCCAACTCATCGACCCCTTCACCTGCACCGACGGCGCCGCCTGGCCCGGCTGGGCCTACGGCGACACCTCGTTGGTCTACCCCGGCGAAAGCGGCCCCATCGACTCGATCCGGCACGAGGTCTTCGCGGAATCGCTGCAGGACTATGCGCTCCTGCAAACGGCAAGTGTCGAGCCGGGCGGCAAGCTGCTGTCGCCGCTGGTGGACTTCAACGACTTCCCGAAGGACGAAACGTGGATCGTGAAGGCGCGGAAGGCGATACTGGGGTAGCGTGCAGAGGAGCATCAACGGCGCTTAACCACTAAAGCACAAAAGCACGAAACGGCTTTGGGCCGTTTGTTGTTCTTAGTGATTTCGTGTCTTAGTGGTTCACTCCGTCGTTCATCGACCATGTCACATTACCATACAGACATTCACTCGGAGGCCGATATGCCATCACTTCTCTACCGTCCTGACTGGAACGAAGCCCGAAAACGCTATGCCGCGTGGTGGAACGGCGAGGACATCGGCCGTCCGGCGATGCACATCACCGCGCCGCGCGCCGAACCCATCGAGCACATCGACGCCCTGCCGGTTCCCGAGGGCGTCGTCGCGCCCAACTACACCGTCGTCAGCGAGGAGTTCCGCGTAAACCTCGCCCTGCGCGCGTGCCTCGGCACACACTACCTCGCCGAGGCCGCGCCGGCGTTCAACTCTGGCGATCTCGCCCCCAACTGCCTCGCGCTGTATCTCGGCTGCAGAGGCGTCGAGATGCCCGGCACGGTGTGGTGCGAGCCGTTCCTCGATGAGCCGACCGCGCCCGACTTCCGCTACAACCCGGACAACTTCTACTGGCGCTTCACCCTTGACGTGCACGCGAAGACAATGGCGCAGTCGCAGGGCAAGTTCCTGCAGGCGTTCCCCGACCTCATAGAGGGCCTCGACACCCTGGCGGCGATGCGCGGCACGCAGCAGCTCCTCATCGACCTGATCGAGCGCCCGGAGTGGGTGCGGGCCTGCATAAGGCAAATCACCGATTTGTACTTCCACTACTACGACATCCTGTACGACCTGTTCCGCGACGACATGGGGGGCAGCCACTGGTGGACGTGGGCTCCGGGGCGTTGCGCGAAGTTCCAGTGCGATTTCTCGGCGATGATCTCCGCGCCGATGTTCGCGGAGTTCATGGGGCCGGTATTGACCGAGATGACCGAGCGCGTCTCATACTCGCTCTATCATTTCGACGGCCCCGGCGCGTTGCAGCACACGGACTGCCTCGTGTCGATCCCCAACCTCGACATGATCCAGTGGACCCCCGGCGACGGTGTCGAGCCGTGCTGGGACAAACGCTGGTGGCCGATGTTCCACAAGGTCCTCGACGCCGGCAAGAAGCTGATGGTCTGGGTAGGATCGCTCGACGACCTGCGCACCCTGCGGCACGAGTTCGGCCCGAAGATGAACAACATGCTCATCACACTAGGCGTCGCCCGGCCGGAGGACGTGGGCGAGGTGTTCAAAGCGGCGGAGGGGCATTGAGCGGGATATGGGCGACGGTCTCGCCAAGGCTCTCCGCAAGCGGCTATGCTTTACCCACATTTCCTCATTTTGGGGGCGACGAGGTGGTCCCGGGCCGTTGCCGTCAAGCCCCCGAAGGGGGCGTGCGCCAATTGCCACCAGCGGAAGCTGGTGGACTCGAGCGTTTTCCTTCCTGAAGCCCCGTAAGGGTCGGCACAGACGCAGTTACATAGTATATTTCTGTCGTATCTTCGGGGCTTTAACCGGTTTGATGCCCAGATTCCACGGGTTTCGCCTGCTTCGCACGCTCCACCCAGACTGGCTCTTGTGCCAGTAAGGCAATTGGCTTTTGACCCTTCAGGTCTGTATTGCTACGACGGAGAGCCGGAGCACAAAACGTGGGCAGAGCATAGCCTCGTAGAAAGGGGGGTGCCCTGCGCAGCGCGGCAGGGGTAGGGCCGTTCACCCCTCTCCTGAGCGCGCCGTATGCGCTCAGGAGAGGGGCCGGGGGTGAGGCGCCGTTAGCCGTTCCCCTCTCCGCAAGCGGCTGTGCTTTACCCACATCTTGCGTGCGAATCACGGGCCGTTGCCCCAAAAGGCCCGAAGGGCCGAAAGAGTTTAGCCAGGCTCGCAAGAGCCTGGAAAGCAGCCCCTCATTGGATAAGAACAGCCC
>Ga0181520_10012321_pt1 | contig 11023 bp, 5 predicted proteins | sample PEATcosm2014_Bin_29_FD_132451 | JGI IMG/M metagenome (GOLD analysis project Ga0181520, IMG submission 132451) | Peatland microbial communities from MTU Mesocosm Facility, Houghton, MI, USA - PEATcosm2014_Bin02_30_metaG | ecosystem: Environmental > Terrestrial > Soil > Wetlands > Peat | place...
AAGCTGAACCGGCGCAACGTCAAAGTGCTGGACACCAGCGTCATCATCGACGGCCGCATCGCCGACATCGCCGAGGCCGGCTTTATGGACGGCATGATGGTGGTGCCGGAGTTCGTGCTGCGCGAGCTGCAATCGGTGGCCGACTCGACCGACAGCTCCAAGCGCCAGAGAGGCCGCCGCGGACTGGATATGCTGCAACGCATGCAGTCCAACGCCGTTCTTCAGGTGCAGATCGTCTCGGACGACTTTCCCTCGATCCGCGAGGTGGACCTGAAACTGATTGAGCTGGCCAAGAAGTGGGAGGCCAAGGTGGTCACCAACGACTTCAACCTGAACAAGGTGGCCCACCTGCATCACGTCGAGGTGCTGAATATCAACGACCTGGCCAACGCCCTGCGCCCGGTGGTGTTGCCCGGCGAAAAGATGACCGTGATGGTTCTCAAAGAGGGCAAGGAGTTCAACCAGGGCGTGGCTTACCTGGACGACGGAACCATGGTGGTGGTGGATCACGCCCGAAAGCTGATCGGCAAATCCGTCGAGATCACGGTGACCAGCGTCCTGCAGACCGCCAGCGGCAAGATGATCTTCGGCAAGATTGAGGAGAACGGCAAGAGCGGCGAGCCGGTTCCTTCCGCATCGACATCGATGTTGCCGCGATGAACAAACTGATGGATGGCGGGTGACCCACATCTGACTATTCAATAAATGCAGGGTGCCCCAGGTCTCGAATTTGAGACCTGGGAACCATGAACCTAGACCGGCATCTTTTGAATCTCCATAATGTTGGGTATAGGATGACTGGATGACGAAAGGTCTAATTCGTTATCAACAATGCGGCTGCTTTCATTTCGTCACATTCAGTTTTTATCGAAGGCTCCCGTATCTTGGCACGGAATCCGCGCGCAATCTCTTCGAGCGATCTTTGGAGATGATGCGCAAGCGCTATGACTTTGTTGTCTGTGGTTACGTGGTCATGCCGGAACACGTTCATCTGCTGATCAGCGAGCCGAAGAAAGTTCTGCTTTCCAAGGCGATTCAGGCTTTGAAGCTATCCGTATCGGTTCAGAGCCGGGAGCGTCCATTCTGGCAGGCGCGGTACTACGATTTCAATGTTCACAACGGAGAGAAAACCTCGGAGAAGTTGCGCTACATGCATAGGAATCCTGTGAAGCGCGGGTTGGTGGAGAAACCGGAGGACTGGGCCTGGTCGAGCTTTCGACATTACCTGACAGGAATCGAAGGGACCGTGGAGATAGAATCTTTCTGGACCGGAGCGCGGCGGGATGGGTTGGTCGATCCCAGGTCTCAAAATCGAGACCTGGGGCACCCATTGTTGGTAATAGGTTGAGAAGTGGAACACCCGCCTTGGTCGATCCCAGGTCTCAAAATCGAGACCTGGGGCACCCATTGTTCTTGGAAGATTGAAACCTGGACCACCCGCCAACTTTAGAATATGAAGCAGCGATGGAAAGGAAGAAGCCACGATGCATAAAATCGGATTCACAGGATGGACTTTGGCCGCGGTTCTGGCATTCGCGGCTCTGCAGGCGTTGGCGCAACAGGATGAGGGTCCGATCCTGCGTCCCAAGAAGCCGGTAGTCAATCCGGCGAGCGCGACGCTGCTGGTGATCTGCGATCTGGCCTGCAACTGGAAGCTGGATGGCAAGGAGCGCGGGCGCATTGCGGCGGGCGACTCGACCACCACGGGGGTTTCGCTGGGCCAGCACCTACTGGTTGCCGCAACCACGGACGGATTGGACAAGATTGAAAAGGAACTCGACATAGAGGCCGCCAAGCAGAGTTTGGTGCGCATTGAACTGGCGCCGGTGCGCGATGCGCGGCTCAAGGCCAGGCAAGACGCGAGCGCCAAAGATGAGCTGGAGAATAAACCCGCCTTGCCCGACCCCGCGGACGAGTTATGGAATCGTATGAAGGACTCGAAGATTGCCGAGGACTTTGATGACTACTGCGCGCAGTTTGCCAATAGCCCGCATTGCTCCGTGGCCAGAGGGATTGCAGCGCACCTGCGCCGTGAGGCGGCGGCCGCTTCCACCCATGCGGAGCCTGAACCAGCCAACTCCTCATCTACGCCGGGCAGGGAAGAGACGAATCGTATTCTCAAACCACCGCCGGGTGATGCCGCCACGCAGCCGTTGAGGATCGCCGTTATCGCCTTTCAGGTGGCTGTCGGTCAAACCAACGAGGGACAGCGCGCAATTTCTGATTTGCAGAAGAGATACGAACCGAAAAAACAGCAACTGAAGGCTTTGAGCGATGAGATTGATAATCAGAAGAAACAATTGCAGTCACAGGGCGACGGTTTGAGCGATGCGGACCGGGCGTCACTTGCCAGCACGATTGAAGAGAAGGAAAAGCAACTCAAGCGGGAGGCTGAAGAGGCACAGAGTGATTATCAACAAGAAATGCAAAAAGTATATAACACCCTCGCCTCAAAGATTTACGATTCCATGAAGGATTACGCAAGGGATCTCGGCTATACGCAGATACTCGACGTAAGTGGGCAGCAGACACCCGTTTTATTTGCCGAAACCAACACTAATATCACCAAGGGAACCATCGACGCCTATAACCTCAGCTCGGGCAATGCCGCTTCGGCATCCCCACAGAATCCGGCGGCGGCGCGAGTGCCCGCCTCTTTGTCCAGGGTGGCGGTCATTGCCTTTCAATCGGCTGTTGCTCAAACCAACGAGGGAAAGCGCGACTTTTCTGATTTACAGAAAAAGTACGAGCCGAAAAAACAGCAACTGAAGGCCCTGAACGATGAGATCGACAATCTGACCAAGCGGCAGCAGGAGCAGAGCGCGCACTGGAGCGAGAGCGAGCAGCAGTCAATTAAACAAACCCTTGACTACAAGAAAAAGCAGGCGCAACGCTTGCTAGAAGACGCGAAGAACGATTATCAACAAGATATGCAAAAAATGTATAACAGTGTCGCCGCAAAGGTCTATGACGTCATGGTAGGTTATGTGAAAGCGCAAGGCTATACGCTGGTTCTCGATTCTTCCGAGGCTCAAGGAGGGAAGCCATCTGATTTCATTCTCTATTCGGCGGATTCCAACATGGCCACCAAAGAAGCCCTTGTGGCTGCCGGCGCCGACATCACTCAGGAAACGATCCAGGCCTACAATCTCAAGTCAGGTGTTCCGCAGATTCCTTGAGCTTACTTTCAAATCCGCGAACGAGGGTGGCTTCCGAGCCAAAGTGAACGAATCTTTTAGAAGAGGATCGGTTTTTCCAGATTTCCTATTACTTCCGCATTCTGGCGGGTGACCCATATCTAACCATTAGAGTTGGGCCACCTGCATCTCTACTTTGAAACCTGGTCTACCTAATCTTGGCAATCGGCACTCGCCAAAGTATTTTTTGGGTATATGATTCTTTCTGCGGCGAATTTTTGCCGATAGGTTTTGTGATGGAAGTTGGCGGGAGGCGGGTGCGATGAAAGACAAGCACAAGAAGGATCATGCAGCGGCGGAGGGCGAAGGGAAACACTCAGGCGGCAAGAAGAGCGGCGATCTGCCCGCTCCGGTACCGGAGGGCGCAGAGGCCCTGCGCCTGGGCAAAGACTGCAACTACGAGAAGGAATTGAGCCGCTTGCAGATCGAGCTGGTCAAGCTGCAGGAGTGGGTGCGAACCGAGAAGCTGCGCGTGGTGATTCTGTTTGAGGGGCGCGACGCGGCGGGCAAGGGCGGGGCCATCAAGCGCATCTCCGAATCGCTGAATCCGCGCGTCTGCCGCGTGGTGGCGCTGGGCACGCCCACCGAGCGCGAGAAGACGCAATGGTACTTTCAGCGCTATGTGCCGCATCTGCCGGCGGCCGGCGAGATGGTGCTCTTTGACCGCAGTTGGTATAACCGCGCCGGGGTGGAGCGGGTGATGGGCTTTTGCACCGAGACGCAATGCCAGGAGTTCATGCAGAGCTGTCCGGAGTTTGAGCGGATGCTGATCCGCTCAGGGATTCACCTCATCAAATACTGGTTCTCGGTGAGCGACGAGGAGCAGGAGCGGCGCTTCCAGGAGCGCATGAAGAACCCCACCAAGCGCTGGAAGCTGAGTCCGATGGATCTGGAGTCGCGCAAACACTGGGCCGAGTACTCGCGCGCCAAGGACGAGATGTTTGCCGTGACCGATCTGAAGATGTCGCCGTGGTTTGTGGTGAACGCGGAGAACAAGAAGAGCGCGCGGCTGAATGTGATCCGGCACCTGCTCTCGCAGTTCGACTATAAGGATCTGACGCCGGAGCCGCTGGAGCTGCCCAAGCTGGAGAAGTCCAACTACGTGCGCCCGCCGATCCAAGAGCAGAACTTTATCCCGCAGATCTACCGGTAGCGGAATGAGGAATCCTCGGGCGCTTTCAGCGAATCTAACGGGCGAAACCGGCTGAAAGGAGGAGCGAAAGCTCATGACCTTATCCGCGATCGAAGTCAATCAATTGAAGCAAGCCCAGAGCATCGAGGGCATTTTACCGGCGGTGGTTAGCCGCTGGAGCCCGCGTTCTTTTGCCCAGCGCGAGGTCAGCGCAGAGGAACTGATTAAAGTTTTTGAGGCCGCCCGCTGGTCCGCCTCGTCCTTCAACGAGCAGCCGTGGCGCTTTTTGGTGGGCCGGCGCGGCTCAGAAACACACCAGAAGATTTCTTCCGCACTCTCTGACCAAAACCGTTATTGGGCCGCTAGCGCGCCGGTTTTGATTTTGGGCGCGGCCTGCGCCACCTTCAGCCATAATGGCAGCCCAAACCACTATGCGTTTTATGACCTGGGAGCGGCCGCCAGCGTGCTCACGCTGCAAGCCTCTGCGCTGGGAATTCGAACCCATTCCATGGCTGGCTTTGACCACGATGCCGCGCGCCGGATTTTTGGGATTCCAGAGGGCTATCTGCTCGGCGCGGTGATTGCGCTCGGCTATCAGGGCGAACCGGAGGCTTTGAACCATCCAAAGCTGATCAGTCTTGAAGTTGAGCCGCGAACGCGTAAGCCATTGAGCGAGATCGTTTTGTCGGCATGGGATACCCCCAGCAAGCTGACGGCGGCAAAGGCCTAGAACGCTCTTCGGTGTTGAGACTCTGCCTGTTCAGGAAACGAGCGTGGACCGGGAGGGCTAACCGGCAGCCGGACAGAAGGCCGGCGTTGCTTTTTCATTCAAGGCGGGCTGGATGTGCTGGCGGATGAGTTCAGGATCTGGAATGGCGCGCCCTTGGCCTGAGAGAGTATAAAGCTGGAATGGGCGGCTCGGCGGTGGAGATCGATGATTGGCTGCGGTCGGGCGGGAAGGTGGTTACGGCCAGCGACCGAGCGGCTCGCGCTTTGGCAGCCGGCTTTCACCGCCGGCGTCAGGCCGAAGGGCTGAGCGCCTGGCCCTCGCCTGGAATTATCGATTGGAAGAACTTTGTTCGCGAAGCATGGCAAGCGCGCGCCGCCGATGCGCGCATGGTGCTCAACTCCGCTCAGGAAGAGGCGCTCTGGGTGGGGATTGTGAGCCGGGAAGGCGCGCTGGCCACGCTGCTGGAAGGCCCCCGGCAGCGGTTGGCAGCGCTGGCCATGGAAGCCCATGAACTGCTCTGCGGCTATGCTCCGCGATTTTTGGCGCGCGCGGCGCGGGGCGCGTGGCAGCAGGATGCGGGAGCATTCAGCAACTGGCTGACGGCCTTTGACGAAGCCTGCCGCTTGGGAGATCTGCTGAGCGCGAGCCGCCTGCCGCAGGAGTTGATTCCGCTGCTGGAAGCTTATCCGGCACCGCGTTCTCCGCTGCTGCTGGCTGGATTTGACCGGATTCTTCCTACGCAGCGCAGCTTTTTTGACGCCTGGGGCGAGTGGCGCGAGGCTGCCCAAGCTGAGCCGGTTGGTGAAGTTTATTTTTACCAGAGCGCCGACGCCCAGGCGGAAGTGACGGCCTGCGCGCTTTGGTGCGGCCAGCGGCTTGCAGCCCAGCCGGATGCGCGTCTGCTGGTGGTGGCGCAATCGGCCAGCGTGCGGCGGGGCGAAATCGAACGCGCCTTTGACCGCAGCGCCGGCGCGGCCTTTGAGTTCTCGCTGGGCGTTCCACTCAGTCAGGTTGCGTTGGCGCGCGCGGCACGGCTTGCGCTGCGCTGGCTTGACGGCGCGCTGGCCGAGCAGGAGCTGGACTGGCTGCTCTCGACAGGTTTGGCCGCAGCCAGCGCGCAGGAGAACGCCGCGCTGCAAACTTATATGCGCAAGCTGCGCGGCAAGGGATTGGAGCGGACCCAGTGGAGCTTGCGCGCCTTTTTGGGCGAAGGCTGCGCCGATGACCTGCTGCCGGAAGAGTGGGTGGAGCGGGTTACGGCTGCGCAACAACTGCTGGCGAGCTTCGCTCGGCGTCCGCAAAGCCCGCTCGATTGGGCGGAGTTGATTCCGCGCCTGCTTGACGCGATGCACTTTGCCAGCGCAAGATCGCTCTCGAGCGCCGAGTTCCAAGCGCTGCGCCGCTGGCAGCAGGCCGTCGAGAGCTGCGGCTCGCTGGGCTTTGATGGGCGCCGGGTGAGCTGGAGGGAGTTTTTGACCCAGCTCGACCGCGCTCTGGAGGAGACGCTCTTCGCGCCTGAATCGCGCCACGCACCGATTTTGATCGCCGGTCCCGCCGAGTCGGCTGGCCTGAGCGCCGACGCCGTCTGGTTTCTGGGAGCCGATGAAGATGCCTGGCCAACGAACGGCGCGGCGCATCCGCTGCTGCCCATCGATCTTCAGCGCACGGCGGGAATGCCGCACGCGAGTGCGCAGTTGGATTGGGAGCTGGCCGAAACCGTCTCGCGCCGCCTGCTCGCCTCCGCGCCCGTGGTCTGCTTCAGTTACTCGAAGCAGAACGCCGCCGCCGAGGCGCGCCCGTCGCGGTTGATCGTCCAACTGGCAGGAGCGCCGCAAGAGCTTCCGCTGGAGTTGCAAGCGCCGGCAAGTTCAGCGCCGTTCACCGTTCCTTTTGAGGATGCCAGCCGCGTTCCGTTTCCTCCGGGCAAGGTTGCGGGTGGAGCCAGCGTCCTCACCGCGCAGTCGCAGTGTCCCTTTCAAGCCTTTGCCACGGCACGGCTGGGGGCGAAGAATTGGCAGCCCGCCGAGGCAGGTTTGACTGCTGGGCAGCGCGGCAACCTGCTCCATGCCGTGCTTCATTCCATCTGGGCCGGTCCGCCGGAGGGCATCCGCAGCCACGCGGAGCTTGTCGCCTTGATTAACCAGGAAGGGTGCCCCAGGTCTGGATCTTCAGACCTGGGAAATGACGATTCCCAACCAGATCCTTCCAACAGCAGCCGGAGCTCCCTGCAAGCCTTCGTCGCCGCCCACGTCCAACGCACGCTGGCGAGCAAGTTGCACCCGCACCTGCGCGAGCAAATGCCTCGGCGCTATCTGGAGCTGGAGGCGCTGCGGCTCACCCGGCTGGTCACAGAATGGCTGGAGTTTGAAGCGGCGCGGGTTGCCTTTGTGGTCGAGGCCGCCGAAGACAAACGCACCGTCCACATTCATGGACTGACCATCAACCTGCGCCTCGACCGCTTGGACCGGCTGCAAGACGAAATGTTGCTCGTCGTCGACTACAAATCCGGCAACGTTTCGCCAAGTGAGTGGAATCTGCCTCGCATGGAGGACGTGCAACTGCCGCTCTATGCCGGTTTTGCGCTGAAGGAAGGTGAGGTGCTGGGCGGGTTGGCCTTCGCCAAGGTGCGGGCTGGAAATCTGGAGTTTGCCGGGCGCGTGGGCGATGCGGCGGCGACGCTCTTCAGCGGACTGAAAGGCTCAAGCCCGCTCATCAAGAATCCCTTCACCGCCGAGGAGCTGCTTGGCTGGCGGGATTGCATCGAGCAACTGGCCAAAGATTTTGTAGCGGGACGAGCCGAGGTTGACCCGCTCGATGCGCCCAAGACCTGCGAGCGATGCGGCCTGCAAACCCTCTGCCGCATTCATGAGAACGACGCTCAGCTCGCGGATGAAGATGAGCCGGACGGCGAGGAGGGCGGCGATGCATAAGCCTCCCGATCAGACGCAGCGCGACCGGGCGCTCGACCCAAGCCGGTCGATTCTGGTGCAGGCGCCGGCCGGCTCCGGCAAAACGACTCTGCTCACCGAGCGCTTTCTGCGCCTGCTTGCCGAGGTGGAGGAGCCGGGGCAGGTGGTAGCGATTACCTTTACCAACGCCGCCGCCGCCGAGATGCGCAACCGGATTCTGGATGAGCTGAGAAGCAGCGAACCGAGCACGCTTGCCCGCCGCGCGATGGAACACTCGCAAGCCCTCGGCTGGAAGCTGCTTGATCTGCCCGCCCAGCTTCGCATTTGTACCATTGATTCCTTTTGCCGCGAGCTGGCCGTGCAGCAGCCGCTGCTCTCCGGCCTGGGCGGAGCGCTGGAGATTGCCGAGCAGCCCAGGGAGCTTTATCGCCGCGCCGCCCGCGAGACGCTGCGCAAGATCGACCAGAACGGATCGGCTCTGAGCGCGGCGATTGAAGACCTGCTGCTGTGGCGCGACAACGGCTGGGCGGAGATGGAAGCCCTGCTGATGGAGATGCTTGCCAACCGCGACCGCTGGATGCACAACTTTGTGCTGGAGCGCGAGCCGGATTGGCCGGCGCTGCGCGCGCGGCTGGAGCGGCCCTTTGCTTGCGACGTCGCTCAGGCGCTCGATGCGCTCAGCCGGCTGCTCGATCTGGCTCCCGGCGTGCGCGAGGAGGCGCTGCAACTGGCGCGCTTTGCTTGCGCGCAGAGCGGCGGGCTGCTTCATCAGGAACTCGCCGAAGTGGCCGAGCTGCCCTCCGCGCCCTTCACGGATTTGGAAGAGGCTCGCTCGGCGCTTACGGCTCTCAGCTCGCTGCTGCTGACCGGCGACGGCTCCTTCCGCAAAGCCATCGACAAGCGTTTGGGCTTTCCCGCCGACCGCAAGCGCGAGAAGGCTCGGCTGGTTGAATTGATCGCCGCACTGGCTGCCGTTCCTGGCCTGGAGGCAGCGCTTGGCGCCGTGCGCGCTCTGCCTCCGGCGCGCTACACCGAGGACGATTGGCAGATTGTGCGCGCCTGCTTTACGCTGCTGCGCCATGCGGCGGGCGAGTTGCAAATCGCCTTTGCCGAGGCCGGGCGGGTGGACTTTATCGAGGTGGCGCAGGTGGCGCAGCGCGTGCTGCGCGGCGAGGACGGCCTGCCCACGGACGCGGCGCTCGCTCTCGCGGACGGCATCCGCCATCTGCTGGTGGATGAGTTCCAGGACACCAGCCGCAAGCAGCATGAGCTGCTGCGCAGCCTCGTCGCCGCGTGGCCGGAACGCACCGGCCGCACCTGCTTCGTGGTTGGCGACCCCATGCAGTCGATCTACTCCTTCCGCGACGCCGATGCGGAACTCTTCGAGCGGGTCAAAGCCTTTGGCCTGGAGATCCCCCACGAAGAGGCGCAGCGCTTCGATTTTGCCGAACTCACGGCGAACTTTCGCACCGCGCCCAGCCTGGTTGCGCGGCTTAACCAAGCCTTCACGCAGATTTTTGCTGTGGACGACGGCAGCGGCATTTGCTTCTCTGCCGCGCAACCCGCGCGGCAAGAGGCCGCCGATGCCGCTCCAACCTTCAGTCTGCATCTTGAGTTTGTCCCGCAGGCCGCGCGCGGCAGCTCCGCCGATACGGATGAAAAAGAAGCCGCCCGCGCAAGGCAAATGGACGAGATCATTGCGCTGATTCGCAACTGCGCCAACCGCATGGAAGCCGCAAAAGCCAGCGGTCAAAAATTTCGCATCGCCGTTCTGGGTCGCGCCCGTTCGGCTCTTGCGCCTATCGCCGCGGCCCTGCGCGCGGCTGGGATTCCCTTCCGCGCCGTCGATCTGGAGAACCTTGCCGACCGCCCTGAAGTTCTGGACGCCCTGGCTCTCGCCCGCGCACTGCTCAATCCGCTGGATCGCGTGGCCTGGCTGGGTCTTCTGCGCGCTCCGTGGTGCGGCTTCTCGTTGCAAGAGCTGCACGCGCTGGCCGGCGACGGCGCTGCCGAATTGCTTTCGCGCCCCGTGCCGGAGTTGCTGGCCGAGCGGCTTTCGCTCCTTACGGAAGCCAGCCGCCCCGCCGCTACGCGTGTGCTGCAAGCCATTGACGCCGCTGCCGCGCTGCGCTCGATGCAGCCCGCCCTCAAGCTGGGAAGCCGGCTGGAGCAAGTCTGGCTGCAACTGGGCGGCGCGGCATGCGTGGACGCGGCTGAGCGCGCCAACCTCGACCTGCTTTGGAGCTGCCTGGATCGCCTTCCCGGCGGCGAAGAGGATCTGCTCGGTCCCGCTCTCAACGCGGCGCTCGACCGGCTCACCGCGCTGCCTGACCCTGCGGCTTCGAGCGAGTGCGGCGTGCAGTTGATGACCATCGACAAAGCCAAGGGCCTGGAGTTCGAGGTGGTGATTGTGCCGGAGCTGCAAGCGGCAACTGGGCGCGGCGGCTACAAGATGCTCTCCTGGCTGGAACGCGGACTGGCCGAGCCGGACGAGTCTGGCGAGGTCACCGAGTTCCTCATCGCGCCCTTCCAGCGCAAAGGCGAGGAGCGCGGCTCGGCCAAAACCTGGGTGGATCAGGTTTATCGCCTGCGCGAATCGCGGGAGACGCGCCGCATTCTCTACGTGGCCGCCACACGAGCCCGTGAGGAGCTGCACCTGTTTGCGCGGCCTGCTTGCAAGGAACAGAACGGCGAGCTGGCGCTGGTGGAACCCTCAAACAGTTTGTTGGCCACGGCTTGGCCGGCGCTGGAGCAGGAGGTCCGCGCGCGCTTTGAGGAGTGGAAGGCACGGCGCTCCCCAGAGCAGGCCGGCGAGGAAGAAGAGATCGAATCGATTGCCGCCGCGGGCGAATTGCTGGTGATGCCGTCGCCCATCCGGCCCACGTTGCTGCGCCGTCTGCCCGTCAACTATACATCTCATCAATCTGTCATCCTGAGCGAGCATGGCGAGTCAAAGGACCAGCGGTTCGGTTTTGCGGAAAATGTACGAATCCCCAGAACAGCGGGTGCCCCCGGTCTCGATTTTGAGACCGGGGAGAGAAGCCTTTATCCCCGC
>Ga0181520_10012323_pt1 | contig 11022 bp, 7 predicted proteins | sample PEATcosm2014_Bin_29_FD_132451 | JGI IMG/M metagenome (GOLD analysis project Ga0181520, IMG submission 132451) | Peatland microbial communities from MTU Mesocosm Facility, Houghton, MI, USA - PEATcosm2014_Bin02_30_metaG | ecosystem: Environmental > Terrestrial > Soil > Wetlands > Peat | place...
AGGTACTCCATAGCCCCTATGATCAGATTGGGCGAGCCCCCAAAGAAAATCCTGAAGTTGGATATGATGGTGGAGTCTGCAAAGGCTACTACCCTTCCCTTTCCGTACTGCAAAGCTACCGCCTGATTAATCAGTCCCCAGGAGGTATCGGTGACCCGGGTTGGGTCATTGGTGCGGGTCTCCCTGAAGAAGCCAACCGATGAGTACTCGCTGGGCTCAGAGCTCATGCCGAAGCCTAGGACCACGGGCTCTCCGCTGATGGGGGTATTGAGGCTGCAGCCGGTCATGAAGTCTAGGTGGGGCATGTACTTGGCCACAGTATGGGGCAAAAGCCCTCTGTTATAGTAATACAAGGTGCCGTTGATGGTGTTGACGCTGTCGAAGCCAAACTCAATGCCAAAGCGCCTTGAAATATGGTTGAGATTGGTGCCCGTGCCCCCGAAGTTGGTGTGATCTCCTATCAGGAAGAGGCCGCCTCCGTTCTCCACGAAACGGACGATGGCATCGATCTCCTCAGGACTGTATTGAGAGGGCGTCTTTATTATCAGGATATCGTAGTTCTTCAGTAAGTCATAGTTGAGGTTATCGGATACTAAATCTGGAATGGCCTTTGATGCCCCTGAAATGTTGAGGCTCTTGAAGGATGGGCTTGCTATTCGATCTACTTTGTAGCTATCTTTGAGCCACTCCACCATGCTGTAGGCGTTGTAGGTAGAGCCTTCACCGTACCAGTTTTTGTCCAGCTTGAGGGTGGAGGACTCCCAGAGAGAGTGAATCTCATCCACCAGGATTCTACCATCTTTCTTGGTCCCTGGGTCCTGAAAGATCACGGCAGAGGTCAGGCAAAAGGCGCTAACCATGACGGCTAATAGGGCAACGGCCATCCTTTTGTCAACCTTCAGCTGGATGTCGAATTTAGTGTTGCCCTTTCCTCCAGAGCCATCGTTTATGTCACTATCCTTTCCAGGGTAGAGCCATAGGAGGAGCAGCACTAGAGGTATAAAGCTGGCCATAAGCCACCATGGATCTATGAAGATCTGCATCCTCTCCATGGCAAACGCAGGCATATCGGTGGAGAAGAATACATGGACCAGGATGACGTACCTAAGAAGGAGATAGATGAGGCTGAGGCCGATGAAGCCCGAGAGGCGCTTCAATATTGTCAGAAGATCTCTTGAGGCCAGAGATATCAGGACCACAGCGCCCACAAATATCAGTATCCATGGATAGAACCCAAGCTTCTCAAGGGTTACGGTGAAGGGAAATATATCTTTTTGAGATGATATTAATATGATTCCTTGGTTGAAGGTCGTGCTAAGCCCTGAAATCCCCAAAAGGTAGGTCATGGGAGCCATCAGCCAGCTTACATCATGGTGGCTGGGGGCGAAGACATAGTACATGCCGAGGGCCAGGGCATCGAGGGCAAGAATGCTTCCGGCAAAGAGGGTTCCCAGCCACAGGGGCTTGAGGTTGGGGGCTGCCAGGGATATGAGGATGGCTAGGGCACAGGTTATGAGGCCCACGTTGTACGGGTAAGGTATGACCAGGCAGGCGAGGGCCAAGGGTGCCAGAACTGCAGCATAACTCCTGCCAATGGCTGCCTCCTCTCCCCAGAATCCCAGGACTGAAAGGGCAGCTCCGAACAGGAGGGATGCTGCGGCCATGAGCTGAACCATTCCATGAGCTGGTCCGTAGATATCCAAAGATACCAGCCAGAAGGTTGTCAGGGGTATCAGGGATAGCCAGAGGAGCTGTCTCATACCTTTCCCTCCTTGTGCTTGGTGAGGATCTCACGCAGGAGCTCTATATTTCCCAGCCACTGGAGCTGGTACTGCTCTTTGGTCTCCATGGCCTGTCCTTCCGATAGGTATTCTAGATTCTCGTTGAGCAAGAACCGCGAGTCTCCAATCAAGACCACCTCCCCGTGTCTCAGGCTCTTGGATATTATCAGGTTGTAGCCGTTTCCTCCGTAGCTCAGCCAGGTTATGGGCGTGTAGTTCCCCGAGGCTGAGATGGGATAGGCCTCCATGAACTTGGGCTCGTGCCAGTACTTCTTTAGATTCTCAGGGTTTACCGTCCCCTGAAGGTTGCCGTGGGTCTCCACGATCCAGGGGGGCGATCCCAGGGGCAGGTTTCCTATCTGTATGCTTAGGGAATCCAGCAAGGCAGCTATTGGCACTCTGCTCTTCTGGCCCGCGCTTATGACCAGAAGCCCTCCATCCTCTACGAACTTGCGAAGACTGGAGATCTCATCGGAGGTATAGGGGATATTTGGCGCTAGGATGAAGACAACCTTGCCCTTGGATACCTCGGAAAAATCCTCATGGCTCCTCAATACCAGGGGCAGATAGCCATTTCTGAAGAGGTTGGTGGTGAGACCTGCTATGCCGTCGTCTTTGAAGCTGTCCATGTTGAACTGGTTCAAGTGAGCCGCATCTATCCAGGCCATGTCCACCTCTCCTCCTTGGGGCGATTGTATCCAGGACTCGTTTATACTCCCGGAGACCGCCAGGGATAGGGCTAGAATGACTGCGGCCGAGGCCATGAAGGATACCCTGAGATCTTGCCTGGGCCTTACGAGGGCGATGAACCCTGCCAGGGTGACCAGGATGGCCAGAGAGAGCCAGGCGAGGGCAGGGCCGAAGCTCTGATCTTTGCTGGACAGCCAGGCTACGGCGTCGTAGATCATGCCGTACCTGAAGGGCATCTCGACGTTGAAGATGTAAGATGTATCGCCGAAGACAAGGACCTTGCCCTGGCCATAGCTCGAAGATGCGGCGACGATTACATCACCGAGGGTCTCGCCATTCTCGTAGGTCCTGTCTCCCAGGTGTCCCTGATTCGTCGAGTTGGGATTGTCGCAGAAGGCGAAGCGGCCTAGGATTAATGGCCTGGCACAGCCCGAGATGTCCAGGGAAGCTCCCACCGAGGAGGTGGTGATCTCATAGCCCAGGTCCTTGGTGACGTAATGAGGCAAGGGTACAGAGCCGTAGGTCCAGTGGCCCTGGATGTAATCGGCAGTGTCAGCGTTGATCTTTATGCCCGTGGGGGCTAAGACATCGTTGAGATAGTTTCCTACCTTTGAGAAATTCTCATCGGAGGTGAACATGGCGGTGTGCTCTCCGAAGATGAGGAGGTTTCCGCCGTTTTCCACGAACTTGTGGATGACATCCAGCTCCGAGGCGTTGAAGGGCTTCTTCAGGTTGAGCATCATAAGTAGGTTGGCGCCCTTCAGGGCCTCTTTCAGGGTATGAGGATTGGTGTCATTGAGCTCCTCCACCTTGAAGCCTATATTTTCCAGGCAGAGACTCGTGGCGCCCACTGAGAAATCGTTGTCGGGCTCGAAGGATTGGTTGCCCGTGGGGAATTGGGGCACGTTAAAGCCCATCTCACTATCTCTCTCGTAGAGGACGGCCTTGCCCGGGCTGACCTGGCCGTAATAGGGGAAGATGGTTATCAGCAGCACTGCCAGAAATATGCCCGCCAGAACTGCGCCTTCTTTCGGAGTAGGAAGGAGCGTTCCCATCTGAACAGGCTTAACCTCGATCTTGGGAGCGAATAGGGCGAGAGGCACCAGATAGAGCAGGACGGCCAGGTAAAGGTCGTCCATGGATATCTTGGGGGTCATCCATGGCGCGGCGAGGACCAGAATGTAGACGACGTAAGCCAATATCAAGCCTGCCAGACCGCCAAGGAAGGCTTTCTGGGAGCTTGGTGAATCCTTCTTGGATAGGAGGAAAATGGCTGAGGCGCAGGAGATGAAGGCCAGGAAGATCAGAAGGCAGCTCATTGTGGGGCCTATGCTAGAGGGGACGCCTGAGAGCCGGCCCAGGGTGCCTGTGATGCCCAGGGAGATGTATCTTAGACCCATAAACAGGGCAGGGCTGTGAGTATAGAATATATAGAATGTTGTATAAATTAGACTTCCCAGGGCTAGGGCCGGGAGAATATCCTGATCAAGAAGATTCTGGTGGCGCAGATCATCCTTTGGCAGGTTTTGATGCGTCTGATCCTGAGGCTTGGAATCCTTGTAATCTCCGGATGATCTGCGTATCAGGTCAAAGCCGCAAAGGAAGGCCACCAAGCTTGTCAGCCAGATCTCGGGCCTGGTCGAGAGAAAGAGGGCTATAATGGATATCGCCAGGATGATGGCCCCTGAGGTAAAAATATTTTTATTGACTATCTTTGTATATGGAGAGATATACAGGAGCGCGGCTCCTACTAGAGCCAGGAGACCGCATAAACGAAAGAAGTTTGGGGCGCCGTATCCTAAATTAAGGGAAAAGGCATTCAGTGCAAACAAAACCAGGGCCATTCCAGTCACTCCCCTGATGTGGATATGGGCCTCTTGAATTGAGCGCTTAGTGAGTATTATAAATATCCCCCGATCCCCTAGCCTCAGCCCTCTCCGGGCATGAATTTCGACCTTTGGCCTGACTATTTCATGAGCAAATATGAATCTATCGGTCTCTTCCATCTCCTTGACAACTTTATTACCTGAAAACTTTAAATTATATTAGATGGATATCTGCCCTTCAGGGTAGGGTAGTTCACCTTGCAGCAAGTGGATTCGCTTTCCAAATAAACATAGATAGATAATTATATTAGAATAAATATGATAGGCGATGAAAGCAATTTTGGGGGAGGTGGGCCAGTATGCAAAGGACTATCTGGCCATGAGGCTTTTAACAAGGCCTATAACCATCATCGTCAGGTTACCTCGATGGACTACCAGTCACCATCAAATCCGTCATGGCTGAAAGTTTTGGCTGGAACAACGCTCGTCGATGCCCTCATCTTATCTGGCGAACAGAAGAGCCCGGCACCTCCAGAAAGGCAGCCCAGGTGAAGCCCGCCATGCCATCTTTGATATCCGTGCTCCTGGCCGATATGTGAAGATCGGCGTTGCCCACGTCGTGGGCGACTCCCACCGGGCTGCAAGGTTATAGCCATCGACATTGTTATCATTAGGGATTATGATCACTTTAGGAGGGTCGAAGATGAAGGGCTAGGGGAAAGGAACGCGGAAATTGATCTACTCTCCTGAGGTGTAGTTTCCCCTAAAGTCGCCGGCCCGGGCCGTTCCGGCCTTTACCAGGACCTGATCTATGGGAGTGCTCACTGTACCCACCTTTGTCTTTAAACGATCGTGGAACCGCCACTGACTGGGACCGCGGCGGCGTCACAGGGACCACAGTGACGGTAAGGACGATAATTTAAAGGGCAATTCGACTCGGACTGAGATCCCGATCTTATCTCACTTATGGGGTAAGTACAACTTGTTAATTATCGTATCAGGTCTCAGAAATGCCCTATAGTCTCCTATCAGGAGGCGGAGGGTGGGGATAACTCAAGGAGGGACGGGTTATGACCATAAAACTTCCCAGGATCAGGTTCACAAGGAAGGTCAGGGCAGAGGCCTCCAGCACTTGGCCGATGCTATAGGCAGTTCCTACCGAAGATATGGGACCTGTGGTGAAAACTTGTATCACCATCCCATTAAGGTTCTGCTTGATGGCAGGGTTCAAAAAGGTGTAAAGGGCGCCTATTATTATCAGGCCGTAGTAGGCCAGGTTCATCGCCAGGTAAGGCCGACGATGCCTTATAACTATATCCAGGGCATCCTCTATGGAGGGCAGGTCTTAATCAGTGTCTCTAGCTTCAGCTATTAACCCTTAACTATCATAGATTTTTCGGAAACTCTGAGGGATCACGGATGTGCTCATGGAAGGCCAATCCTCAATAATGAGGCGGTATGGCTTCACAGCAATATTTATCCCTACGTCGTACCATCCCCTGAAGGATGTTGAAAGACAAGTCTATAGTTATCACCGGCGGCGCAGGGTTTATAGGAAGCCACCTGGCCGATGTCCTGGCAGCCGGAAACGACGTGGCTGTCTTTGATAACTTCTCCTCGGGAAAGATGGATCACCTGGCCAAGCAGAAGGATAAACCTCATTTTCGCATCATTCAAGGCGATCTCCTGGGCAGGGAATGCTTGATGGATACTATGGAGGGCGCAGATATCGTCTTTCACCTGGCGGCCAACCCCGATGTCAAGCTTGGAGCAGAAAACACCAGGGTACACCTTGACCAGAACATCCTGGCAACCCATAACCTCCTGGAGGCCATGCGCATCAAGGGGGTAAAAAAGATCTCCTTCACCTCCACCTCTACCATCTATGGCGAGGCCTCCCTCGTGCCCACCCCCGAGAACTATGGCCCCCTGAAGCCCATATCCCTCTACGGCGCCTCCAAGCTGGCCTGCGAGGCCATCATATCCTCTTACTGCCACATCTTCGATATGCAGTCCTGGATCTATCGCTTTGCCAACATCGTGGGGGAGAGGGGGACCCACGGCGTTCTGGTCGATTTTATAAGAAAGCTTCAGTCAAATCCGAAGGAGATGGAGATCCTGGGATCGGGAAAGCAGCGCAAATCCTACTTGGAGGTGAAGGACTGTGTGGGGGCCATGATCTACTGCATAGAGAATTCATCGGAGCAGGTCAACATCTTCAATGTAGGGTCCAGGGACACCATCGATGTGACTGAGATCGCCGACATCGTGGCAGAGAGCATGGGGCTTTCAGGAGTGAAGTACAGGTACACGGGAGGCCTGGACGGTAGGGGATGGAAGGGCGATGTCAAGACTATGCTCCTCTCCATAGAGGCTCTGGAAAAGCTGGGGTGGTCTCCGAGCTTCAGCTCCAGGGAGTCTATAAGATCTGCTGTCCATTCCCTGCTCAGCAAGTCGTAAGTAAATGATTTTAGAAAAGGGGTGTCATCAAGTCCAAAGCCTTAAGTCCTCTGCTTAGCTTTTTCTTGGTTTACCTTTGGCTTCCTACAATCCTTTCACATATCTTCCACGTAGTATCTACTTCACGTTGCTCACAGCCCAATTGGACTTGGACCATCCTGAGCCGTCCAGGATGGTGGCATTGTATCCCATGACCTTCAAAGCATAGAAGAGAGAGCAGGCCTGGGGCACGCCGTAGACCATCTGGACCATGTTCTTGGAAAGGTCGCGCCTGGAGAAAAGATCATCCAGGGTCTTTGGATCTTTGATCTTACCCTCGTCGTAGAACTTTCCGCGGTCCAGAGGAATGGACTCGCTGGTAAGTCTGGATATCCCATAATCGGAGAATGATCTGGCATCTATGATCTGGACGTCTTCTCCATCCACCCAATATCCAAGCTTTTTGTCATCCACTTTGAGGGCTGGGATCGGGCTTACGACATAATCGGACTCGGAGATCGAGGGCACATCCTCAGTCAGGCTTGCCCTCGTTTTCTCTACTGCATCTACTCCTCCATCCAGGATGCTCAAGTCCCCGTGGCCAAGGTAGCTTAAGGCCCAGAAGATGTAGGCTGCGCCATCGTCATCCCCACCGTAGATCAGCAGGGAGTCGGTGTTGTTGATCCCTGCGACTCTAAGAAGGCTCTCTGCCTCGGTGGCATCGAGCTTTCCCTTGGACTGGAGGCCCTTCCAGTAAAGGTTTCTAGCGCCGGGCAGGTGGCCCTTCTCGTAATCCGAGGGTGCCCTGACATCGAGGATCACAGATCCCGTCAGGTCCGATCCAGGATAGGTTAGATACCTCTGCTCCGGGTATGCCTGGGCTTTCTCCGACTGGCCGGCATTAGCCTGAGAGGTCGAGGTGCTTGTCAGAGAATAGCCCGTGGTCTTCGGAGCACTGACGGCTCCCAAAGTAGCCTCCATGTTCTTCTGGTCATAGGCCTGCTTTTGGGAGTACCAGGCGTCTAGGTTGGACCAGTCAGGGCAGGTAGGACAGAACTCACCGTCCTCGGTTCCTGCCAGGCTCTCGCCAAGGAGCAAATTTGTAGCGATGAGGGCAATCAGTAGCTGAAGCGCTGCCAACCCAGCGATCTTCCAAATATTGCTTTTCCGGGAATGGCTTTCAACCGTGATCTCACTCTCCATGAACCTGGCTTTCCTTCACCTATTTTATTCTGCCGAGACCGAGGGCAAGGAGGTTGAGGCAAGTCGAAGGGATTGATAGAATCGGTCAATGGGATTACCAGGACCGATCCATGGGATTATTAAAGTAATTAAAGCGAGTCACACAGAGTCAGAGTCAGAGTCAGATAAAGAGTCAGATAAGAGTAGAAGCTCATGAGTAGAAAGCTTGTCTTGCCCTGGAGGATATGGCTGTTAATAGCTCTGCTCCTGATAGCTGTAATCCCTGCACAGAGCGCACCTCCCGGGCCGGCCTTGATCGTATCCATAGGCCAGGGAAAGCTCTCCACTGGCCAAGAAGCATCCATCTGGCTGAGGATTGATAATTCCGCCGAGGCCTCTGCTCCTGAGGAGGGGCTTTTATCGGGCCTTCACCAGGAGAAGAATGAAGCCCTGGCTGTGACTGCTGAGATCAAAAGCCTCGAGGGCAGAATAAAAATCCTTTCTGGTCCCCAGGTCGCGGGGTCCATAGCTACGGGGGAGAATAGATCAGTGGAGTTCGAGGCACTGGCCAAAGAGGAGACCGGAACAGGGGTTTATCCCATGGAGGTAACCCTCACATACAGCACCATCTCTGAAATAGAGGCATCGGGGGACCCCAACCTGCCAGATATATCCTTCAAAAGATCCACGTCATCTCTGGATCTGCCAGTCGAGGTCCAGGTGGTTGAGGGACCTAAGATCTACGTTGAAGGCTCAAGAGGTTCCCTTCGACCGGGAGAAGAGGCCTCCATAGAACTTCTGCTGGCCAATAGCGGCGATGAGATCGCCAAGGGCCTTAAAGTCTCAACATACCCCCAGCCGCCCTTCAACTGCTCCTCGGAGACGGCGAGCCTCGGAGACCTCGATCCCGGAAGCTCAACCTCTTTTAAGGCCACACTGGAATCGGACACCAACGCCACTCCCGGTGATTACGCCCTGCCCTACAGCATCACCTACCTAGCAGATGGAAAGACAAGAGAAGTGAAATCGGCTGCGTTGGTTACCCTCGAGGGAGAATCGTGGATAAGACATCTATGGCTCCCTACCATCGCAGTTTTAGCTCTTGTTCTGATAGCCTTCCTGGAATCTCTGGCTTTGAATGGTAAGAAAAGGAAAAGCAAGAGATGGAGGCGCTAAATAATCCGGGCGATTTTCGCACCTAAGCCATTTTAGGGCACCTAAGAGGTCAGCTTCTCGAAGCGCTCCTGGGCCTTGGCCAGGATCTCCTCCTCACCGGGGATGACCCCGCCCTTCATAAGGACCTTGCCGTTGACTATGGTGGTATCGACCTCCCCTGCCATGCTATAGACCAGGTGGGAGATCATGCTGGTCTCGGGCATGAACCAAGGCCTCCTCAAGTTGATCAAAGCTAGGTCGGCCAAGGCGCCCTCGCGTAGTCCCAGGTCCAGGCCGAGAGCCTTGTAGCCGCTCTCCGTGGCCATCTTCCAGACCATGGAAGCTTTGAGGGAATCGGACTTTGAGCAGGCGTTCTTTTGAACCACGGCTGTGACCTTCATCTCCTCGTAGAGGTCGAGGTTGTTGTTGGAGGAGGCCCCGTCCGTCCCCAGGCAGACGTTGACCCCGGCTGAGAGAAGCTTTTCTACGGGGGCTATGCCTGCGGCAAGCTTCAGGTTGCTGACTGGGCAGTGGGCTACATTCACCCCTCTGGAAGCCAGGAGAGATATGTCTTTATCAGAGAGTTGGACGCAGTGGGCGGCCACCAACCTCGGACTCAGGAAACCCAGGCTGTCCAGGTACTCCACGGGGCTCAAGCCGTGCTCCTTCAGGGATGCCTGGACCTCGCCTTCAGTCTCAGAGAGATGAGTGTGGAGCACCACGTTGTTCTTCTCGGCCAGGTCCGCTGCCCACCTGAGGGTCTCAGCTGAGCAGGTGTATATGGCGTGGGGTCCTACCGCTGGGTAGATGAGGTCATCGTTCTTCCAGGCCCTGATGAAGCTCTCGGCCTCGGCCTTGAACTGGGGCTTGGAATCGAAGACCACACCTGAAAGAAAGGCCCGAAGGCCCATCTCTTTGGTGGTTCTGGCGGTCTCGTCCATATAATAGTACATATCGTTGTAGCAGGTGATGCCAAACCTTATGAGCTCCAGACAGCCGAGCTTCACACCCCACCTGATGTCCTCGGGGGTCAGCTTGGCCTCCAGGGGCCATATTTTCTCAGTGAGCCAGGGCATCAGCGCCATGTCATCGGCATAGCCCCTAAAGAGGGTCATGGCCAGGTGGGTATGGGAGTTGATCAGGCCCGGAACCGCCAGCATGCCTCTTCCATCCAGGATCTCATCGCTCTGGCTACAGGGGAGATCACGGCCAATCTTTTCGATCCTTTTGCCCTCAATTAATATATCGCGGCCTTTGACAGTGCTTCCGTCATGGATCAGGGATACGCCTTTGATGAGCATGATCCCTAAGGACTTTCAGGGCCATATTAAAATTGTTGCAGGGGGATAGGCTTAAAAGGATCGGATCACAAGAATTAAGGTGAGCTGAGGTAGCCAAGTGGCCTACGGCGCTGGTCTTGAGGTCGTCCTTGAATGGCGACAGGAGAACCAGTGGTGCACCCGCACCTCGTGAGTTCGAATCTCACCCTCAGCGTCAATTTACTGGTAAAGGATACGTTACTAAGCAATTTTATCGCTAAGGTACGGGCTTAAAGGCGCTTAATTTAATTGAAGGCAGGTTATCGATATCGTTTAACCAATACCCGCATTTACGTTAAACTTTCATTTAGACGGAATGGACAGGATATTTAGGATCATTGATGAAGCACGACCACAGAACACATCTAATAATACCGCTCGGGTCTGGGAGCTTTGAAAAGATTAGAGACTCGAGTGCGGTCATCGTAGGCGTCGTCAACCACGAGTACAGCCCTGTAAACTACACCATCGACCTGAGCACAAACAATTCCACCCTCCTCAGAAAGCTCTAGGAGGGCTCAAGGTAATGAGTGAATCAATCCGTTTGTGCAGCAATCTGGGACTTCTTCCACCCCCGCTCCCGCGAGTTAAAGGTGTCCTGATATCTTCTTAAAAATGATAACCTTTTCA
>Ga0181520_10012325_pt1 | contig 11021 bp, 11 predicted proteins | sample PEATcosm2014_Bin_29_FD_132451 | JGI IMG/M metagenome (GOLD analysis project Ga0181520, IMG submission 132451) | Peatland microbial communities from MTU Mesocosm Facility, Houghton, MI, USA - PEATcosm2014_Bin02_30_metaG | ecosystem: Environmental > Terrestrial > Soil > Wetlands > Peat | place...
GGAGATGATCGTCAAGCTGCGCTCCGGCGCTTACGATCCGATTCGCGATTACAATTATCGCGGCCCGACGCATGTCTCGGTCGGCCAGGAAGGAACGGCCGCCGGCGCCTGCGCGGCGCTGCGGTCGGCGACGGGGCTGCGCGTCGCTTCCTGGAGTTCTTCGCGGTCACCATAGAGAACGCCAACACGCGCGAAGCCTACTACCGGGCGTGCCGGCGCTTCTTTGCCTGGTGCGACGCGCGCGGCCTCAAGGAGCTTGTCGACATCGAGCCGATGCACGTCGCGGCCTACATCAAGTCGATGGGCGACGGCTTCGAAAAGCCGAGCGTCAAGTAGCACCTCGCCGCGATCCGCATGTTGCTCGGCTGGCTCGTTGTCGGGCACTTCGTCGCTACGAATCCCGCCCATTCGGTGCGCGAGCCGAAGCATGTCGTTAAGCGCGGCAAAACGCCTGTCCTGACCGCCGATCAGGCGCGCGAGCGGTGCACTGGTGCGGTGGTTCCGGGACACATTCGCGAGGGCCGAATGGCGGTAGGCGGGACCGGATGTTGATATCTACGACCTCCTGGCGCGAGAGATTCCCGACGAACCTACCCGCCTGTTCACGCTCCCCTACCTCGAGATCACGGGCACCCCGGGCTTCGTCGCCGATGCGTCCGGCGTGATCCTCGGGCTCAAACTAGGGACAACCCGTGGTGAGTGTCAAACGGCGTCCAAAGTTGACCCGCGATTGGAGTGGGCCCCTCGGGCCAGACAGGCGTCAGGCTGCGGATTGGACCGTGGGCTGGAGGTTGCGATCCTCGAACTGTTGCGGGCTGAGATAACCCAGGGCGGAATGTAGGCGATGGCGATTGTAGACGTCGTCGATGAAGCGCGGAACATCCTCGGCGACATCAGCGAACGTCTCGTAGGCCTTGGGATACACGGCCTCGACCTTGAGCGTCTTCATAAAGCTCTCTGCCTTGGCGTTGTCGTACGGGTTGCCGCGCCGTCCCGTCGAGCCGACAAAGCGACGCCGAAGCAAGGTTTCGCGATAGGCTTGAGCGGCATATTGCGAACCGCGATCGGAATGGTGGATGCAAGCCGGTGGAGGTCTTCTTCCCCCGATCGCGGCGTTGAGCGCGGCCAGCGTCAGGCGGACGTCGATCGAGCGACTGATTGCGTAGCCAACAGCGCGGCGCGACCAGGCATCGAGGATCACCGCGACATAGGCGAAGCCTTCGACGATGGCGACATAGGTAATGTCGGCGACCCAGAGCTGGTTCGGTCCGTCGACGATCAAGCCTTTGGCTCGATTGGGATAGATCGACTGATCGTGATCGCTGTCGGTTGTGGCGACATACCGACGTCGCCGGCGCGGCTGAAGATCGTGCTCGCGCATCAGTCGCCGGATCTTCTTGTGATTGACGATCATTCCGCGATGACGCAGCTCGGCGCGAACGCGCCGCCAGCCGTAACATTCGAACTCGTCGTAGACCGCAGCGATCGCCTCGACGAACGCCGTGTCGTCGCGCGCCGCAATCGATGGGTCGTAGTAGGTTGAGCGCGAGATTTCCATCAGCCGGCATCCTTCGGCGACGCTGAGACCGGGGGGCCGACAACGGCGGACGTGCTCGCGCTTCTCGGCCGAGGTCCGTCTTTCAGAGCCCCTTTAGACACAACTCCAGTTCCAGCGCCTGCTTGCCAACCAGCCGCTCCAGAGCCGCGATCCGCGCCTCATATTGCTCGAGCAGATCGGCGGCGGCTGCATCCTCGTCGAAGACGCCAGCCTGGTATCTCTCAACCCAGAGGCGGATCAGATTGCGCGAGATGTCGTGGCGCTTCCCCAACCCATGGAGCGTCTCGCCGGCGAGAAACTCCTGGGCGACCTGGCGCTTGAACTCAATGCTGTGGGAACGATGTCTGGCCATGGGCTTCCATCTTTCGAAAGCCCGGCTTGAGGGTCAAATCCTAAACTCCCGCCTGTCCGGCCCGAGGGGCCGACTCCAATCGAGGGTCAACTTTGGACGCCGTTTGACATCAGCTTGTTGGCGGTCAGCTCGGGCGGTTGTTTGCCCGCCAGGATGGAGGGACGATGTCGGGGGCGAGGAATTTCAGCCGCATGATCCGCGACGCGTAAGAGGGCGTGACATTTTCCTCTGCAGCGATCTGGTCGAGGCTCGGACCGCCGATCTCGAACAATCGCTCGCCGATCTTCTGCGCGCGGACCAGCAGCCGGATCATCGACGCCGCCGGACCTAATCCGGCAAAGTCGCGTTAGCTTCCCCCCTGCGCCGGAGAACGCGAGCGCTTAGCCGGTTTCGTCGGGCGTGGACGCTTCTGCGAGTCCTCGCGCGGCTCATAAAGAGACTCGGGAGGCCGCCACTCCGAGTCGGGCGGAGGGGCGTCCTCATCCGACGCTCGCGCGCCTGGCGCCGCGCCTATGCCGCCGATCCGGCGCCAGGGCGCCCCGGTCGAGTCCCGGACCAGAAGCTCGGGCGGGATGAGGGTGCGCACGTCCTGCTTTGCGGCGCCGATGATGCGCTCGATGATCAGCTCGACGGTAAGCCGCGCGATCTCAGGAATGTCCTGCCGGACCGTGGTGAAGTGCAGGTCCGAGATGGACGCGAAGATCACGTCGTCATAGCCGGCAAGGGAGATGTCCCTCGGAATGGAGTAGCCGGCCTCCTTGAACGCCTTCTGGGCCCCCAAGGCGAGTAGGTCGTTGATCGTGATGACTGCGTCTGGGCGCTTGCCCTCGAGCAATCGTTGTGACTCGACGTACCCGGATTGAAAGTCGGGGCGAGCGCACGGGACAATCCGGGATGCATCGTGAACGAGTCCGCGCTCGGCGTACGCACGTTCGAAGCCACGGGTCCGGAGCGCACAGATCGGGGCGCTCCGATCTGCGCCCACCAGAAAGACGATGTCCTGGTGGCCGAGTTCGAGAAGGTACCTGGTCAGACGGTAGCTCCCGAGTTCAAGATCCGTCATCACATAGTCGGCGTCATATCCTGGGTAGTACGTGGTCGAGAAGACGAAGGGGATCCCTCGCTTCCGCAACCGCTCGTAGGCCGCGAACTCCGTTCGTACTAACTGCGTCGGCACGACGATGATCCCATCGACGCACTCGCCAATGAAGGTCTCGATGATCCGGTCCTCCAACGCGTGGTCGTCTCCCGACAGGGCGAGCAGTAGGGAAAATCGGTTCCTGCGGGCGTGTTCGTCGATATGACGCGTCAGGCTCCCGAAGAACGGGTTCTCGATGTCGGTCACGATCAGGCCGATGGTTCGCGACTGATTCATGGCCAGACTGCGAGCCACGTTGTTCGGCACGTACCCAAGCTCCGCGGCCGCGTTCAGGACCCGCTTGCGCGTCTTGGCGTTGACCCCAGGGCGATTGTTGAACACTAGCGACGCGGTTGCGGTGGAAACGCCAACCTTCTTCGCTACGTCGGACAGCTTGGTCATTCCGCGATCGTATTTCTCCGGGTCGGCGAACGGCATGAAGATCTCAACACGGTGCATCGAAACAGCCAAGCGCTGTCTTGAACCGCTTTAAGAATCCCGCGATCCGCAGGCCCTGTCAACTTGTTCGGCGGCGGCCCCATGCGACTGAGTCTCCACGCCTATCTGGTATTGACAGGTTGGAACGGTTATGTCACACCTAATCGGCGCATTTAAAGCGCTTTAAATAACGGATGCCAGGAGGAGACGACATGAAAAGGGGTATCGGATTCCTAGTCGCGCTTTCAGCGCTGTGCGCGGTGGCAGGCAACGCTTCGGCGCAGTCAACGAAGCCGAACGCGCAGCTCAAGTTCGCCTTCTCGGTCATGATCATGGACAACCCCTACTTCATCACCGTGAAGAAGGGCTTCGAGGACCGCGCCAAGGAGCTCGGGATCGAGCCGATCGTTAACGACGCGAAGTACGACGCGGCCACACAGTTTGGCCAGGTGGAGACCTACACAGCCTTGGGTGTGGACGCGATCGTGGTCGCGCCCGTCGACTCGAAGAGCATCAGGGGGGCGGTGGACAAGGCCAAGGCCAAGAAGATCGTGGTCGTCAGCGAGGCCCAGGGCATCGACAACGCTGACGCCAACGTCATCGTCAATGACTACGATTACGGTGTGGCCGGCGGCAAGAATGCAGCCAAGTGGATCAACGAGAAGCTGGGCGGCAAGGCCGAGGTGGCGATCGTCGCTCAAGACAACGTTGAGGCTGTGATCAAACGCGGCAACGGCATCGAGGATACAATCAAGAAGCTAAGCCCCAACGCTACGATCGTGGCCCGTCAGACCGGCGACACCCCCGAGCAAGCCATGAAGATCGCCGAGACGGTGATGCAGGCGCATCCCAACGTGAAGGTCTGGCAATGCGTCAACGACTCCGCGGCCCTTGGCGTCTACCAGGCCATCAAGGCCTTGGGCAAGAACACCGACGATTTCTACGTCGGCGGCGCCGACGCCACGGCTGAGGCGCTGGCCAAGATGAAGGAGAAGGACAGCTTCTACCGGTCTACCGTTGACATCGATCCGTACGGCACTGGCAAGAAGACCGTCGACGTCGCTCTTGCATACATCCGCAATGGCGTGAAGAACGAAACCTTCTACTTTGAGATGAAGCCCATCTGGCAGTCGGACCTGAAGTGATCCAGCGTCTGGGGACGGGCGTCACGCGCCCGTCCCGACCTACGCGCCATGGCGAGGGGAGGAGGCGAGATGCTCGAGTTAAGGGGGATCACCAAAGCATACCCCGGAGTCCAGGCGCTCGATAACGTCTCGCTCACGTTCAACAGGGGAGAAGTCCACGCTATCGCCGGCGAGAACGGCGCCGGCAAGTCCACGCTCATCAAGGTCCTCTCCGGCGCCATTCGCCCAGACGCCGGATCGGTCGCACTCGACGGTAAAGAGTTGGGCCACATCAATCCCCACGATGCGATCCGACTGGGTATCTCAACCATCTACCAAGAATTCAACTTGGTGCCTTTCCTTTCGGTCGCCGAGAACATCTTCTTCGGGCTCGAACCGCGGCGCTTCGGGCTGCTCGACAAGAAGCGGATGCACCGGATGGCGTCCCGCCTCTGCGAGGAGATGGGGGTCGACCTCGACACGCACGCCCGGGTCAAGGACCTGGGCGTGGCCTATCAGCAGATCGTGGAGATCCTCAAGGCGGTCTCCCGCGACGCGCGGATCCTGATCATGGATGAGCCTACGGCGCCTCTCACTACGAGGGAGATCGACGTGCTCTTCGGGATCGTGGAGCGGGTACGGAGGAAAGCCGTCACGATCATCTATATCTCGCATCGACTCGAGGAAATCTTCCGGATCTGCGACCGTGTCAGCGTACTTCGCGATGGCCGGCGCGTCATGACGACCGAGACCAAGGCAACCAACCAGCAGGAGCTGGTCTCGTTCATGGTCGGGAGGAAGCTCGATGACGTTTACCCGGCGCGCGACTCGCGGCCGGGAGCGGAGCTGCTGCGCATTCAGGACCTTCGGAATGGGAAGCTCCGGGGCGTCTCCTTTGCGCTACGCGAGCGCGAAATCCTGGGCATCGGGGGTCTGGTCGGCGCGGGCCGCACGGAGCTCGCCCGGGCCGTGTTCGGGGCCGACGCCTTCGTGTGCGGGCTGATGTGCCTCGCCGGCAAGGAGCTGCGAATCCGCAAGCCGCGCGACGCCATTCGCTGGGGGATCGGATTACTTCCCGAGGATCGGAAGCAGCATGGGCTTCTGCTCAGCATGAGCGTCAAGCAGAACATCTCGTTCCCCATCCTCAAAGCGCTCTCGCTATGCGGCCTGCTGCGGAGACAGCGCGAGCACCGGCTCTGTCTCGACCTTTCCCGGCGCCTCAACGTCAAAACCCCCTCGCTGGACCAACGAGCCAAGAATCTCAGCGGCGGCAACCAGCAAAAGGTAGTGCTCGCGAAGTGGCTCGGCACCCACAGCGGCATTCTCATCTTCGACGAGCCGACGCGGGGGATCGACGTCGGGGCCAAGCAGGAGATCTACAACCTCCTCAACCAGTTTGTCGCGGAGGGGAAGAGCATCATCATGATCTCCTCCGAAATGCCGGAGCTGATGGGAATGTCGGATCGGATCCTGGTCATGCGAAACGGCGTTGTCGCGGGCACGCTCGAGAAGGGAGATTTCTCCCAAGAGAAGATCCTGATGCTCGCGTCCGGGATTGAAGCGCGCAGTGGAGACAGCTAGATGGACACGCTCAAAGTCGCGGACGCGCCGGAGGACTCCGGAGAGGCGGCTGGGACGCGGCAGGCCGGGCTGGCCCGCAGGGTGCTTGGGACGTACGGCATCATCCTCGTGCTTGTCGCGCTATCTCTGCTGTTCGGATTGCTGTCGCCGGTGTTCTTCAGCACCGAGAACATTCTGAATATCCTCCGACAGGTTGCCGTAGTGGGGATCGTCGCCGTCGGCATGACGTTCGTGATCCTCACTGGCGGGATCGACCTCTCGGTGGGGTCCATCATCGGCGTCGCTTCCGTTTTCATGGCCAAGGCCATGCTCGCGGGCATGCCTGCCGCCGCAGCGGTGGTGATGACCCTCGCTATGTCTGCGCTCTTCGGCCTGGTGAACGGGCTGATCGTCAACGAGCTGTTCATCCCGCCGCTGGTCGCGACGCTGGGCACGATGACCGCCCTGCGCGGAGTGGCCTTCATCATCTCGGGCGGACTGCCTGTGTTCGGCTTCTCTAACAGCCTCTCTTTTCTGGGGCAGGGATACGTGTGGATCATTCCGGTCCCGGTCGTAATCATGGCCATGACCTTCGCGATCGGGTTCCTGCTGCTCGATGCGACACGGTTTGGACGCTACGTCTACGGCGTTGGGGGCAACGAGGAGGCCACCCGCCTCTCCGGTATCGGGGTCAAGTCCATCAAGGCCCTGGTCTATACGATCAGCGGGTTTCTCAGCGGCCTCGCGGGGATCGTGCTGCTCTCGCGCATCGACTCCGGTCAGCCCAAGGCAGGCCAGGGATACGAGATGGACGTCATCACGGCGGTGGTGATCGGCGGCGTCAGCATTTCGGGTGGAGAAGGCAACATCGTGCTCGTCGTCGCCGGCGTCCTGATCATGGGCGTGCTGTCGAACGGGATGATCCTGCTGGACATCAACGAATACGTCCAATGGGTGGTCAAGGGCGTCGTGCTCGTGGGGGCCGTCGGCTTCGATCGCGTGTCCCAACAACGCAAACTGCGGACGTAACTCCACAAGGTAGGGATTCTATGAAACGCTCCGAGTTGAACCAGATCATGACGGAGGCGACGAAATTCCTGGCGCGGATGGGCTTCCGCCTGCCGCCGTTCGCCTTTTGGAGTCCCGCAGACTGGCGGGCCAAAACTCACGAGTTTCGCGAGATCAAGGAGTGCATGCTCGGCTGGGATATTACCGACTTCGGCTCCGGCGACTTCTACCGAACCGGGCTCCTCATGTTCACGCTCAGGAATGGGCACTATGTGAGGCCCGAATATGTGAAGCCCTACGCCGAGAAGATCCTCATCACCCTGGAAGAGCAGGTCACGCCGTTCCACTTCCATTGGAAGAAGATGGAGGACATCATCAACCGTGGCGGCGGGAACCTGCTGGTCCAGGTTTACGACTCTACGGAGGAAGGAGGGTTCGGGGAAACGCGCGTACGGGTCTCAATGGACGGCCGGGCGTTCGAGGTCGAGCCCGGGACCGTGCTGCGCTTGGAGCCCGGGCAGAGCATCACCCTTCCCTCCGGCCAGTACCACAAGTTCTGGGGAGAGAAGGGCACCGGCACGGTGCTGCTGGGCGAGGTTTCCAAGGTCAACGACGATACCACCGACAATCGATTCAAAGAGAAGATCGGGCGGTTCCCCGCGATTGAAGAGGATGTCGAGCCGCTCTACCTGCTCGGAAACGAGTACCCCGAGCTTCCTTAGGGTCCCGCGATGAGCTTGCTCGGGCTGGACGTTGGGACGACGGGGTGCAAGGCGGGAGTCTTTTCCTCCGAGGGCCGGTGCCTCGCGATGGCGTACCGGGAGTACGCGGCGCGCCATCCGAAAGACGGCTGGGCCGAGTTGGACAGTCGTGAAGTCTGGGCTCGTGTGCAGGAAGTCGTCGCCGAGGTGGCGGCCCGGTCAGCCCATGATCCGGTCACCGCGCTTTCGGTGAGCGCCATGGGTGAGGCGGTAACGCCGGTCTCTCGCGATCGCGAAATCCTCGGACCTTGCATCCTCTCCTCCGACGTGCGCTCTGGCTCCGGGTTCAACGAGTTGCTCCGGTTCCTGGGACCGAAGGAGCTATTCGCGATCACCGGTAACCTGCCGGGAGTCAACTACTCGCTTCCGAAGCTGCTCTGGCTCCGGGAGCACGAGCCCGAGCTGTACGGCCGCGCCGATCGCATACTGTTGTGGAGCGACCTCGTACTTTACCTGCTCGGCGGCGAGCCTCTCATCGGCTACGGCCAGGCCAGTCGGACCCTGCTGTTCGATGTGAGTGGCGAGTGCTGGTCAGAGCGCTTGCTGAAGCTCTCCGAGATAGATGTCTCCAAGCTGTCGACACCCGTTCCGAGCGGCACGGTCGCGGGCCGGGTGAGCGAGCACATGGGACGGAAGCTAGGGTTGCCGCCTGGCGTCAAGTTGGTGGTCGGGAGTCACGACCAGTGCTGCAATGCGCTGGGCGCCGGGATCGTGGCGCCCGGGAGGGCGGTTTGCGGTATCGGGACCTTCGAGTGCATCACACCCGTCTATGGACGGATCCCGGAGCCCGAACCGATGGCGCAGAGCGGGCTCAACGTGGAGCATCACATCGTCCCGGGTCTTTATGCGTCCTTCATCTACAATCAAAGCGGCGCGCTGGTGCGGTGGTTCCGGGACACATTCGCCAGGGCCGAACGGCAGCAGGCGGGGCCGGATGTTGATATCTACGACCTCCTGGCGCGCGAGATTCCCGACGAGCCTACCCGCCTGTTCACGCTCCCCTACTTCGAGATCACGGGCACCCCGAGCTTCGTCGCCGACGCTTCCGGCGTGATCCTCGGGCTCAAACTAGGGACGACCCGTGGCGAGATTCTGAAATCCATCATGGAGAGCGTAACGCTCTACCTCGCCGAGGGAGTCCGTGCGCTGTCGTTCCTTGGGCTTGAGACAGACGAGTTCGTCGCGACAGGAGGCGGGGCGCGTTCGGATCCCTGGCTGCAGATCAAGGCGGACGTTTTCGGCGTGCCCTTCGTGCGAGCTGCTTTCACCGAAGGCGGCGTGCTCGGGGCCGCCCTCCTGGCAGGAGTGGCGACCGGCGTATTCCGCGATTACGCGCAGGCGGCGAACGCCTGGGTCTCGCGGGGAAAGGTGTTCGAGCCGGACGCGCGTCGGCACCAGACCTACGTCGAGAAGAGCGAGGCGTTCCGGCAACTCTTCCCCCTGTTGCGTACGTTCCTCTCCGAGAACGAGGAACGCGAAATCGAGCGCCGGAGTCGGCCGCGCGCCGATGAACTCCGAGCGAAGCCGGCTCCGCGGGAGTAGGGCCAAAAGGAGGACCGGACCATGCCGATTGTGACGGACCGCAAGCAGGTGCTGCAGGTGTACCAGGAGGCGGAGCGCAACCGCTGGGTTCTCCCCTGCGTGTGCACCGAGAACCTCACCAATACCGAGGCGATCCTCGCCGCCGCCCATGCTTACGGCCAAGAGAAAGGCGCGGATGACATCCCCGTCACCATCGGCATTTGCGCCCAGTATAGCCACCGCGCCCAGTCCACCTTCTACACGCATACCCGCCGCTGGGAGGTTGGCCTGCGCATGTTCCTCGCCGACCTCGGAATCCTGGCCGGCAAGGGCGGGCCCTACGAGCGTCTTCGCGTCCTCGTGCATCTCGACCACGCCCAGTTCGACGAGGACCGCGAACTCTTCTCCTGGGACATGTCGCCGTTCTCCTCAATCATGTTCGACGCCTCCCGCGCCCCTTTCGACGAGAACATCGCCCTCACGCGTCGCTTCGTAAAAGAGCAGGGAACCCACATCCTGATCGAGGGCGCCTGCGATGAGATCCACCCCCCCGATGTTTCGGGAAACGTTCGGAGTGAACTTACTACTGCCGACAAAGCCGAGCGTTACGTCGCCGAAACCGGCGTCGACCTCATTGTCGCGAATCTCGGCACCGAACACCGCGCTAGCGGTCAGGACCAGCGCTACTACGGGGACCACGCCCGCGCCATTCAAGCGCGGGTCGGCACGCGCATCGTTCTCCACGGCGCGTCCTCGGTCTCCGGCGACCAGCTCGCTCACCTCATCGACGACGGCATCAGCAAGGTCAACCTTTGGACCGCCCTTGAGCGCGACTCGTCACCCATCCTCTTCAAAGCCATGCTCGAGAACGCCTCCCGCGTTGCCGGCAGGCCCGCCGCCCTCGCCCTTCAGCAGGCCCAGCTTCTCGGCCCGAGAGCCGCGATCGCGGACAAGGCCTCTCTTGAGTTCTTCACCACCACCTACCGCCAGCACCTCGTGTTCGAGGCGCAGAGGGACTTGGTCCTTTCGTTCCTCCGTCTTTGGTATCGCTGAGCCACACGGCGTGGAAATTAGGCCCGAACCGGACACTCGTTGTCGTGACGTTCACGCGGCCGCCGTTCAGGTGCGATCCCGCTGACCGGTGGCCCGATGATGCTGCGCTCGAGGTCATTCGCTCGAGCGAAGCGCGACCCTACTGAGCATGGGGTTCAATATGGCGGCGAGGCCGCAACTAACGCGGCCTCGGAACGGTCTGAGCGGAGTTAGTCATGCGGCTCGCGAATTCGCCGAGCCGACCGCCAGCAGAAAGTCGAGCAGCGCCTTGCGCCGGGCGACCGGACCTGAGGACGGCTTCACGCTGCGGCGTACGTCGTCTTCGTCACTCACAATCGTAACTCCGCGGGACGAAGTCTAGGCGTAGACCGCCTAGCGACGGCGCGGCGGAGCATGGATGCTTTCGCCGCGCAGCGCGTGGGCGGCCTCCATCCAGGCTTCCGAAAACGTCGGGTGCGCGTGGATCGTCTCGCCGAGTTCGCGCGCGGTGAACTCGGCGCGGATCGCC
>Ga0181520_10012326_pt1 | contig 11021 bp, 11 predicted proteins | sample PEATcosm2014_Bin_29_FD_132451 | JGI IMG/M metagenome (GOLD analysis project Ga0181520, IMG submission 132451) | Peatland microbial communities from MTU Mesocosm Facility, Houghton, MI, USA - PEATcosm2014_Bin02_30_metaG | ecosystem: Environmental > Terrestrial > Soil > Wetlands > Peat | place...
ACGAACTGGAGGAGTTCTTCCGCACCACGCGCGTATCTCTTGACGACAAGGACACCATCGAGCGGCTGAAGTCGCAGCTCCACCATGCGTGCTACAGCGTGGACCAGGTGATCCCGGAGCTGAAAAAATTCTGCCGGACCGAGCCGCGCCTCCCCGCCTTCGGGGAGAAGCTGCCCGTCGAAACGACGCCCATCGATCTGGACGGGGTGGCCTCGGCGGCTGAGGCGCGGGAACGGATCGGGGCTCTGCGCGGGTCGAATGCGAGCTGCGACCTGGCCTTCAGCGCTTTCCGCGATTGCGCCGCCGCGCCCTGGAAGCCGTTTCTCAAGGCCGCCCTCGAACGCAACCCGGTCTGCATCGAGGGGCTGAAGGACCGGACACTTGACGAATCGTACGCTTCGCTTGCGGAGATGGCGAACGATTCCATCTATGAGGAACCGTCCCGTATCGCCCAGCCCGACGAGGTGTGGAACTACCGACGCGGGGACGGGCTGGAGAAGGCGATCTGCCTGGCGGACGTCGTAAGGGCGCGGGAGCCGGAAGCGGTGATGCGGTTCGAACGGACGGAGGGAGGGGTCAGGCTGGTAGCGGGCGGGGAACGGTCGTTTGAGTTCGGTTCATCGAAGAGCGTCGAGTTGCCGGAAAAAAAAGATTTTTAGGAAAAGGATACAATAACCTGAAAGACCGATTTTTGAAGTCGATTGAGATAGTTGATCCACTCGAGGAAAAAATGTAGTTTGTATCGGAAATGACAGGGTGAACGGAAAAAGATCGGCTGCTTTTCTTCCTTCACCCCTCGTCTTTCATCTTTTTTATCTCTTCCCACTCCCGGGCGATCCCGTCCTCGTTGTTGGTCCATTTCGATACCCGGCTCGCCGCGCTCTTCACCTCGGCCCCGGCGTTCGCCATGGCGACGCCCAGTCCAGCCCTTTGCAGCATGGGAATATCGTTCTGTGAGTCGCCGAACGCCGCGACTTGCGATAGCTCTATCCCGTAGGCGTGCGCGAGCGCTTCGAGACCCGATGCTTTGTTCGCCTTCGGATCGAGAAATTCGAGATAGTAATCCCACGTCCGGCAGATGTAGACCGATTCGCCCCAGAGCGCCCTGAACTGCCGTTCCTGCTCGTCGAGAAAGGGTTTCGAACCGACGAAGATGATCTTTGAGGGCAGGCGTCCCTTAAACCGGTCGAGCGATGTTTCGAACCGGTAGGTCGAGGAGGTCTGCCGCACGTAGAGATCGATCCACGGGGACGAATTTTCCGTTCGCACGGCATAGAGCTTGCCGTCGATGTAGTAGTTGAGGGCGAACTCGCGGTCCCGGCCGTAATCGATGAGGAAATCGGCGATCGAGCTCGACAGGGGGGCATAATAGATGCGCGATGAGCCGTGGTCGCTTCCCGTCCATACCTCGGCGCCGTTCAGGGTCAGGAGCGCCACGTCGCCGAGTCCGAACGGGAGGTAGCGGTCGACGCTGCTTCCTATTCTGCCCGTTGCAAAGGCAATGACGCCGCCCGCCGCTGCGATCTCACGCAGGGCCAGCGTATTGGCCGGCGAAAGCAGTTTCCGGTCGTCGAGAAGGGTTCCGTCGAGGTCGAAGGCAAAAAGCTTGTATCGCATAGTCGGCTATTTCCCCGGCAATCGCCTGGGTGGGAGGTCGGAAGAAACCGGGAGCCGGCGATGGTATCGAATTTGCTCCCTCTTCAATGAGTGCATCATCGGTATAAAATACCTCAGTCCGGCGGGTCGGCGGCAGTCCGCAAGAAGCTTCTATTGCTGCCGGAGGAGGCATCGAAAATGTATTTTAAAGCTCTGCATTCGATAACGATATGACCTTCCATGAGCCGGAGGCAGGTATGGATGACATGCGTTCCACGATCGGTGAATTCACGGATGACGAACTCCTGAACGCCTGGTTCCGGACCAGGGACCAGTACACGCCTGAGGCGCAGGCGATCATGGCCGAGGTCATGCGGAAGCGCAACCTGGGCGAAAAGGATCTTCCCGGCGGCGGCGAACCAGGTTCCGAACCCGGGGCCGCAACGGTTCGCTACGAGCTTGGCGATTTCGTTCCCTTCGAGCACTCCTTTTCGGCCACCGACCTCCTGCTCGCCTCCGCGGTGCTGAAAGACAATGACATTCCGTTTTTTGCGGATAATCCGACCTCCTCCACCACCTTCCCGATCGAGACCGAGGCGGACCGCCGGCTCACCATCAAGGTTCATAAGGACTTCGTAGAAAAGGCGCACGAACTGCTCGGCGAGCACTTTTCCCGGGACGGCAACCGATACGTTCTCAAAAACGAGGGCACCCGCGAAAGGCTGCGGGCATTTAACTTTCACGATATCCCGGTTTCGGAACATACCCTGCTCGACGAGATCGAGGTTTCGCTGACCGCCGACGAAAAGGCGGTGATCGTCGCGCTGGGCCGACGCCTGCTCAAAGAAGCGGATCTCATTGAAAAAACTCAGGATCGAATCCTCTTCTACTACGATGCGCTCGAACCGCTCATCGAAGAACTCGGGGCGCCCGAAAGCGCTCCTCTCACGCGGAGCGACCTCCTGGCCATACTCGAAATCATGCAGGTCTATGTCGATGACGAGGGGCTGCCGGGCTTCATGGACGACTCCATCGCCACCCTCCTCTCCTTTTTCCTGGAAGCCGACCGTGCACCCTCCTGACTCCCTCGCAAAACCCGCTTTGGGGGGCATGGAATTCAAAGGGTTGACAAAACCTGCGGCGAAAACCATTTTGCAGAACATTCATCTGAAGGGAAACTTCAACAGAAGGAAGCCGTATAATGGCAAGCGTTAAAAAGAAGAGAAAGGCCAAAATCAACCGCCACAAAAGAAAAAAACGACGTCGTCTCAACCGACATAAGAAAAAGTAGTTTTTTTTGTGGTGCAGTAGCGCATCGGAAGGGCGGCTTCAGGGCCGTCCTTTTTTATTATGTGCGCTTATCCCGGCAGGGAGAAGGCGCACCCAACGGAGTCCATGCGGCGCAGCCCGCGGCGCCGGTGGAGAGAGCACCAGCAATGACTACCGCGCTTCACGGCATCGTTACCGATCTTGCGTACCAGAATGAGGATACCGGGTACACGGTGCTGCATCTCCAGACGCCCGGCGAGGCGAAGCCGGTGACCTGCGTGGGAGTCATGCCGACCGTCGGCAAGGGCGAATCGGTCACGCTCCAGGGCTCCTTCGAAATCCATCGCCGGTTCGGGAGGCAGTTCGCGGTCGAGCGGTACGAGATCGTCCGGCCCACCACGATCGACGGCATCCTGCACTACCTGAGTTCGGGCCTCATCGTCGGCGTGGGACCCACGCGGGCGAAGGATATCGCGGCGAGGTTCGGCCTCAAAACACTCGATATCCTCGACAACGAGCCCGACCGTCTCGGCGAAGTCCACGGCATCGGCCCGAAAACACTGGGCAAAATCAAGTCGTCCTGGCAGCGCCAGCGGCATCTGCGCGATCTCATGCTCTTCCTTCAGGAGATCGGCGTTACGGTCAACGGCGCCCTGAGGATTTACAAGGTGTACGGATCGGCCGCGCGGGAAAAAATATCCGCCGATCCCTATGCGCTGCTCGACGACGTGTGGGGGGTAGGATTCAAGAAGGCCGACCGGATCGCCCAGAAGATGGGCTTCCAGCACGACTCATACAAACGCATACGGGCCGGCATGCGCTTCGCGCTGGACAATGCCGCCGGCAGCGAAGGCCACTGTTTCCTTCCCGTGCAGGAGCTCATTGCGCAGGCCGCCCCGCTCCTTGACGTTCCCGAAGAGCTTGTGATCTATACGCTCGATCATGCCGCCGGCATGGACATTTTTGTCCGCGATCGCGACCGCGTCTACCTGCCGCCCTTCTGGCATGCCGAAAAATCGGTAGCCGGGTTTCTCCTGAAGCGGATCGGCCGTGTTCCGGAAGGGGCCGATGCCTGCGCGGAACCCCTCCGCCGGTGGCTTGGCGCATACGAATCCCGGACCGGTTTCCATGCCGCCCCGGCGCAGGCCGACGCGGTCATTGGCGCCGCAACGAACCCGCTCTTCCTGCTGACCGGGGGACCGGGTACCGGGAAGACCGCCATCCTGCAGGTACTCGTTTCCTATTTTACCGAACAGCGCCGGACGGTCGCCCTCGCCGCCCCTACCGGACGCGCCGCCCAGCGCATGGGAAACGTTGCCGGATGCGAAGCCCGGACCATCCACCGCCTCCTCGAATTCAAGGGTCAGCCCGGCGGCGGCTCGCGGTTCGGCCGCAACGAGGAGAACCCCATTGCGGCCGATGTTCTGATCATCGATGAAATGTCGATGGTCGACATCATGCTCATGCGTAACCTCCTTGCGGCCCTCGCTCCGGCGACGTCGCTGGTCATGGTCGGCGACTTCAACCAGCTCCCTTCGGTGGGGCCGGGCAACGTCCTGTCCGAGCTCATCGCGAGCGGCAGGATACCCCATGTCAACCTCACGAAGATCTTCCGGCAGGCGGCGCAGTCGCGGATCGTCACCGCGGCGCACGAGATCATGCACGGCATTGTCCCGCAATTTTCCAACGCTCCGGAGGACAACTGTTTTTTCATGACGCAGGCGGATCCGGAGGCCTGCGTCGAAACCATCGTCGACCTGGTTGCGCGGCGGCTGCCCGCCCGCTACGGCATCGATCCCGTCGCCGACATCCAGGTGCTCTCTCCCATGCACCGCGGCCCGCTCGGGACCCTGAACCTTACGGCACGTCTCCAGCGAGAACTCGCCGCTTCGACCGAAAAAATCTCGCGCGGCTCCATGGAGATCATTCTGGGCGACAAGGTTCTGCAGCTGCGCAACAACTACGACCTGGGCGTCTTCAACGGCGATATCGGTGTCGTGACCGCCATCGACGAGGATGAGGGGGTAACGGTCGATTTCGAGGGGAACGCGGTTCGCTACGGCATCAGGGAGCTCGATGAGCTGGTCCCCGCCTACTGCATGAGCATTCACAAGAGTCAGGGATCCGAATTCAAGGCGGTGGTGATTCCCGTTTCGACGCAGCATTTCATCCTGCTGCAACGGAATCTGCTGTATACGGCGCTCACGCGGGCGCGCCGGCTCTGCGTTCTCGTGGGCACCCGAAAGGCACTCTCCATCGCCGTGGCCAATAATAAGGCGATTCTCCGCTATTCGTCCCTTGCGGAGCGACTGAGAGCGGCGGCCGAAACCGGGCAGTGACGCGGAGTTTCCGGCAATAGCATGAATCATTTATATTTATCCGGTTAGCAGGCATCGAACATACCGCCCGGAAAATTTTTTCCCGCCGGGCTTGAAAGAGCACTTTACTGCATATATATTGATAAATTATGCGCCAGTAGCTCAGTTGGATAGAGCGTCGGCCTCCGAAGCCGAAGGTCACAGGTTCAATTCCTGTCTGGCGTACCATGAACATCCAGGCGCTTATTGCACGATGTACCCTCATCAGGGAGGTTAATATTAACTTCCAGACTCGTACCATCGGATTATTCGAAATCGTCGAACCGGTGCTTGAGCCGGACGAAGTGTTCGATTCAAATCTGCTCAAGCAGACTATCGATTCGATGATTTCCGAAGGCAAGCGGAACATCAGCGTCGACCTCGCCCGGCTCGACTATCTCTACTCCGATACCATCAATGCGCTTATCGTCATGAATAAGCGGATGCTCGATGTTTTCGGCCGGCTCTCCCTCCTTGCGCCCCAGCCGCCGGTCATGGACATTCTGAAGAAGAGCGGCGTTCAGAATATCTTGAAGGTATTCGCCGACGAGGCGGAAATTATCCGGCTGTCCGAAGATCTGGCCGGCCAGGTCGGTGGCATTCCCGCCGCGGCCGCGCACAAGGCGCCCATCTCCGAGTTCGACGATCTCCGCGCGGAGATCGGTTCGGCCTTCGGCGATGGACTCGCCGTTCCGCCCGCGCCCGCTCCGTCCGCCCAGCAGCCGCCGGCCCCGGTTCGGCACGCTCCCGGACCGGTTGCCCAGCCGCATTTTGCTCCACCGCATCCGCAGCCGGGTCTGCCGCCGCGTGCCCCGATGGCGCCCATGCCCGCTTCGCACGAGGCGGCATCGCCGAAGCCTCCCGTTTCGCCCAAAGTTCCGCCGAAACCGGCCCCGGCAGCCGCCGGTCCCGAGGCAAAGCGCCCGGTCCGCGTCCCGGAAAAGAGTGTGCCGAAGCCTCCGCCGCCGAAAGCCGCTCCCGTTGCCGCCAAACCCGCAGCCGACTTCGACGATTTCGAGGCTATTCTCGAAAAGAAATCCGTGGAAAAGGCGGTCGTTCCCGAGAGAACCGCGCGGACGACGCCGGCAGCCGCTAAAAAGTCACCCGCCGTGCCGGTGGCCATTGCCGTGGTGCTCCTCATCGTTCTCGGTGCAGGCGGTTATTTTGCCGTAACCCGCTATTTTTCATCCGGCAAGGAACCGGCGCTCGCGCCGACCGGAACGCTCCCGGAAACGGCCAAAGCGGCGGTTCCCCCCGTCGCCGCCCAGCCTCCCGCCGAAAAAGCGCCCGAACAGGCCGCGGTTCCGGCTCCGGCTGAATCGGTTGCCACTGCGGCACCTGCCGAGGAGCAGCAACCCGGTGAGGCTGCTTCGAAAAAGGCCGCGCATGCCAAGGCCAGGGCCAAAAAGCGGGAAGCCGCCCGTAAAAAGGCGGAGATGGCCGCTTCCCAGGAGGCGGAAACCGTCGCTTCCGCGAAGCCGGCAAAATCCGCGGCAGGCACGGCAAAGGCTTCGGCATCGACGACCTTCATCGCCTCGCAACCGCCCAACGCCGATGTTTACCTCGACGGCCAGCTGATCGGCAAATCGTACACCGAACTGACGGTTACCCCCGGTACCCATACGATACGGCTGGTGAAGGACGGCAAAGAGGTGACCCAGCAGATAACTTTCCACGAGGGCAAAAACCCGACGACCTTCATCAGTATCAAGTAGGGTTCGACCGGATGGAGATCGAAGACGTCGAAGAAAAAATACGGAGTGAAATACTCGATACCGGGAAAGATACGCGCTACAAACTGAGTGCGTACCTTTTTGTTTTGACCGGCCTCTCCTACTGCCTCGCCCGGATCGGCGAGATCCGCCATGTGAGCGGCTCGGAATTTTCCCTCAGCCTTCTTCAGTTTGCCCGGCACCAGTTCGGCCCCCTTGCGCGGAGCGTCCTTGCCGGGTGGGGTATCCAAACCACCGACGACTTCGGGAATATCGTCTACAACCTCATCGAAATAGACGTCATGGGGAGGGAGCCGCAGGATCGCCTCGAAGATTTTACCGGCGTTGCGGACATCGACCGTTATTTTGCCGAGCAGGATTATTTTGAGATCGATAAGAATTTCATCAAAAAGACGCAGTGCGCTTGAAAATCCCGCGTGGAATAAGTATTTTCTACATCCGTTCGAAATTTAGGTGCCGCTTTAGCTCAGTCGGTAGAGCAATGGACTGAAAATCCATGTGTCCACAGTTCAATTCTGTGAGGCGGCATTTTAAAGCCCTCCGAAGTCATTGGTTTTTGATGAAATCGGGGGGTTTCTTTTTTTCCTGACTTCCTGCCGATTCATTGCCAAAATCTCCTAAATACCTTCTTTTTACCCCACAAGTAATCTCGATAAAGCGGTGAAAAGAAATAAAGAGTATTCGCCGGGAAAAGAAAAAAAGATGGGGTTCGGGAAGGCAAGCGGGAAGAAATAGGCGGGAGATCGGGTCACGGACACGACAGGAAAGAAGGCGGCCAATTCTTCCGAAAGCCGGGCAATTGCTCCCCCCTCCTTCATCCCCGCCGGGGTAAAGTATTTATGGTGGTTATGGAGATAATCTTCTTGGGCACCGGAACTTCCCACGGCGTCCCGATGATCGACTGCATGATCGATGGGAATACCCGGTGCCGGAAAAACGTCTGCCGTCTTTCCGAAACCGATCCGCGTCATCGCCGCACGCGCTCCTCGATCATCGTCGCGTGGGGCGGGATGAACGTGCTCGTCGACGCCTCGCCGGATTTCAGGGCGCAGGTGCTGCGCGAGAAAATCCTCCGGATCGATGCGGCGCTCATCACCCACTCCCATGCCGACCATATCGGCGGCATCCCGGACCTTCGCTCCTACGACCGCAGCCGCGCCAAACCGCTGCCGCTCTATGGATCGCCCGAATCGGTCGCGACGATCCGCTCGACCTACCGGTATATTTTCGACCCGGACGCCTTTGTGGGAGGAGGAATTCCTTCGATAGATGCCACCGCGGTAACCGGACCGTTCTGGCTTTTCGGCGAGAGGGTCACCCCCATCCCGGTGGGCCACGGGGCCCTGGCCGGATGCCGGGGCTTCCGCATGGGTCCTCTTGTTTACATTCCCGACCTGAAAACCATCGACGACGCCGGTATCGAAGCGTGCCGCGGGGCGGATACGCTCATCCTCAACTGCCTGCGCGAGAGCCCGGAGCACGTTTCTCACCTCACCCTGGCCCAGAGCATGGATCTGGCCGCAAAAATTGCGCCCCGGCAGTGCTTTTTTACGCACCTGAGCCATGATATCCATTACGGGATCGACGGCGCAAAGCTCGAACCGTGGATGCATTTTGCGTTCGACGGGCTGCGGGTGTCGATACCCCTTTCCGGTTTACACTCATGAAAGGGCAATGTCTCGTAACCCGTAACTGCCCTTTCGGGCCTTTGTTCGGGCTTTTTTATATGTTCCCGTGTTTTTTCCACCTAATGTTGGCGTTGCGGAAGTGCCGAGGCCCCGCCACAGGCGGGACCGGCCCGGCACCTCCGCAGGAGAGGGTGCGTCGGAGACGCGGCTTTGCGCGGCTCCGACCAGGGGGAACCCGAGAAGCGAGGTTCCCCCACCAGCATTTGATGGTAAATGCATGGTTCTCCCATCCAAGTTACTTCGGACCTTTGATTTTCCTCATATGCGGTTTCTCTTCGCCGCATATACGATTTTTACTCTTCTCATGGAAACCTACAAGCAGCGGTTCATCGAGTTCATGGTTCGCAGCAACGTGCTCACGTTCGGCGATTTCACGACCAAGAGCGGCCGACGGACACCGTTTTTCATCAATACCGGCAACTACCGCACCGGGTCCCAGATCCGGTCTCTCGGGGAGTTCTATGCCGCAGCCATGGTAAAAAACCTCGGCAACCGGTTCGATGTTCTCTACGGCCCGGCCTACAAGGGCATCCCGCTCGTGGTGACGGCCGCCTCCGCGCTCGCCGCCGGCTACGGCCGGGACGTCGCCTACTGTTTCAACCGCAAGGAGGCGAAGGATCACGGGGAGGGCGGTATCTTCATCGGGCATGCGCCCGTTGCCCCCGACCGCATCCTCATCGTCGAGGACGTGGTCACCGCGGGAACCTCGGTGCGGGAAACGGTCGCCCTGCTCGGGAAAACTCCCGGGATTTCCCTTGCGGGCCTGATAGTTTCCGTCAACCGGATGGAAAAGGGCGTGGGCGAGAAGGGCGCGCTTGCCGAACTCGCCGACGAATTCGGCATTGCCGCCTTCGCCATCGTGACCCTCGACGAGATCATCGCCCACCTGCACGGCAGGACGATCGACGGCGTGGTCGTGCTCACCGACGCGATTCTGGCGAAGATAGCCGAGTACCGCAGCCGCTACGGCGCGGCGCGGTAGCGAAGCGAAGCCGCCATGCGAAGAGTCAGCGAGAATCCACCCGCCCGCAGCCCCGATCGCCCGATTGCCGACGCGCCGCTTCCCTGGTTCATCGCCCATGTCAAACCGCGCCAGGAGAAGGCGCTGGCCGACGACTGCCTGCGGCTGGGCATCGAGTACTACCTTCCCCTCGCGGTCAAAATCACCCGGCGCCGGGACAACAACAAACCACGGAAATCGGTGCTCCCGCTCTTCGCCGGCTACCTGAGTTTCAGCGGCACGCAGGAGATGCACGCCGGCCTCTACGCCACGGGGCATGTCGCGACCATCATCGAGATCAGGCACCAGAAAAAATTTATCGCCGAGCTCGGGCAGATATACAGTCTCCTTGAAAAAGGCGTCCTTCTCGAACCCTGCCCGTCGAGCTTTACCGAAGGCGAAGAGGTCTCCATCGAGGCGGGACCGCTGCGGGGAGTCCGGGGCATTGTGACGACCGTGCGCGACCAGGATCGCCTCATCCTGACGGTCGAATGTCTCGGCCGCGCCATAACGACCATCGATGCCGCGATGGTCAGACCAATTGCCAGACGGGAGTGACCGGCGCCGTGTTCATGTCATACCTGTCAAACTTCCTCGCGCTGCCGCTCTACCCGCTGGGGTTCGCCGTCGCCTGCATCGCCGCGGGCGTCATCGCGCTTCTGCTGCGCAAACGAGGCGCGGGACTCGCGCTCGTTATCCTTTCGGGCGCGGTTCTCTACGCATTTTCGACCGATCCGCTCTCCTACCGCCTCATCCGCAGCCTCGAGAAGCGTTACCCCCCCCTTCCGAAGGTCGAGCCCGCCCCGTGCATCGTGCTCCTCACCGGCGGCGAGGTTCCACGAATGCCGCCCCGGCTCTACGACGAGATCAATGCGGCCGGGGATCGCATCCTGTATACCGCGAGGCTCTTCAAGGAGGGGGTCGCTCCCCGGATCGTCATTACCGGCGGCAATCTCGACTTCATCCGGACGACGACCGGCTCGCAGGCCGAGGCGGCGGCCCGCCTCCTGCGCGGGCTCTTCGACATCGACTCTTCGCGGATCCTGCTCGAAACGAAGGCGCGTAATACCTACGAGAACGGCCTCCTGACCGGGAAACTGCTCGACAGCCTGCACCTGCCGCGCACCATCATCCTGGTCACCTCGGCCGTACACATGCCCCGCGCGGTCATGGTGTTCAAAAAGCTCGGGTTTACGGTCGAGCCCGCGCCGACCAACTTTATCGCCGATGCGCCGCGGACCATGAAACTCATCGACCGGATTCCGAGCGCTTCCACGCTCCTGTACTCGACATACGCACTTCACGAGTGGTACGGCATGGCCGCCTACCGACTCCTCGGGCGGCTATGAGGAGCGCCATGGCGAAAAGATCCGCAAAG
>Ga0181520_10012327_pt1 | contig 11021 bp, 6 predicted proteins | sample PEATcosm2014_Bin_29_FD_132451 | JGI IMG/M metagenome (GOLD analysis project Ga0181520, IMG submission 132451) | Peatland microbial communities from MTU Mesocosm Facility, Houghton, MI, USA - PEATcosm2014_Bin02_30_metaG | ecosystem: Environmental > Terrestrial > Soil > Wetlands > Peat | place...
GAGCCATGGGCAGCCATGCCTGAAAGCGAGTGTCGCCGGGACCGGAAATTACATGGATATCGCCTCTGTGCTTTCGAACAATCTGTTCCGAGCGAGCCCACAAGAAGAGGTACGGGCTGATAAATCACGCATCACCTCGATTCCCCCTTTCAGTTGATGGTCCAAGACAGTGAGCGTGGTCTCAAGACTTCATACGATGTCAACATCCTGCAACGGCGCGTGGCCATCTTCGTTCATCGCCATGAGGGTGCGTCGTGCCAAAGAATGAACGGCGCCTCCAACGGCACCAACGCTCCCTCGTATTGGGGAACAAGGCGCGGTGTGTAGTCCGCAGCGGGGCGATTTGCGGCGAGAACTACGGTATATGTGAAGCCATTTGCCTCACCAGCCAGGCGTTCGCCGCGATTCATGGGCTGGCTCACTGGCGCCTCATCTTTCTCACCCTCCGCGTAGAGCTCGGCTCTTACGGCTTCCGAGTTCATATCGCCAAAGTAGACCTGAACCTCGAAAGTATATTGCTCACCCTGTCGCTGAACGGTTGCGGAACCGAATCTCAGTGCCGGCCAGTATTTCGCAAGTCGGGCCTGCCAGGCCACCAAATGGACCCCCAGTGAGCCTCGATTCTCGGCGCGCTGGCGAAAGGCTGCAGCCGCCGAAACGTAACGTTCATCGGTGTATTGCCGCACCACACGGTTCGCCGAAAAGCTCGGCGTCAACCGGGACATGCTCGCACGCATGCGAGCAACCCAGCGGCTCGAAATTCCATGCTCGTCCCGGGTATAAAACTCTGGGACAACTTCTTTTTCGAGCAGCGCGTAAAGAGTTTCAGCTTCGGTTGCGTCCCAGGCAGGATCATCGCCGTGTTCGCGCCCATCCCCAATGGCCCAGCCGTTGTCCGGAGAATACGCCTCCGCCCACCACCCATCGAGCTCCGAAAGATTCAACCCGCCGTTCACCAGCACCTTCATCCCGCTTGTGCCGCTAGCCTCCCAGGGGCGTCGCGGAGTGTTCACCCAAACGTCGACGCCCTGAACCAGATGTTCCGCCATCAGCATGTCGTAGTCGGAGAGGAAAACCACTCGCGACCGGGCTTCGGGGCGGCGGGAAAACTCAACCCACTGCCGGATCATGTCTTGCCCCTCGGCGTCTTGGGGATGCGCCTTGCCCGCAAGCACGAGTTGGACGGGACGCTGGCTATTTAGCAGGATGTTAAGCAGGCGCGCCGGATCATGCAGGAGGAGGTTCGGGCGCTTGTACGGAGCAAACCGGCGTGCAAATCCCAGAGTCAAAATATCAGCATTAAGTACGAGCTCTGCCTGCGCCAGATCTTCCGACGATGCTCCTCGGGTCGCTAATTGACGGACGTAGAGTTTGCGGACGTAGTCAACGAGAATCTTGCGGCTATCGGCGCGGAGTTGCCAAAGGTCGGAGTCACTCACCGCACTGACGTCCTTCATCATGTTTGCCAACGTTCCGCGCCAACGGTTCTTGCCGCACGCCATTTCCCACACGCGGTCTGCTTCGGCAGAATCCCACGTGGGCATGTGCACACCATTCGTCACATGTGTCACAGGCACTTCTTCTTCCGGCCACCTTGGAAACAGGACCTGGAAGATCCGTCGGCTGACTTGGCCATGCAATTTGCTCACACCGTTCACGGCGCCGCTACCCCGGACCGCGAGGTAAGCCATATTGAACGCTTCAGATGAGTCTTCTCGATCCCGCCGGCCGAGTCCCAGAAGCTGCTCAAACGAAATCGACAACTTCTGCTCAGCATACTTCCTGAGGTATCGCTCCAACATGCCAGGAGCGAAGCGGTCAAATCCTGCCTCCACCGGCGTATGGGTTGTAAAGACGTTGCCGGCACGAGTGACGCTAAGCGCGACATCGAACGGCTGGCCACTGTCTTGCATATATGAACCCGCCCGTTCCAGCAAAGCAAACGCGGCATGTCCTTCATTGAGATGGCAAACTTCTGGTTGCAATCCCAGGGCTCGCAGCAGGCGCCAGCCTCCAATACCAAGCACCAACTCTTGTTTCAATCGCAACTCCGGGCCGCCGCCGTAAAGTTCAGTTGTAATGGCGCGGTATTCGGGAGGGTTTGCAGGAACATTGGTATCGAGCAAATACAACTTCGCCCTGCCGACCTGCACCTGCCAAGCTCGAATCCACAATTTAAACCCGGGTAAAGGAAGGACCATGTGCAGCCATTCGCCATTTGGCTCCCGCACCGGTCTGATGGGCAGTTGGCCGGGGTCGTTGTATGGGTACAAAGCCTCCTGGTGGCCCTGCGAATCAATTTCCTGCCGAAAATAGCCTTGCTGGTAGAGCAAACTGATTCCTGTCACCGGGACGCACAGATTGCTTGCCGCCTTGAGTTGATCGCCGGCAACGTTTCCGAGTCCGCCAGAATAAATAGGAAGTGCTTGGCTTAACATGAACTCCATCGAAAAATACGCGATCGTGGACACACCCGAATGCGGATGAGCCTTTTGAAACCATCCATCCGACGCTTCGTCACGCGTTTTCGCTTGTTGAAGATCAGTTAACAGTTTTTGAAAGCTCGGATCGGCAGTTACACTTTGCAGCTTTTCCCGAGATACAGTTTGCAGTACGACCCACGGATTGTGCGTCAAGTCCCAGAGCTCGGGGTCGAGTTGCTCCCAAAGCCGATCTGCCGCGTGGTTGAACGACCATCTCAGATCCAGAGCCAAGTCGTTCAGCGCATTCCAAATGGTTGCGTCGAGCGGACGATCAACGTACGTTGGACTACTCATGAGCAACTCCTTCTTATGACTTATTCGCTCAAGCCGCTTGGGTGTCGCGGGCAAGCGTCTCCGAAACGATGGCTTGGGCTTCCTCCTGGATCTTTCGAAGATGATCCTGCCCAAGAAAACTCTCAGCGTAAATCTTGTAGATATCCTCCGTGCCCGACGGACGCGCTGCAAACCAGCCGTCCTTGGCAATTACTTTGATTCCTCCAATTGGGCTGCCGTTTCCGGGAGCTGTCGTGAGAATCCGCTCGATCTGTTCACCCGCAACTTTTGTGGCGTGAATGTCGTCCGTGGACAATTTCTCGAGTGCGGCTTTCTGTCCAGGCGTGGCCGGAGCGTCGATGCGTTCATAGACGGGATCTCCCAGCTCATGAGTGAGTGCGCGATAAATCTCGCCTGGATCCTTTCCCATGCGCGCCGTAATTTCTGCCGAGAGCAGGCAGGGAACGATTCCGTCCTTGTCCGTTGTCCATACGCTGCCGTCCCGCCGAAGAAAAGAAGAACCCGCGCTTTCCTCACCGCCGAAACCCAACCGGCCTGTGAGCAGGCCTTCGACAAACCATTTGAAGCCAACCGGAACTTCGTAGAACGACCTTTGCAGTTGCGCGCTAACGCGATCGATCATGCTGCTGCTGACTACGGTCTTTCCAACTGCCACGTCCTCGCGCCAGTTCTTCCGGTTTGAGAATAAATAGTGAACGCAGACCGAAAGGTAGTGATTTGGCGGCAGCAGCCCGCTTCCCTTCGTGACGATGCCGTGACGGTCGTGATCGGTGTCGCTTGCAAATGCAATGTCAAACTTATCTTTCAGGCCGATAAGCCTCTGCATGGCATAAGGCGAGGACGGATCCATCCTGATCTTGCCGTCCCAATCCACCGTCATGAATCGAAACGTGGGATCAACAGCTTTGTTCACGATCGTGAGGTCGAGACCATACACCTCGGCAATCCGTGGCCAATAGTCGATGCCCGCTCCTCCGAGGGGGTCGACTCCAAGCTTGATCTTCGCGTCGCGGATCGCGGTCATGTCGACAACGCTGTTGAGGTCTTCGACATACTCGCCTAAAAAGTCATGCTTGTGCGTGGTTGAGGCGTGCAGCGCTTGTTCGAAAGAAGTTCTCTTGACACCATCGAGCGCGCCCTGCAAAAACCCATTGGCTTTCGATTCAATCCAGGAAGTTACGTTCGAATCAGCCGGTCCTCCATGAGGAGGATCGTACTTAAAGCCACCATCGTCGGGAGGATTGTGAGACGGCGTGATTACTATACCGTCGGCGAGCCCGGACTCTCTGCCTCGGTTATAAAGCAGAATCGAATGTGAGACGGCCGGGGTCGGGGTGTATGCAGTGCCTTCCGAGAGCATTACCTCGACACTGTTTGCCGCAAGCACTTCCAGCGCGCTTGCAAATGCCGGCTCAGATAGCGCATGAGTATCGATGCCGAGGAAGAGGGGCCCGTCTATTTTCTGCAGTTTCCTGTAGTCACATATCGCTTGAGTAATCGCCAGAATGTGCCACTCGTTGAACGCCACGTCTGTTGCAGACCCGCGATGGCCCGACGTGCCAAACACCACCCGCTGGCTCGGATCACTCGGATCGGGACGCAGTTCGTAGTAGTCCGTTATGAGCTTCGGAATGTTCACCAGAATAGAAGGGTCAGCCGGTTTGCCGGCAGCGGAGCTAATACTCATTTGGCACCTCACTGTCATCGGTCAAAAGAATCGCGCTCGATCGAGGTTCAACCCGAAAATTGATTTGCCCTTCCATGGAGGGCTCTTTCCCAGCTTCGTAAAGATCGTCAGGGGCAGATCGGGAAGTATCCACCGCCAGGCGCCAGAACTTTCTTGATGGCAACGCCGGAATAGCGAAATCAACTGATCTGGTATCGGCGTTAAACATTAAGAACAGGTCAGGTTCCATCTCCCCTAGAATGAGACACGCAAGGGATTTCTGCCGCTCGTCCGCCCAGTCAGGCGCAGCACCATTTGGCGCGAACCATTTGATATCCGCGTCGGTATAGAAAACTTCTTTTCGCAGAACAGGATGAGCCCGGCGGAAGGCGATCATCTCTCGAGTGAAGCGGTGAATGTCTTCGTGCTTTTCCACCAAGGTCCAGTCAAACCAGCTCACCTCGTTATCCTGGCAGTAGGCGTTATTGTTTCCGCGCTGACTTCGGCGAAATTCATCTCCCCCTAGCAACATCGGAACCCCTCGAGAGATAAAAAGAGTCAAGACCAATGTCTTGATCAGGCGGTTCCTCGTTCCCTCGACAACGGGATCATCGCTCGGTCCCTCCTCCCCGCAATTATCACTGTAATTGGCATCGCTTCCATCGCGGCCGTACTCGCCATTTTCGTCATTGTGCTTCTGTTTGTAGCTAACCAAATCGTTCAGCGTGAAACCATCATGAGATGTTATGAAGTTTAAGCTGCTTTGAGGCCCCTTACCGGACTCTTGATATAAATCCGCGCTTCCGCAAATGCGATTGGCAAATTGTCCCATCATTCCTGCGTCTCCCCTCCAGAAGCGGCGCACATCGTCGCGAAACCGGCCATTCCATTCCGTCCACCGTTGCGTGGAGAAACACCCCACTTGATAGGCGCCACCCGCATCCCAGGCTTCCGCGATGATCTTTATGTCACGCAGGATGGGATCTTCGGCAATGCTTTCAAGAAGGGGAGCGTTACGGAGGATCTTCCCATGCTCGTCTCGGCCCAGGACGGACGCAAGGTCGAAGCGAAAACCATCGACGTGCATGTGCATCACCCAATAACGAAGCACAAGGATGACGATCTCCCTGACGATGGGATTGTTTGCGTTGAGCGTATTACCAACTCCAGTAAAGTCCTGGTAGTATCGGCGGTCATTCTCTTTCAGCATATATAGAATCGAGTTTTCGATTCCGCGCTGGCAGATCGTCGGTCCCAGCTCATCTCCTTCAGCTGTGTGGTTCAAAACGATGTCCAGAATCACTTCGATCCCTGCGCGATGAAGCGCCTTGACCATCTCTCGAAACTCCAACGTCTGCTGCCCCGGTGCTCCTCCGATGCTGTAGGACTGTTTCGGCGCAAGAAAGGCAACCGGGTTGTAGCCCCAATAATTTGTGAGTTTTTCTTTGGTTATTGGGTTGAGTCGTGTCAGTTCGTTTTCGTTAAATTCGGTTACCGGCATCAACTCGATTGCCGTCACACCCAGGTCCTTCAGATAAGGAATCTTTTCGGTCAAAGAGCTGAAAGTTCCGGGATGGACCACCCCCGAACTCGGATCAATTGTGAATCCGCGTACATGCGTCTCGTAGATCACCGTGTCGGCGGCAGAATGCTTCGGAGGCGCATCCAGTTCCCAATCGAAGTGATCGTTGGTAAAGATGCATTTCGGTGTGTTGCCCGCGTTGTCGACGGTCGAAAAGCTCAGGTCACTAAGCGTGCTGGACGAATCGTAGCCGTGACTGGCTGAAAAATCCCAATTCTTAATGCCGGCAATTGCCCTCGCAAACGGATCCAGAAGCAACTTATGCGGGTTGAAGCGATGCCCTTGTTCAGGTTGATAGGGTCCTTCGACGCGATAGCCATAGAGTTGACCCTCGGGAATACCCCGCAGCCACACATGCCAAACATCACCGATACGATGACGTACTGGATCGAATTCAATGATCCGGGCTGGAGATGAATCGCGAGCATTTTGATAGAGTTCCAGGCGAACACCGGTCGCGTGACGGCTGAACAGAACGAAATTAACTCCGTCTCCCGATTGGTGGGCGCCCCCAATCGGCAGCGGATTGCCCCCCTGAACATCACCCTCCTCAAATCGTGCCTGTAGAGCGCGGGAATCGTCCTGTTTGACAGCCGGTTCAGCCATCGAGCCCCCTTGCGCAATTTGATAGTCCCGCTCCCTCTTCGCGCAATCTGCATTCTATTACCGTGCAACGAATCAAATCGTCCCGCCATTGGACCTTGGTATAACCGATACCTTCGTCCAATCGACTCAATCGCTTGATTCTGGCTTAATCTACACGCGTTAATCTTTTGTCAAAACTACTCTGAAGAGCGCTGAAAACGCACCATTCGAGGGAACCTTCCGCGAGAGAATGATTCTGTGGTTCATGTTTTTCGGCGGAGGCGAGATGAAGGCTGTGCGCATTCAACGGTTCGGTGGCCCGGATCAGGTGACGGTGGAAGACGTCCCCGTGCCTGTGGAAGGAACGAACGAAATCCTGGTGCAGGTGATGGCCGCCGGAGTGGCGCCATGGGACGCGCTTATCCGCGAGGGCCAGAGCAAGGTAAGTCCACAACCTCCGCTGACCCTTGGGTCGGACCTGGCCGGCGTGGTGGAGGCGGTTGGCGCCGAAGTAGTGGGGTTGAGCGCCGGCGATGAGGTGTATGGAGTCACGAATCCACAATTTTGTGGGGCGCAGGCGGAGTATGCGGTCACGCAGGCGGGAATGATTGCGCCGAAGCCGAAGGGACTGGATTTCCTGGCTGCGGCTTCTGCTCCTGTCATTGCAGTTGCAGCCTGGCAGATGTTGTTTGAGTATGCCAAGGTGAAAAGTGGTGACGCCGTCATGATCCTTGGCGCGGCTGGGAACGTCGGTGCGTACGCGGTGCAGATGGCCCTCAATGCCGGCTTGAGCATAGTCGCGGTGGCGCGGACGCGAGACGAGCAATTGCTCCACAGCCTGGGCGTCGAAAACATCGTCGACTCGGATGCGCCAGATTTTGAGAAAAGTTTGTCACCCGTCGATGCAATCCTCGACACGGTTGGCGCGGGCGCCCTGGAGCGGAGTCTTGGCGCTCTTCGGCCCGGAGGCAAAGTCGTTTCGCTTGTGTCGTCGAAACCCCTTCCGCAGAGATCAGATTTGCAACCAATCTTTTTTTATGCCGAGGTCACCACGTCCCGCCTCAAAATCTTGAGCGCGTTATTCGAGAATGGAACGATCTCAGCGCGCGTGGGATCAGTGCTGCCCTTGGCGGAGGCGCCTGAGGCGCATCTGATGCTCGCCGGCGCACCTCATAAGCCGGGCAAGATTATGCTACAGGTGTCTTAGAACTTGAATTCGAGCACCGGTGCTGGATTGCCCGTGCTTAGGGGAGGCAGATGGCGCTCGTACGGACTCTCATGAATCGCGATCAGGATCATTTAGAGCCGCCACTACCCCCCGGCTTGAGAGATCTGTACGATGGGGATCTGCCCGTCCACGCAACACCTGCCGACCGTCCCTTCGTCATCGCAAATTTTGTTTCCACACTCGACGGGGTCGTTAGCTACGGAATTGAGGGCCAGGCTGGAGGCTCAACCATCAGCGGTTCTGACCCTGCCGATCGCTTCATTATGGGCCTGTTGCGGGCTTCAGCTGATGCCGTTATCGTCGGCGCGCGAACCGTCCGGGATGCAGGTCCGCGGAGCCTCTGGACTCCGGAATACACCTACCCCGATGCGAAGCATTTGTTCACGGAATATAGGGTCAACGTCCTGCATAAACAGGGGTACCCACTGCTCGTGGTCGTTAGCGGCTCCGGCAAGTTGGATTTGGAAAGAGCAATTTTCCGCACGCCGGGAGTGCGCACTGCAGTGATCACAACCATTGCGGGGAGAGATGCACTCATAAGGGCAGGCGCATCGGAATTGCCCTCTGTTCAGGTTCACGCTCTGGATTCGGGGTCTGGAACAATTACCCCGCAGACGATATTGCGATTGTTGTATACGCAGCTTGGGGTAACGAGGCTCCTCCACGAAGGTGGGCCCACGCTTTTCGGTCAATTTTTGGCTGCAGAAGCTGTAGACGAACTATTCCTTACGCTCTCGCCTCAAGTTGCCGGTCGAACGCCGGAAATAATGCGACCTGCGCTTGTGCAAGGTACGGCGTTTATGCCGGAATCTGCTCCTTGGTTTCAAATGCTCAGCGTCAAGCAAAGCGCTGATCATCTGTACCTGCATTACCAGCGTTCCCGAGTCAACACCCCGACGACATAGCACCAATCCACCTATTTCTCGTCAGGCGGCGATCTCTTGTCTGATCGCTTCAAGGATAAAATAATGACTTCTGCTTCACAGGAGCGTTGATCGACAACGATCGCCGCAGAAAACGCAGCTCTTGTTCGATATTTGACTAAGGAATGGTTACGGCAGCCGTGTTGGATGGAACGCTCTCAGCTCCCGATGCGTCGACGCTCTCGACGATATAGTCGTAAGTCTGTCCATTCTGTACAGCGCCGTCCACATAGGTGGTTTGGGTGACGACCGAAGAGTTCAACTGCGCATAGGAAGAACCACCGCTCGGCGATCGAAAGACGTTATACCCGGCGATCGTGTCCGTAGAGTTCGTCGGCGCATCCCAGTTCAAGTTGACCTCATAGGAGCTCGCCACCCCGGTACCGCTCAAGGCGATCACGACAGTCCCAACTGAAGTTGTGCTGCTGGTGATGGTCAGCGAGCCCGAAACCGCTCCGGCAGCTGTCGGGTCGAATTGGACACTAAGGGTTGAGGTCTGATTGGGGCTCAAGGTCAGCGGGAAGCTGGCGCCCGAGACGCTGAAGCCGGCTCCGGTCACGGTGGCCCCGCTTAGAGTCACAGATGATGTGCCCGGCCACGTCAGGGTCAACGACTGCGTCGCCGGCGAATTCAAATCCACATTGCCGAAGGACATGCTGCTGGCATTGATACTCAACGTGTGTACGGATACGCCGAGCTGCAAGACGAAAGTCTCTGCCGCGCCGCCGGCGCTGGCGGTGAGAGTGGCTGTCTGCGGCGTGATGACCGAAGACACCGTAGCCGTAAAGCTGGCGCTCGTGGCGCCCGCCGGCACCGTCATCGAAACGGGTAAGGTAACTGCACTACTGTTGCTGGTCAGACTCGCGGTGAATCCGCCGCTGGCTGCCGCTGAGGTCAATGTCAAAGTGCAACTGTCAGTTCCCGCAACCGTCATCGACCCGCTCATGCAGCTCAGCGAACTCAAGGTTGGCGCACTGGCAGCAGTCGCCGTTCCCGTGCCGTTTAAGCTGACAGACAGCGTAGGATTGGCTTCAGAATTGGTGGTGATCATCAATTGTCCCGTCGCCGCACCCGTGGCAGCGGGCGAGAAATTGATGTTTAGCGCATAAGCGCTGCCGGCAGGCACCGTCATCGGAAGTCCGCTGGTCTCACTGATTGAGAATGACTGCCCCGCGACGCTGGCGCTCGAGACCGTCACCGCGTCAGAACCCTGATTCACAAGCGAAACATTGGAACTGGCAGTCTGGCCCAAGGGCACCGTACCGAAGGAGACAGCACCCGGTGATGCCATGAGCGGTGCGCCCTGCGTTGCAGTCTGGATAGGTGCAGAGCAACCAGATAGGGCAACAGCAAGGCAGCCGAATCCCACCAATAGAAGGTGGACGTGGAGTAACCGGCGGCAATGATTACTGCGCCTGCGCTCGAGGCGCGGGCTAAACCGCATGAAACGACGAAATGAACCCGAATTCTTTCGTTCGACGGCTTCTTGTGAGCGATATTTAGTTTTGAGGAGACTCATATTAACTCATTTATGAAAAGGGCTTTAGGCGCTCCTTTTTCCCTGCGCGCACTGCTTTCCCGCGTGCGGGCTAGCCGCCTTAGCGAACAGGGAAGCTGGAATTCGGTCGCCGGTTGATCTACCCCAGAATTGATCACCTCGGCATGCTTAGCCTGTGACCAATGTCACTAAAGTGACCAGAGATGATTACTTTAGTGATGCCGCCCCGCTCGACAAGCCCTCGCTCGGGCTTCGGGTAGATAACGGCACATTTGAAGAAGAAACATCTCAATCGAAACTTCGGCGATCGCGGCCCGGGAATTGCAGCTACTACCCGGGCCCCAACAGTTCCTTCGGCTGACCGGCGCAAGTCCGATTCGACGCGGATGTAAAGGTATTTGAAGGTAATAAAACGAAAAAATATCGCTGCTCTGCTAAAGATCCAACCAGGCTAAATAGTCCTGCATCTTACGCAGTAGTTGTACCTCAGAGACTTCCCATGCCAACTGCAGTAGTGGAAAATAATCCAATCGCAAAAGTGACGGCCTTCCTCCGCCATTCTCAGCCGGATGGAACGATCGATTCGATCTGCCAGGTATGCTATCGACCGATCGCGCGCGCTCGCAGGAAAAGGGATGTCGCGTCGAAAGAGAAAATCCATATCTGCGACCCACATGAGCTTAGCCTTCGGGCAAAGTACGGTCCCTTTTAGCGAACCGCAAATCTCGCGCCTACGTTCCCTTCTCCTCTTTTTGGAGCGCA
>Ga0181520_10012328_pt1 | contig 11018 bp, 11 predicted proteins | sample PEATcosm2014_Bin_29_FD_132451 | JGI IMG/M metagenome (GOLD analysis project Ga0181520, IMG submission 132451) | Peatland microbial communities from MTU Mesocosm Facility, Houghton, MI, USA - PEATcosm2014_Bin02_30_metaG | ecosystem: Environmental > Terrestrial > Soil > Wetlands > Peat | place...
GGCCCCTGAGCCCTTGATGGTGTGCATGGACCGGAAGACCCGTCCAACAAGTTCTCCGTCGTCCGGCCTTTCGTTCAGTTCAAGCAGAGAAGATTCCAACTCGACGAGAATCTCGCGAGCCTCCTCCTGATAGGCCTGCTTATGCTTATCGATAATGTTTGCGTTGGACAAGGTGGTGCTTCGGCCTTTCGCAGCCAATCTAATATTGGAATTGAAACTTCGCGAATCCTGCATCCACCATTGCGGCAGTGATCTCAGCGGGGACGGAGCCCTCAAGCGTGAGTCGAACGTCTACTCGCGCGGCTTCCTTTTCCATTGCATAGAGCAGTTGCAAAGTGGAGACATCCAACTCGGTCACTCTCTCCAACGTGAGTCGCAACTCTCTTTTCGATGTTAGCGCATTGATTAAGAATGCTCTTTGCTTCCGCAGCGGATGAAATGATCACGTCGCCTTCCAGCCGAACAAGGGAAGTATCTTCTCTTTCTTCAATAGTTACTGGCACGGTCATCTCCTTTTGAGAACCCTCAAGGATTCCAAGCTCCAACAGGCAGTTCTAAGGGACATTTACGCCTGGCTGGCTTTCTATGTGCGCCTATGTACGGCCGAATCAACTACATGACCTTGCAAAATAGCTACTAAGAGGCCCCGGCGAAGCTGGCAACGACGCCAAAACTAGATATGGAGAGGTTACTCTGGTGCCCCTATTATCGGCGCGTTCAGCTTGCCGTTCAACGATTTCTCATAAGTTTCAAATAAAAGCGGAGTTTAACTATCACTTATTGCGAGAGCACGTAAAGCGCCATTCGCCCCAGAGCGTGCAGTCACTTCGTGAAATGTCTGTTTCTTATCTTGCCATCTATAAGAAATCAATATATATAACATCTTCCTTATCCATCCAAGGGGTCAAGAAGGTCAAATGGAGATGTGACGGCTTCCGCGAGGGCATATTGTCACCTAACATCAATGATCTGGGCCTGCGTCCGGTCTACAACGACGCTTCATTGCATGATGGTGCTACGCAAAAACACGTTGACTGCGGCAAGAGAACGCAGTTTGTTGGACTTGCCGGGATGATTAGGTTTCGCAAGAAGCTCAAATACAGTGTGTCCTGGGTAGGACCCGAAGCACGATCTCACCGATTCCAAATCTATTCCGGGTGATCTGGCGTCATCAGGCAAATGTCAGGCAAATTGCGGTAGCGTTCCGCGTAGTCCATCCCGTAGCCGATGACAAAGAGATTGGGAATCGAGAAGCCAACGTAGTCGGCCTCGATCTTTTCCAGGCGCCGCGAAGGCTTGTCGAGCAGGGTTGCAATGCGCAGCGATTTGGGATGTTGTTGCAGGAACAGTTTCCGCAGGTATGAGAGCGTCAAGCCGGTGTCCAGGATGTCCTCGACCACCAAAACGTTCTTGCCCTCGATCGGCTCATCCAGGTCTTTGATCAGTTTGACGGCGCCGGAAGAACGCTGCCCGCTTCCGTAGCTGGAGGTAGCGACAAAATCGAATGTCGCATCAGCCTGCACAGATCGCGCCAGATCAGCAAGAAAGGGCGCGGCGCCCTTGAGCACGCCAACCATCACCAGCTTTTCGCCCTTCAGGTCATGGGTAATCTGAGCGCCCATCTCGGCAACGCGCTCAGCGATTTGTTGGCGGGTGAAGAGAACCTCAAGGCCCTGATAGGTCGTGGTAGCCATGAATCCAGTATCGCCTGAACCGCCCCCTGACGGGCAATAGCCCTGTGCAAATCGCGGACGGCCGGGCCGCAATCGTCCGCGGAGATACGCTCTTGTCTTCGCCTGCCCGTCTATACTTGAGGGAATATGATGCCTTATTTGCACCTCTGGCACCTCAACGTGCCGACATTCGGGTTGATGCTCTGGTTGGCCGCTGTGGTGGCTGCTTTTGTGATGGACCGCGGCTTCAGGCGTGCGCACGTTGACGCCGACGCAGTGGGTATGGTTGCCGTTACCGTGGTGGCGGGAATTGTGGGAGCCAAGCTCTGGCATGTGATCGACACGCCGCTCGAATTCCAGGAACAGGGCTGGCGCGTGCTGTGGGATACGGCGGGATTTGCCTGGTTTGGCGGACTGGTTTTTGGCATCTCCGCGCTGCTGCTGCAGGGGTGGTGGGCCAAGATCGGGGGATTGCGGACCCTCGACCTGGCTGCCCCCGCGGCGGCCATCGGCTATGGCATCGGGCGGATTGGCTGCTTTCTCTCCGGCGACGGCTGCTACGGGATTGAAACCAAACTACCCTGGGGCATGAGCTTCCCCAACGGAATCGAGCCGACCTTAGCAAGGGTGCATGCGACGCCGCTGTACGAACTTGTCGCAGGAGTGCTCATTGGCTGGTGGCTGTGGAGTCGTGGCGGCAAACAAAAAGGTACGGGGGCCATTCTTGGCCAATACCTGCTGCTAACCGGAACAGCGCGCTTTCTGGTTGAGTTTATTCGCCGCAATCCCAAGGTTCTTTGGGGGTTGTCGAATGCGCAACTGGCCAGTGCAGGTTCCGCAATTGTGGGTCTGGCGCTGATTTTTTGGGTTGCCGCAAGACCAATAGCAGAGTCGCCGAACGCAACTCCAGTGGTGGAATAGGGCGGCTGACCCGGCTCAACGGTGCGGGATTCATCTGGCAGAAGTTTTTACTGCGTGATGTTGTAGATCAACCCGTATGGATCCCTGACGTAGCACCGGGGGAAATCCGGCTCGTCCTTGACTACCTCACACCCGTTGTCCACTAAACGCCGGCGGGTTTCTTCCACGTTACCAACAGTAACTTCCAACACCGGACCCAGCGCCGGGCCCTGCTCAATGAACAGGTTGATGTGGCTGCCTTGCAGACTAATCATCAGAGCATCCTCGCCCGTGATTGAGAAGCCTAGCTGCTCGACGTAAAAATCCGCTGCCTTCTTCGGGTCCTGGGCCTGAATCAGAATGTCGGTTCCAAAGCTGTTTGCCACCTGCGCATCCTCCTATGAAGAAGATCCATCCGCGTACAAGAAGGGTAACCGGTCAGAGCCGCTTGATGAACGCCATGGCCTCTTTTAGCTGCGGAAACAGAGCTTCTTCTGCCTTGAAATCGCGAGAGTGCACACAGCGGCGCAAACCGCGCATCCTGACCGGGTGCTTCAGGTGCAGCATCTCGTGGTAGAGCAGATACTCGATCGCGTAGCGGGGACTTGAGGGGCGGTCGAAAACGCGGCTGACCACGATGGTATTGTGCGCTGCATCATAATGACCCAGAGACCGCTTGGCCATCCCCTCGCTCCAGGTGAGCTGGGGTCTGCCCAGCAGGCCTCCAAAAAAGCGCATGTTCAGCGACTCAAAGACCTCATCGAGATGGTAAAAACGGCCTTCGGGCCCAAAGTATCGCTTGTTGCCGCGAGCGCTGCGAATCAACTCCGTCTGCCTGGTAACGGCAGCGCTGGAGGCAAATCGCTTATAACGTGCGTTCTGTATGGCATCAATGGGTTTCTTGTAAAGTTTGGCCAGCAGAATATGGGCAATGGCGCGGAGCACCGTCTCCGGCGCGCCCTCGAGAAGATCGGAGAGGCTCACGTGGAGCTGGCCCTCACGTAGCCGGATTGTAGTATTCAGCGAGGTAAAGCGGCGGAAGCGGACAGCGATAGGCGGCATCGGCGCCCTTGGGCGCAATGCCCGGTACTCTTCCTGAAAGATGGGGACACAATCCGGGGCCACTTTTTATATTTTACAGTTCCCAGCCGAGTGCCGATTGCTTGCGGTCCGCTATGAGCTGGTTTTCTCATTTCGGCAAGGCCCGGTCCTGTCCTGATTCGTCTTTGTGCACTTTGAAATAATCGGTTTCCTCAGTGAGCAGACGAGCTGCCTGGTCGGCCAACTCCTCTCCGCTCTCGATAGCCTCTTTGCGGGCCAGGTCGAAGCCCGATTCGCCGGGCAGCGCGCGCAGAATCCTCAGCCAATGTGGAGCGGTCTCGCTTAGGGTCCGCAGTGCCTTGCGAATATCGGCATGGCGGTCTGAGTAGAGGTCGAGATTGGAGCCAACTTCGTCCATGAGCGCCGTAAGATCCTGCAATTCGCCGTCCAGCCGCTGGGCACGCGCCGCAGATCGAGCGCGATTGGTGAGACCCTTGATAACGGTGGCATGTTCGTCGAGAATCTTGGTGTAAAGCTCAACGCGCGCATCCGGATCACTGCCCAGCGCGGCGATTTGATCGATCTGCGCGCCGCTTAGCGGCTCACGCTTATCCTTTTGCGCATTCAGCGGGACGGCGAGAAACAGGAAGGCCAGAATCGCAGCAACGTAACGCATCGGCTTTCACACTCCAGCGTTCCCATTGAAGCACAGGCCTGCCCACGCGGGAAAGGGGTCACAGGACTGCGACTGGACCGACGCAGACTTCTCACAGGGATGTTCACTCGCGCAAATCTGGGTATTGAATCCGCCAATCCGGCAGCCTATTTGCGAAACACCTGCAACATGGCGTCTGTCTGCGCCTGACTCACCTGGGCCAGCGTCTCCTGCACCAGCGGTCGGTCTTCCAAGCTGCTGTTATGCAGCATTTCATTCAGGCGAAAGGCCGTGTGGCGGAGCAGAATTTCGGCATTCTTCAGCCTCTTGTTGTCATTGGAGACTGACAGGTGGATGTTGTGCGCCAGTTGCTGGATCTGCCGAAGAAGGTTTGACGCCTTCTCAACGTCGCCGGCGGCGTACTGCTGAAGGCTGTACTCCGTCATCTCGTGGACCAGTTGGGCGTAAAGAAAGCATTGCTCACGTGGCTCGGCCTGCTGCGCCCTGGCTGTAAGCGCATCAATGCTCTGTTGATCGGGCGTCTTATCGTCGAGCCCCGAAGCAAAGGCCGTAAGCCCAGCCCCAGAGGGGATTGCAAGGACCGCTACCAGAACCCATTGCCGCATGAGGAACCTCCGCTACTGCGGTTTCACCCCACGCCGTGACTATAGGAGCTTTTGCCAGGTTGCGCAACCAAAGGGGTTTGCGCCCCAACGAGTGTGTTTCGCACGGCGCCTTGCAAAAGGATCAAGGCTTCAATCTTCGCATCATCGCACGTCTCATTTCTTGTTTTCGAGCAATATGAGACGTTGCCGTGCCTGCCACTCCTGATTCGGAAGTTTGCCTCCCGACGATTCCAGAAAGTGGTGGTAGTAGCTTGCCGCTGCTGCCTTGTCATGAAGCGTATCGTATGCTGTGGCCCAAAGGAAGTAAGTAATTGGAACTTCCGGAAGGAATTTTGATCTCATCGTAAGCGCGTTGAGAGTCACATTCGGTTGATTGGTCTTGGAGGCTGCAAAAGCCAGTCCGCTCCACCCTTCCGCGCTGGCCGGGTCAAGGCGCGTCGCCTTGTCGAATACTGCGAATGCTTCAGGGTACTTGCTCTGATGGATCAGATTCTGCCCGTGTCCGACCAGCAGGATGGGATCATTAGGGCTTGCAGCCAGCAATAACGTATAGAGCTTGTCAGAGCCATCGAAGTCTCCTGCTTCAGCCATGACGACCGCCAACATGCGAGTGATCGCCAGATCGTCCGGGTGAGCATCGTGGAGCTTCTGGAGCAACGGCAGGGCTTCGGCTTTGTCCTCTGCAGCCAACACTGCGGCCAGTTGCGCGGTCAGCGCCGGGTCGTCGGGAATCTGCTCAAGAGCACCACGCAGCATGGTCTCCGCCTCCGGATACTGTTTTCGCACGATCAAAGTGTGCGCCAATCCTGAGTTGGCTTGGGGAGACTTGGGATCCTTGGCCAGCACGCGCCTGTACGCTGCTTCGGCGCTGTCGTACTGGCCAGCCTCGTCTGCCAGGTTCGCAGCCAGCAGTGTGTCGGACAAGGTCTCGGGGGAGATTTTGAGCGCTTCCAGCAGATCATTCGAGGCTTCGGCGGTGTCGGAGTTCTTGTCGATTTGCGCCAAGGCTCGCCAGGCGCGGGCTTTCAGCTCCTGACCCGCGTCGCCGGGGTCCAGCGTGGTGGCAGCCTCCAATTCCGGCCGCGCCTGATCGAATTGCTTCTGCCGCGCCAGGACCAGTCCCAGTGAAAGATGGGCCTCAAGCGATTGCGGATTAGCGTCCACGGCGCGACGGTACAACCCCGTAGCGTCTTCCAGACGATTTTGGGCGTCGGCCACATAGCCGGCATCGAAGAGCGCCCTTGCGTCGGCGGGATGAGCCGCCAGCCAAGCGGTCAGAGTCACTTCGGCTGCCTTCCAATCGGACTTGACGATGGAGGCCTCGGCGTCCAGAACAGCCTGAGCAATGGGCTGCGCAGTGGCAGTTGCAGAAGGCTGGGACGCATCGTTCTGCTTGGAATCCTGGCCGAATCCGGCAATTGAGGCGGAGAGAACGAAAAAAAGAGCAATACGAAGCACGGAATACCTCACTCTTTAGTTTAAGGGGCAAAGCTCCGGCGGCCAGGCTTGGGGTTCGGTGAATGCTGACGATGGAGGAAATCGAGCAGGGAGCTGAATAGACCACAACTCCGCTTGCACGTGGTCCATAGTGTCTGCAGGAGATGAACAATGACTGAGCAATTTCAAAACCCCGCTGAGGTGAAGGTGGAAGAACAGATCGCCTCTGAATCTACGTCAAAAAAGAAGATTGACCACATTGCCGATGAAGCTGCAAAGAAAGCAACGAAAACCGAGCAGAAGTTCGATAAGGACAACCAACCGATCTTCTCAAGGTAATCGGGACCCCGGATGGCTTGAGCGTTACAAGTTGCAAAGCCGGGGTATCCTCCCTGGCATACAAGTTTCATGAGACCGGCCAGGCTGGATAGCCTGCGAAAAATCTGATCTGAACGGCATCACAGTCTCGGCCGGGGCGCGGGTCAAGCCGTGCCGCGAGTCGGGCGCTTGCCGCACGCGGCATAAACCTCGAAGGGGATAAGTGATCGTCGCGATCGCCTATTCAGAGTTTCCTAGGGTCCGGCGCATCCTATAATAGAAAATGGCTGGTTGCGCTCTGAGGCTCTCTTAGCTCACAGGGACGCGGCAGGGCCACTGGTTCCCGGTACCTTCCCTTTGAATGACGCCATCGTTATCCGCGGCGCGCGGACTCACAATCTGAAGAACGTCTCCTGCGAGATTCCGCATGGCACGCTGACGGTGATCAGTGGTGTTTCGGGATCGGGGAAGAGTTCGCTGGCCTTCGACACCATCTATGCAGAGGGGCAGCGGCGGTATGTTGAAAGCCTTTCGGCATATGCCCGGCAGTTTCTTGAGCGCATTGAAAAGCCCGATGTGGATCTGATTGACGGCCTGGCGCCGGCCATCGCCATCAAGCAGAAGAACTCCACGCGCAACCCGCGCTCAACCGTGGCCACAGCCACCGAGATCTACGATTACCTGCGGTTGCTTTACGCGCGCTGCGGGACGGTGCATTGCGTTCACTGCGACGGGTTGGTAAAGCGCGATTCGATGGACGAGATTGCCGAAGCGATGCTGGCTCTGGGCGAGGGAACGCGGCTGAACGTGCTGTTTCCGGTGCGGCACGAGGCGCCGGTTCCTGCCGCTGAAGCCAAGCCCGTCCGGCGCACTGCAAAAACGGCTGCCAAAGCGCCCGCCAAGACGGCCGCTGAGTCACCGCTGACGGAAGCTTTGAAGGCGAGGTTGGTAGAGCTGCGTAGTTCGGGATTCAATCGCCTCTATCAGCAAGGCGATCTCTTCGAGTTCTCGACCCCTGAATCGTTGCTGGACCTGGACTTCACGCTTCCAGTGTTTGTCCTTTTGGATCGGATTATTGTCAGTGCCGAAAACCGTTCGCGCATTGTGGATGCGGCGGAGATTGCCTACCGCGAGTCCGGAGAAGTGATTTTCGAAGAGTTCCCGCGGGATGGGGCTGCGGCCCGGCCACGGCAGCGTTTTTCAGCCAACTACGAGTGCAAAAGCTGCCATAAGGCGGGCAAGGAACCGGAACCGCGCCTCTTCAGCTTCAACAACCCGTTTGGCGCATGTCCGCGTTGCCAGGGCTTCGGCAACACAGTGGATTTCGACTTGAACCTGGTGATTCCCGACAAGGGATTAACGCTGGCGGATGGCGCTATCGACCCATGGAACAGGCCTAAATACAGGCCATGGTTCAGCGAATTACGCAAGCAGGCGGCAGAGCTGGGCGTTCCGCTGGACGTTCCGTGGCGTGACCTGCCTGAGGCGGCGCGCGAGACGGTGCTGCGCGGCAAGGGCAGTTTTGAGGGCGTCTATGGCTTCTTTGCACAGATGGAACGCAAAAAGTACAAGCTGCACGTTCGGGTGATGCTGAGCAAATATCGCGGCTATGCGGAGTGCCCGGATTGCCGCGGCCAGCGGCTGCGCGCCGAGGCCCGTAGCGTGCGCATCAACGGCCAGAACATCTGCCAGGCGACGGCCTTGACCATCGCCCAGGCTAAGGCGTTTTTCGACGCGCTCAAGCTCTCACCCATGCAGGAAGAGATTGCAGGGCCGATTCTGCACGAAGTTCGGCAGAGGCTGAGCTTCCTTGACGCGGTGGGCCTCGAGTATCTGACGTTGGACCGGCTGGCCTCTACACTTTCCGGCGGTGAGGCGCAGCGCATTCAACTTGCCACTTCGCTAGGTTCGCGGCTGGTGGGCGCGCTTTACGTTCTCGACGAGCCTTCGATTGGGCTGCACACGCGCGACACGGCGCGACTGATTCATATTCTTGAGGAACTGCGCGACCTGGGTAATACCATCATTGTGGTTGAGCACGATGCCGACGTACTGCGCGCTGCCGATCACCTGCTCGATCTGGGACCGGGCGCTGGCGAGTTTGGCGGGCAACTTCTGGCCGAGGGAGTTCTGGCGGAAATTGAGGCCAATCCCCACTCCCTTACCGGTCGCTATCTTTCCGGGCAAATATCCATCCCGGTGCCCACGCGGCGTCGCACGCCGGGCAAGGAGCGGCTGGTTCTGCGCGGAGCCCGGGCCAATAATCTTCATGGACTCGACGTCGAGATTCCGCTGGGGATGCTCGTAGCCATTACCGGGGTTTCCGGTTCAGGCAAATCCACGCTCGTACACCAGGTTCTGTATCGAGCCGTGGCACGGGCGCTAGGGCAGAGCGACGGCTCCGACCCCTCCGGCGTTTTTTCTTCTCTGACAGGCGTGGAGCGCCTGAACGATGTGGTGCTGGTGGACCAGACCCCCATTGGCCGTACCCCGCGCTCGAATCCCATCACTTACATCAAGGGCTTTGACCTGGTGCGCGAGCTGTTTGCCTCGCAGCCTGAGGCCAAGCGTCTTTCGCTTACGCCGGGACATTTTTCATTCAACGTTCCGGGAGGCCGCTGCAACACCTGCGAGGGCGATGGCACCGTCACCGTTGAAATGCAGTTCCTGGCCGACGTGGAGTTGCCCTGCGAGGACTGCAACGGCACCCGCTACCAGACCAAGATTCTTGAAGTGCAGTACAAGGGCAAGAACATTCACGAAGTGCTGCAAATGACGGTCAAGGAGGCGCTACGCTTCTTCGCCGGCCAGACGCGCCTTCTGGAAAAGTTGGCCGTGCTGGACGAGATCGGTCTCGGTTACCTCAGGCTGGGCCAGTCGGCGACGACTCTTTCAGGCGGCGAGGCGCAGCGCGTCAAGCTGGCCGCTCATCTTTCCCAGGTGCGCGCCGCCAATGCCAATGCCAAGCCTTCCCAAGCCAGTCGCGTTCTTTATATCCTTGATGAGCCCACAACCGGACTGCACTTTGACGACGTTTCCAAGCTGCTCACGGCCTTTCGCAAGCTGATCGACGGCGGCGGCTCGCTGATCGTCATCGAGCACAACCTCGACGTGATCAAGTGCGCCGATTGGGTCATCGATTTGGGCCCGGAGGGCGGCGAAGGCGGCGGGCAAATTGTAGCCGAAGGCCCGCCTGAAGAGATTGCGACGAGTCTGCTTTCGCACACGGGCAAGTGGCTGGCGCGGATGCTGTGATAGTGAGCGCCTATCCAGTTGGAGGTTCCTCGCGCCCTTCAAACTGAGCAAGAACTTTATCCGGGAGCGGCGCGTCGAAATCGTCTGCGATCCAGCCTTTTCCTTCCAGGACGCCAAAGTGGATCATACGTGCTTCCCGCTTGGTCCGAGTACCAAGTTGAGCAAATGTTCTGATCAACTCGTTGGTGAGTACCGGAGTCCGGCCCCGATTGACGTTATCCCAATTGAGCTGATCGCGCAGATCGAAAACAGACTGGATACCGGGGTTTTCAGCCTTCCACCCGCAGATCACGATCTCCAGACGACTTGCCGCAGCCCAAGCGTTGCGCTCACCGGCAATGACTTCACGCGCGATTTGCCGCGTGAAAATGAGTTTGGCCTGCGTTTCCGAGATGGGGTAGGGGACCGAGAGTTCGCGAAACATCCGCCCAACAAGCTCTTCAATATCGGCGGAGCAGGTGACGTGTGTTTCACCAGCCAGACGCCGCAACGAAGGGGCGTCCACACCATCTTCGAGCAGGTCGGCTGCTATCGAGGGCATATCCTCAGGGCGCAGGTCGCTGCATACCCATTTTGCAGCAAGGAGCGTTGGTGAGAGCCGAGGCTCCGGCTTTGGAACCTCGGGAAACTCCTCAGCAAAGGAAATTGGCGCGTCGGTGTATAGCCCAGAGAAATCCTGCCGCTCTTTGACATTGAATATCTTCAGCAGCTTTCGGAGCACATTTCCCTCCAGGAAATCCGATGCTGGGCTAAAGATCGATTACCAAGTTACTGTATTGCTTCAGTTGAGTATCCGCTGTGAGCAGATTCAGGGGTTCGGCCATGGCCTGGGCGATGAGCAAGCGGTCAAAGGGATCGCCGTGGTACATTGGCAGGTCGGCGACGAGGATGGTATGCCTCGCAAACACCGGCAGTTCATCGAAGCCGGCGGCGTCCAATCTTTCGATGATCCGCCCGGGGTTCGCATTCATTTTGCCGAGCCTCACCTTGATGGCAATCTCCCAAATGGAGGCCGCGGAAACGTACACGGCTTCGGCCTCCTTCATGATTTGCCGTGCTTCTCCAGGCAAGTTTTGTGGTTCGTAAAAAAACCAGTAAACGATTTGGGTGTCA
>Ga0181520_10012330_pt1 | contig 11015 bp, 4 predicted proteins | sample PEATcosm2014_Bin_29_FD_132451 | JGI IMG/M metagenome (GOLD analysis project Ga0181520, IMG submission 132451) | Peatland microbial communities from MTU Mesocosm Facility, Houghton, MI, USA - PEATcosm2014_Bin02_30_metaG | ecosystem: Environmental > Terrestrial > Soil > Wetlands > Peat | place...
AGCAGGAGCTGCTGATTTTTGAGCGCGCGCCGGCGGCCAGCACGTTCTCCGCCCTGGCGGGCACATGGAACGGGTTGCTGTGCTGGACGCCCGCCCTGACCACTTGGAACGCCACCAACGGACTGGCGGGGGGCAGTCCGTTTATGGCCACCAACGAAACGCTGACCCTGAATGGGAATGGCACGTTTAGCACCACGTTTGCGGGTCAAACCACGACGGGTTCTTACACCCTGGGGAGCAATGGTTTGATCAACCTCATCGTCAGCCCGAACGGCCGGACCAACCGCAGCACTTGGTGGGTCAATGCCGGCCAGGACACGCTGACCGGCATCTCCAGCACGCTGAACGCCACCAACAACCAGCAGTTGTTGCAACTGTTTGAACGCGCGCCATCCTCGGTGACCAAGGCGAATCTGGCCGGCGTGTGGAATGTGACGACCTTCACCACGCCGTATTATCTGGCGCTGGAGATGGACAGCCAATTGCTGGGCGGCACCAGTTTCGGGGTCAACCGAGGCACAATGACGCTGGACGCCAGCGGGAATATCAACGGCACTGGGAATGGGACGTTCTCGGGAACCTACGCCCTCGGCAACAACGGGGTGGTCACCGCCAGCCTCATTTCGGACGGGGCGACGAACAAATACACCCTGTATCTCAATGCGGGCAAGGATACGATGACGACGACAGATGCCAAGCTCAGTGCCAGCGATAATGCGCAGGAAATCATCGTCTTCCAGCGCGCGCCTTGAGAAGTGCCCAAACGGGACGAGCAACGCCGGCGGAAAATTCAAGGAAACGAGTGGGGCGCGCCTGTAGATGGCGGGTGGCCCTGATGGTGGTGGGATGTGGTAATGTCCGGGTGCTTCCCCCCCAGCCCCGTCAGGGGTGATATATTTGCAGCCACCAACCCCAAAATAATAGTTTCAAGCTCCGATAGGAGCGGCATCTTCGGCTCATGGCCAATGCCTGTAAGCAAATGTTTAAAACCACCGGCGAGTGATCCCCCGACTATGCCGCCCCTGCGGGGCTTTTGGTTTTTGTGGGGTGCAGTGCCACAAATAGGTCGCGCCCACGGCGCTGCACTGTCTCGGTCGGCGGTCTCGCCACCACGGTTCAAAACTCACGGACCAACAGGCGTCACCCATGGTTGACAATCTAAAAATCAGTTCTCTACAACGGGGCAACCTGCCGCCATCGGGTCGGCGGCCCGGGGTAAAACTTGCCGGTTTTCTTCCGATCTCCTTGGCTATCAGACACTTGCCCGCGAAAAAAAATTTTAAATGTTTTGATGGTTACCCTGCGGAAGTCCCACCCACTCCGCTACACTGTGGGGTATGAAGATGATCCTATCGTTGTCGGCGGCCGGTGCGGCCCGTGCGGGGGGGGAGCGAACGGAGGGAATGTCCTGCGTTCCTCCGCGCTCTCCAGCGGTCCAGAACGGAAAGGACGCATAAAACACACAAAAGAACGATTAATTTTCTTAAAAATCCGGCCGGAGCAGGCCGATTGGTTCCGCCAGTGGCGGGTGGGCGGGCGGGCCGGGGTGGCCGGATGCTTGCCCGCATTCATGGCCAAACCTGGATCAACCAGGGTTGACCATCATAAAATGAAGGATTTCTCAGGTTTACAGGGAAACCAACATATCCATTGCGGGGTTCAGGGGGCGTAACCTATTTTATCCATTGTGTTCCAATGACAAAACCACTGAGTGACAACTGTTTGATGAAATCTTGCCCATTCTCCCGCTGGCTGGTTATCGCGGCCGTCGCGGCCTTAGCTCCCTTCGCCATGGCCGGGCCGGCGATTTTAGATGCCGTCACTTTTGGCGATGCGTCCTCCGAGGCCAATCATGCGGTGGTGGGCGACCACAGCAGCATCATGACCGGCGGTCTGGGCGCCACGGCCCGGAAACTATTGGCGCTGGAAGGAACCAACTGGCAGGGCGGCCGCGTGGCCTTCACGCTGAAGGCGGACCCGGACCGGCAGAATTATGCCACCGTGCGGTTGTGGGGTTCGGACCGGACGGACAACGAGCTGACGTTGTTTTGTGAGGGCAAACAGATTGGCTACCGGCACCTGGGGGACATTGACCTGCTGGATTTCGGCGGCGGGGAGGCGGCGTTTCCGGGGCGCTTTTTTTACACGACCACGCCGCTGCCGTTGGCGATGACCCGGGGCCGGACGAATCTTGATTTTGAAATCCGCAGCTCGGGTCCGACGTGGGGTTATGCGGACAGCTTCGCGCAGTATCAAAAGCCGATGACGGAGCCGTCCCGTGGCATTTATGCGATTTATTCCCACACGAATGGTTTCTTTGCGCCGCCGGCCGGGGACCCGCAGGGGTTGGCGCCGGCCAATCCGCCGGTGCGCGAGCAGCCGGGGCCGGAGGTGCTCGACAATCTCAAGTCCCGAGTGAATGGCGAGGTGAACCACCTGCTCAGCGCACGGTCGTTGAACCAAATGGAGGTGGAGTTTCTGGCGCGGGCGTGGTCGGTGACATGGACGGCGGCCCATCACAATGACCAGGCGGTGGCGCAGGTGCTGAAAGGGCTGGACGGCACGTTCGAGAAGTATTGCGAAAACCCGCGGCTGGCCGAGTCCGACCCGGCCACGCCGAATGCGAGTTGGTTTGGTTTGGGGCCCTCCGGCGACGCCCTGCGGTTGCTCGCGGAACCGCTCAAACCGTTTTTCGACGGGGAAATCGCCGAGGGCACGAACCAGATCACGCGCCGCGCCGCGTACACGGAAATGCTCGTGGCGTGCCGGGACTGGCACCGGCAAAACCGGCGGTTATACAGTAACCAGACGATGATCAATGACCTTTACGGCATTTACCTGGCGAATCGCGGCATCGGGGTGCTGACGCCGGAGCGGGCGCTGTCCGAGCCGGCGGCGCGGCGTTACCTGTATGAATCGCTGGCGCTCGAACCGTGGCGGGACAGCGATCCGGGGGCGGACAGTCATCGCTGGGGGGTGGGCACGAATTACTGGGAGCTGACGGCCAAGGGGCTGACCAAGGAACTCGGCTACGTCGGCTACTACGGGGAGGTGTTGGACTGGGTCACCTCGATTTACGAAGCCACGCGCCCCGCCCCCGGACAACCGGGGGATGGGCGGATCAAGGCACAGTTGGAAAAGATCGCCCACGCACGGGGGGTGTTCCGGTATCCGGGCACGGACGCCGACGGCGATCGCGCCATGCGGATTGAAACGATCGTCGGCTGGCGTGATGAAGGGCATTATCCGGGCAACGTGGCCTACGGGGAACGCCCGACGTGGGACGCCTCGTCGTTGTACGCGGTCTCGGCGACGCTGGATCCGGAGGCCATCGGGTACGCGCAGCAGATGTTTGCCGACGGCCAGTATTTCATCTCCCTGGAACGGCAGATGCAGCAGGCGAACAACCTGCGGGTGACAGCGGGGTTGCTGGAGGCGCCGGATGAATATGACCTGATCAAGGCCCAGCCGCCGAGCGCCGCGCGGCTGCCGATGACGCCGGGCCGGCCGGATTTTGTATTCACGGACGAGGAGGACGGCGTGGTGGCAATCAAAAATGGCGATGAGATGTTATACGCTTCGCTGTACTGGCGGGCGCGCCAGGCGGTGAATTTTCTGGCGCGCATCCACGACACCACCCCGCAGATGGACCGGATCGCCGTGGTGCAGGAGGACGTGGATTTTCAACCGAGTGGCATGACCTACACCCGGCCGGATTGGATCAATTTCGGGTTTGGCAACGGCGGGCCAAAGTATCCGGTGGCCATGCACTCGGCGAATGCGGGGGAGATTTTGCCGATTGCGAAAATGCCGGGGGGCGTCAAATTCAAACCCGGCGATGAAAGTGTTTATGCCGGCAAGGGGGATTTTTACACGCTGCGCTACGGGAATTATCTGATCGGCATGAACCTGACGACGGACCGGACGTTTGAATTGAAAACGCCCGCCGGCGGCCGGGAAGCGAAAGAACTGGTTTCCGGCAAGACGGTGACCCTAAACGTCCCCCTCAAGGTCGGTCCCCGTTCGACGGTGGTGTTGTGGCGGCCGGCGGGAACGGAACCGTGAAGCATGGCCCGCCTCCGCTGAACAACCCTTGAAAAAGCCCGTCATCCAACACGAATTCATCTGCATAGATGAAGGCCGGGCGAACCTCCTGCACATTGACGAGCGCGATGAGTCAAAGAACTGGATCACGCCCATCGGCCAACCGCAGTCGCGCGACATGCAGTTGGTGGGCGGCCGCCGGATTTTGATCGGTCATCATCATGGATACACGGAGTTTGACCTTGCGAGCGGGCGGGCGCTGAAAGTGTTTGCGCCACTGGCAGGGGTCACGGCGGCGCGCCGTCAGGCCAATGGCCACACGCTGCTGGCGGGGGTCAACCTGGCCGGCATGACGGGGGTGGTGGTGCTGGAACTGGACGCGAATGACCGGGAGATTCACCGGGCCATTTTCCCGGGCGATTATGTGCGGCTGATCCGTCAAACCGCCCAGGGAACCTACCTGATGTCCTGCAACGACCGGATCCGTGAAGGCTCGCGCGAGGGGCGGTATCTGCGCGAATTCCCGGCAAGCGGATTTTACCACGCTTGGAAGGCGCTGCGCCTGCCCGGTGGAAATTTGCTGGTGTCCGCCGGTTATGGGGCGTTCCTGGTGGAATTGGATCCGGCCGGCCGGGTCGTCCGGCAGTTTGGCGGCAAAGACTGCGTGCCGGAGGCGGTGCGGCCGTTTTTTTACGCCATGTTTCATTTGCTGCCCAACGGCCATGTCGTGGTGGCCAACTGGCAGGGGCACGGGGAGGGGTTGGGCGCCTCCGGGGTCCAGTTGTTGGAGTTTGATGACGGCGGCGAAATCGTCTGGTCCTGGAGCCGGTCCGAATTGATTTCGTCACTCCAGGGCGTCCTGGTGCTGGATGGGTTGGAGTTAACGAAGCTGCACGATGAGCGCGAGGGGTTGATGTTGCCGGCGGGTTGAGCCACCCTGCGGGCGGAACCCGGGTCGCCCGCTCAAGCCGCAAGTTTTATCGAGGTTTACTGGGAAAGCAAGAGATGAACTGCGTTCGGCTGAAGCGGGTCTAGACTGGAGCATCCAATGATGAATCAATCAGGTTCGGGCTGGAAAAAATCGCGCCGGAACGCCGCCGTTTGGGCGGCCGAACGGGCATTGCCCGTCTTGCTGGCGGGCCTGTCATGGATGCCGGTGCCGGGACGGGCGGAACCCGCGCCGGTGCGGTTGGAGGTGGGCGGGGACGCCTTTCAGCATTGGAGCGGACTGGCCCAAGCGGCCCGCGGGGTGGCCACGCTGTCAGCGGCGGGCGAGGCGGAGTTCCGGGTTCCGGACGGTGCGCGGGGGCAGTACAAGCACGGTTTCCGGGTGTACACTGACAGTGCCGAGGAATGGCAGGATTTTTATGGCGTGCGGTTTGAAATGGAATTGCCCGACGCCCGGGCGGTGGATTTGACCGTGTCCATTCAACGGGCGCCGCGCGGGCCGGTGGTGGAGGCGCCGGTCACCAGCGCCCTGAGCTTGTGTGGCAAGGGTTGGCATACCGTGACGCTGCCGTGGCCGGCCTTTGATTTTAACCAGGCCGGCCCTGCGTTCCTCAAATCCGTCAAGGAATTCAAACTGGCGGTGCATCCTCCGGACGGCTCGGCGCTGGGGAAGGTCCGGCTGCGCCGGGTCGCGGTGGTGAAGGCTCCGGGAGTGTCGTTGGAATGTGACGTGCGGGGACGGGCCGGGGGGGCCGGGCAAACGGTCGAGTACCAGGTTCAGGCGGGCAATGGCACGGAGGTTCCCCAGGCCGTGGCGCTGTCGTTTGTGCATTACGGCTGGGAGGAGATGACGGCCACGGTGGAACCCAAATCGTTCATCCTCGCCCCGGGCGAGAGCCGGGCGGCGACGGTGCGGGTGCAAATTTCCAACCGCATCCCTCCGGGCGGTCATGAAGAGCAGGTGCTGCAGGCCATTGCCAACGGGGACGCGGCCACCGCCGGCACCCTGACATTCATCACGGCGGGCGCGGTGCCGCATCCATTCATCCTGCACACGGCGGCGGGCTGGCAGGAGGTGCGGGACAAAGTGGCGAAATATGCCTGGGCCAAAGAACAGTTGGCGGACCTCGTCCGGAAGGCCGACGCCTGGCAGGTGCCGGACCTTGCCAAACCTCCGGGCAACGATCCGGATGACACCTACGGTCCGTTTCTGTTTCGCACGCAGGTGGAGAATGATCTGCTGGCCGCCGCATATGCCTGGCAAATCGCCGGTCACAAGGAGCACGCGGAAAAGGCGGCGTTGTTTTTGCGGCGGCTGTCGGATCCGGTGGCAGGCTATCCGGTCACGTTGCGGGCGTGCAACCAGAGCCTAGTGCAGGAAGGGCATTTTTTCCAGCATGTCGCGATGGCTTACGATATGATTCAGGATGCGAACGTGCTGTCGGCACAGGACCGCCGGCAGATTGAAGGCACGTTCCGGATGTTCCAGGAAACCATTGCGCGGGCAAGCGATTACGGTTCGATCAACAACTGGAATCTGTCGGAGGATTGCGGCGCGTTTTACTGCTCGCTGGCGATGGAGGATTTGGCGGCGGCCGACCGCTGGTTCTCCGGTCCCTCGGGAATTCGCGACCAACTGGCCAAGGGGACGATGGACGACGGCTGGTGGTACGAATGCTCGATCAGTTACAACCTGTGGTGTGCGAGTGAATTCACCCAGGCGGGGCTGGCGTATGCGCCGTTCGGGGTGGACTTTCTGGACATGAAGGTGCCGGCCAGCTATTCGCCCAAGGTGATGCTGGCCACGGAACTGAGCGGGGGAGTCACGGTCGGCGGCGCCGATCCCGAGGAACGACGCAAGCCCTTTGGCATGAACGCGGACATTTTTGGCCCGACGCGCCGGCCGTACCGGGAAATCCGCGATTTGTGGAACGGGCTGCTGCCGTTTCTGGACTGGCGCGGGGTGATGTTCGGGGTGAATGACTCCACGGAAAACAAGGTGACCGGCAACCGCACCGAGGTCGGCGGCCAGCCCTTCGAGATCGCCTATTATGCCTTTCACGACCCGGCCTACGCGGCGGTCATCAAACTGGGCGGCGGCCAGCGCGACCTGCTCTATGCCGTGCCGGTGCTGCCCGATAAAACCCCGGAGCAGTTCCGGGAGGACGCCTATGCCGACAATGTCGGTTTGGTGATGCTCCGCTCGCAAACCCCGGACCGGCCGGTGCGCGGGCAAATCCAGGCCGCGCTGCATTACGGAACCCACGGCTGGGCGCACGGGCATTATGACCGCACGGATTTGCTTTCGCTGATGCGTTACGGACGCAGCTTCTGGAACCCGGAGTCCGTGTTCTGGGTGTATGAGCCGTTCATGTACAAGTTTTACTGTCAGACCTCCCTGAACCACAACCTGGTGGTGGTGGATGAAAAGATGCAGGAGGCCACCGCGGGCGAGCGGCTGCTGTACCACCCGGGCAAAATGATGCAGGCCACGGTGGTGCAGGACGAGGCGCGCTGGTCGAATCCGCCCTACGGCGGCATGGTCTATGATTATGTGCCGGTCAAGACCTTCGCGGAAAAATGCTGGCGCGAAGGCCGCAGCGTGCCGATTCCCACGAATCCGCCGGCTTACGGCACCCTCACCGGTTACACGGAGAAAATCCTGCAACGGCGGGCGCTGATTGTGCTGGACGATTACATTCTGCTGGCGGATTACGTGAAGGGCACCAATGCACATGTGTTTGAAAGCTTGTTGCAAATCAAGGGTTTTCAAGGTCTGGATGCGCCGCAAAAACAATTCCTCCGCCATGACGCGCAATGGAATCCCGACCCGGTGGGCAGCGGCCAGTTTGTCACCGATTGCAATTGGTATTCCGTGACCGCCCCCGCCGTCGGTCATTCCGCCATGAGTTATGGCGCCAACGCGGACAACGCCGGGAGCCGCTCCCCCGGCAACGAGGATGGCAGTCTCAAACTGGACGTCCACACCCTCTGGCCCCCGGCCCAGGAAATCATGGTGGCCACCGCCCCGGAAATGAGTGACGTTTCCAAGCGCCTGTTTTACACCGTGCGCGGGGACGGTCAGACCCTGGCCGAAGGAAAATTCGGCGCGTGGATTCTGGGCCGCGGCGAGGTGGATGTTTCGGTGGCGGGAATGAAGCAGTTGGAACTGGAAACCAAAACCGAGCTGGCCCGGCAGCCCACTTTGTTCTGGGTGAACGCGCGCATTATCACACAGGATGGCAAAGAAATCCCCCTCGCCGGGCTGGCTGCCAAATATGAAAATGTTGAACAACCAAAAACACCCGGAAAGGATTACTTCGGCGGCCCCATCAAAATCGCCGGTGACGAATACACCTCGGGCACGCCCGCCGAACCCAGGGATGAAAAGTTGCCGGGGTTGGTAAAGGTTGATTTGACGGGGTTGCAGGCGGTTCGATTCAAAGCCGTGATCGGCGGTGATTATCCCCTCGGCAACGAAGCCCAGCGCCGCAAAGTGTATGCCATCCGCGCCGCCCAAGGCAGTGAGGCCCGATTCCTGACGGTGATCGAACCCTACGAGGACCGGCCGGTGGTGAAATCCGCCGTGGCCACCAGTGCGGACAGTGTCCGCGTGGAGTTGCTGGATGGCCGGATTCAGGAAATCACCCTGCGCAATTTCACCGGTTCCGGCCAGGACATGCAGGCTGAAGTCGTGGAAAGCAAAGACGGTCAGATCTTAAGGAGGGAAAGCACGCAGGATTCGGAGGCCGGACAGCCCGGAGCCCGGGGAAAGAACGGAGACTAAGATGCGTACCCTGGTCATGTGCGATGATCTTTGGCATCCCGGCGAAATGATCCGGCATGGTTTCGCGTCCTTGGGGGATTGCGGCTTTGACTTCGAGTTTCTCGAAGACGGGGCGGACTGGTCCGCCGCGCACATGGCCGAATTTCCCCTGGTGGTGCTCGCAAAATCAAACGTCATTTCCGCCACGAATAAAAACCCCTGGCTGACGGTGGAGGCACAGCACGAATTTCAACATTATCTGCACGCCGGTCATGGCCTGGTGGTGCTGCATTCGGGCACGGCGGGCTATAAAGAACGGCCGGTGATGCGCGTCTTGACCGGCGGCATGTTTTTGCACCACCCGGACCAGTGCCCAGTGTCCATGATTCCAAAGACGGATTGCCCGGTGACATCCGGGGCGGTTTCGTTCACCGTCCAGGACGAGCACTATTTCATGGCCTTGGACGATCCGCAGGCGGAGGTCTTTCTACAAAGCCGCTCCACGCACGGAATCCAGCCCGCCGGCTGGGCCCGCTCCGAGGGTCGCGGGCGTGTTTGCGTTCTCACTCCGGGACACCATGCGGAAGTGTGGCGGCATCCGATGTTTCAAATCCTGCTGCGGAATGCGCTCCATTGGGCGGCGGGAAACAATTCAACGAAGCGATGATTCACAACCCCATCATTCCCGGTTTTCATCCTGACCCCAGCATCTGCCGGGCGGGGGATGATTTTTATATCGCCAATTCCACCTTCGAATGGTTTCCGGGGGTCCCCATCCACCATTCGCGTGATTTGGCAAACTGGCGGTTGCTGGGTCATGCGCTCACCCGGACTTCCCTATTGGATCTCCGGGGCGTGGCGGATTCCGGGGGTGTGTGGGCACCCTCCTTGAGCTTTTCCGAAGGTCAATTCTGGCTCATTTACACCAACGTGCGCACCTGTGGCATGGGCCGGCCGTTCAAGGATGTAAAGATTTTCCTCATCACCGCCCCGGACATTCTCGGTCCGTGGAGCGAACCAGTGGAATTGAACTCCATTGGGTTCGATCCCTCGCTGTTTCACGATGAGGACGGGCGCAAATGGCTCGTGAACATGATGTGGGATTTTCGGAAAGGCCGGTCACGCTTCGCCGGGATCGTGCTTCAAGAATATGATCCGCAGCGGCGCAAGCTGATCGGTTCCATGACAAAAATCCTGGAGAAGCCCAACGTGCTTTGCGAGGGGCCGAATCTCTACCAACACAACGGATGGTACCATCTCATGCTGGCCGAGGGCGGCACCGGCTGGAACCACGGCATTTCCATGGCCAGGTCCAGAACCATCACCGGACCCTATGAACTCGACCCGCAGGCGGCGCTTCTGACTTCACGCGACGAACCCGCACTCCCGCTGCAAAAAGCCGGGCATGGTGAATTGGTCCAGACGCCGGCAGGCGAATGGTATCTGGTCCATCTGGCGAGCCGGCCCCTGACGGCCGGGGGGGAAATCAACTCGGGATCGCCCGACCAAACGGCCGCCGCCGCCGTTCATGCCGGTCAGCGGTGCATTTTGGGCCGCGAGACCTGTCTCCAAAAAGTGGAGTGGTCCCCGGCGGGTTGGCTGCGCCTCGCCACCGGGGGTGCCCAGCCGCGGGTCGAAGTTCCCTTGCCGCAAAATCTGACGCTTCATCCCTGGCCGACACCGCCCGAACGTGATGACTTTGACACCGGCAGCCTGGATGTTCAGTGGAGTTCGCTGCGGGTGCCGGCGGACTCCTCCTGGTTGTCGCTGACCGAACGGCGCGGCTGGCTGCGGTTGTGCGGGCGGGATTCGCTCTTTTCATGGTTCACCCAAAGTCTGATTGCCCGGCGGGTGCGGCATTTTGAGTTCACCGCCGAAACCTGCCTGGAGTTTGCGCCCGGGCATTTCACGCAGATGGCCGGATTAATCTGTTATTACGAGACCCGGCAGTTTTATTATCTCCGCGTGACCCATGAGGAGACGCGCGGCAGGGTGCTGGGGGTGGTTCAGGCGGACGCCGGCCAGTATGATGAACTGGGCGGCGACTGGGTGATCAATGACTGGGCAAAAATATTTCTGCGCGTGGAAGTGAATCGCGAACAGTTGCAATTCAGCGCCTCAGCGGATGGGCAAAGCTGGCGGACGATGGGTCCGGTGCTGGACGCGACAAAATTATCGGATGATTATGGCGGCACCCTGCGGTTCACGGGGGCCATGGTGGGCCTGTGCGCCCAGGATGTGGGCGGCACGCTGGCCG
>Ga0181520_10012331_pt1 | contig 11013 bp, 4 predicted proteins | sample PEATcosm2014_Bin_29_FD_132451 | JGI IMG/M metagenome (GOLD analysis project Ga0181520, IMG submission 132451) | Peatland microbial communities from MTU Mesocosm Facility, Houghton, MI, USA - PEATcosm2014_Bin02_30_metaG | ecosystem: Environmental > Terrestrial > Soil > Wetlands > Peat | place...
CACGACTTCAGTCGTGTCTCGATGGGCCTTCGGCGCACCCAAGTGGATGAAAACGCATTGGAATGCCCGCTGAAAAACAATGACTTAGTAGGCGTTTTCGACCGTGCCGTAGTTGCCCCAAAATCGGAGGGCTTTAGCCCCTGCAAAGGGCATTTCCAAGCAGTTCATTTCCTTACGGCGACACTACCGCATGGAAAATTGAGCAACAAAAAGCTTACCGCAGGGCCTAAAGGCCGATCTTTTTAGCGGATTGATCGGCCCCCTTCGACGTTGCTCAGGGCAGGCTTTGAAGTCGTGCCCTGTTACAAAGCACATTGAACCTGGATTCTTAGCGGATTGAGCGTCCTGTTCCAAACAAAATCCAAATGCGATTGCCCTGGTGCATTGCCTCTCCTCAAACTCCGGGCACATAGCCGATGCCGCACTTGGCCGTCGATTCGTGGCGAAAATCGCTGATCAGCGACATCAGCGCCGTGGTGCCGCCGTCGGCCACGATGGTCTGGCCCACAATGTACTGTGCCTCGTCCGAGCAGAGGAAGCATGCCAGTTTGGCGATATCGATGGGAAAGCCTGGCCGGCCCAGAGGCACCGAGTCTTTGGCGCCTTCCATGGCCGACTCGACCGTGCTGCCATTGAAGGCCTTGTTGTGGCTTTCCACAACTACCCAGCCGGGGGCGATGGCATTGATGCGTACGCCCTTGTGCGCCAGTTCGATGCCCAGCACGCGCGTCTGCGCAATAATCGCGCCCTTGGTCCCCGCATAAACCGAGTGCTCCGGCGCTCCGGCAATGCCATGCACCGAGGTAAGGTTCACAATGGAACCGCCCCCGTGCTCGACCATATAGGCCACGGCCTTCTGCATCATGAAGAACTGCGCCCGCACGTTGACGTTGTAGATAAGGTCGAATTGCTCCGGAACCACCTTCAGAAGTGGCTTGTTAAAGGTGATCCCGGCGTTGTTCACCAGGCAATCCACGCCGCCAAGAAAAGCGATGGCGCCATCCGCGAAGCCAAGAACTTCGTCCAGTTTGTCGAAGCTCGCCGAAAAAGCCTTTGCCCTCCGTCCCATCGCCTGGATCTGCTCGGCCGCGGAGACGGCCCCGTCGCCGCTGTGAGCGTAGTGAAGCGCCACGTCCGCCCCCTGGCGGCCGAATTCCAATGCGATCTCCCGGCCGATCCCTGTGCCCGACCCGGTCACGATCACTTTCTTTGCGGCGAATCTCAGATCGCTGCCCATCGCTATCTCCTCAATCGATTTGGCACCAAGTATTCTACTCGGCGATGCGGCGCCTCTGAATGACTCCGCGCCCCGCCACTTTGAGAAATCGCATTTGAAATGCGGTCCGAAGTGAAAGATTCCGATTCCAAACACGGTTGGAAAAAGCTTTGTAACAGGGCACGACTTTAGTCGTGCCGCACGATGCCCCCAGAATTGGAGGGCTTTAGCCCCTGCAATGGGCATTTCCAAGCAGTTCATTTCCTTGTGGTGATGCTACTCCATGGAGAAATGAGCAATAGTAGACCTCCCGCAGGGCCTAAAGGCCACTCCTTTTAACCACTTGATCGGCACGACTGAAGTCGTGCCCTGTTACAGACCGCATTGAACCTGCATTTCTAGCGTTTGTGCGTTTTCCTCGAAGGAAAATCCAAATACGATTGACTCCGCGCCCCGCCGCCCGCACGCATAGCAATGTTTACACAACTGTTGACACAAGTCTAGTCGAGATGCTTTAATCTCTTTTCCATCCACAGCAGCGCAGGGCAGGCCGGCTATCGGCTGGATGTTTCCTAGCTGCTCACTATCTATTTCCGCTGCGATGCGAATGAGGAACTGGAATGACCACTGGAGCTTTGCTGGGCACGCTTGTTGTCCTTCTCGGCGGGTTTGTTGGCGGCAGCTTCGCTTTGCCGCTCAAGTTCGCCAAGCGCTGGAGCTGGGAAAATTCATGGGCGGTCTACAGCCTTGTCGCATTGCTCATCGTTCCCTGGATCGCCGCAATCGTCTCCGTCCCCCATCTGTGCGATGTATTGCATTCCGTCGCGACGGAAAGGCTGTTACTGACCATTCTCTTCGGGATCGCCTGGGGCGTTGCCAATGTCTTATGTGGACTGGCCATTGATTTAATCGGCATGGCCATCAGCATCGCTGTTGTGGTTGGCATGAGCGCCGCGCTGGGATGCTTGATCCCCTTCCTTCTGCTGGAGCCCCAGCGCTTGAACCAGCACTCCGGGCATCTGATCCTGCTGGGCGTCGCTTTGACGCTCTGCGGCGTGGCGCTGCTGGGTGTCGCGGGAAGACTCCGGGAAAAATCGGTGGCGCCCAAGAATCCGGAGACCAAGCCAGGCTCCGCAATGGCAAAGGGACTCCTTTTTTGCGTGCTGGCCGGCGTGCTGGCCCCCATGTTGAATTTCAGCTTTGCCTTCGGACGCGATATTGTGGCCTCCGCGATTAAACAGGGCGCGCATCCGGCCGGCGCCGCGAACGCCGTCTGGGCGCTTGCACTATTCGGCGGCTTTATTAGTAATGCAGGCTATTGCATTGTGAAGCTCACCCGCCAGAAAACCTGGGGCGGATTCGCCAAGAAGGATACCCTGAACCATTGGTTCCTGGCCTCGGTGATGGGTGTCTTATGGATCGGCGGAACCCTGCTTTACGGATGGGGAGCAACCGCCCTAGGAAACCTCGGAGCGGTGATCGGCTGGCCCGTCTTTCAAGCCACCACCATCATATTCTCGTCGCTCTGGGGTCTCGTCCAGGGTGAGTGGCGCAACTCGGATTCTTTCGCCCTGCGCTTGAACTTCGCCGCTCTAGCATTATTGGTCGTAGCCATCGCCGTCCTCGGCATGGGAAACCACGGATAGGCCAATGACGGTTGGTAAATACCCCGCCTGCAAACAGACAACGGTCTAACAACCTGTTGGCGCTCCTACGTAACCTGCAAGGAGTTATAGCCGTCGTTTGCGTTGGTGTTTTCGCAGGCCGTAATGCGATCGAAGCTGGGGTAAGGGAGAAAAAGCTGGGGTTCGTTCCCGGCCGCAAAATCTCCGTGTCCGAGTTGAAACATAAGAGGTCACTTTGCCGGAACCGAATAGATGGCGATCTGGTCGCGGGTGAGAACTGCGAGCTCTGAGGCGTCCGGTGCCAGCGCATATCCGTCGCGGCTCGAAGAAGGAGAAGCCACACGGACACCCAGCAGGCGCTTGCCATCAGAAACGCGATAAACGCGCAGTTCCTCGGCGGAGAAATCCGCGGAGCTGAAGGGCTCGCCTGGCGGCAAAGGCAGACTGGACTGCACGACTTTAACCACGAATGCCTTTTGGTCGGCACTGCCTTCGGCGGCGTGGCCACACTCATTCAGCATCGGGACACCTTTCAGAGCCAGCTTGCCATCGGGGCGCAGGAGGCGGTATTGGCGCGCGTAGGTAAACTTTTCGCAACTGATGAGGAAAACAAGGTCCGGCTCGATGCTCGATATCTCAGGCGTACAACTCGATGTGAACCGGGCAATGGTGGATGTACGATTGTCCCAGCTCCGTAGCGCTATACGATATCCGCCTTTGGGCAGCGCCAGGAGCGTGGCCTGCCCCTCGTTGAGGAGCGTAGGCGCCATCACGCCTGAGTGCGCAGTCGAGGTAGCGATGGTCTCAAAGTTGCTGTTCAGAACCAGGATGCCAACATCTTCTTCCGGATCGGCGTTGAGGCTCTCTTCGAGTTGAGCATGCAGTTCCGGTGAATGGCGCTCATGGATTACTCCGATGGCCATAAAGCCGCTATTGGGCGTCACGCGCACGAAGGCCAGCGGTCCAGCCAGGGAAATCCGATTCTCAATCTTCAATCCTTCGCCGTAGACGCGAAGTTCCGAGCCGACATGCACCAGCACACGGCCGCCGGAAAGCGGCCAGAGGTATTGCCTGTTGTCGGGCAGTTCCCAGTCGACGCTGCGCCGAATCCGGTGGGTCTCGGTGTCTAAAAGAACCGCGCGGATGACGCGCACGATTGGGCCCGACCGCCCCACCGTTTGCCTTGAAACCAATACGTGTGGGTTAAAGGCCACCAGTAGTTCCCTTGGGCCAAGATAGGCCAAAGCCTCATCCTGGTCGAAGCTCTTGATCACCCGCTGGGGGCGCGCAGCATAGCCCAGTTGCTTGATGGAGATGCTGGATGCAGGGTTGCCCTCATTAATGGCAGCGCCCGACGGCAATGCCTGGTTGCACTGCGGCGGGACGCAAAGATCGATGTCGTCAGCCGGCGGCTCGGCCAACGCCCCCGCACCTGGACCTGAAGCCGAACTGACGCCGCTGGAAGCGCTAGGCAATGCGGGCTGACTGGCGTTTGGAGGTTCCGAAGGACCAGGCGGCGAAATGACCGCAGCGAGCGGAAAAATCCCCTGAGCGGGAACCAGCATGAGCAAAGTGTGCTTGTCCAGAGACACATCGTGATTCCTGGATGTCAGAACCGAGCTGTGCTCCGGTCCGGTGGCTACACTCAGCGTCAATCCTCTGATTCCGGAGACCTGGCCCATCTTCATGCTGAGAGCCAGCGGAGATCGATAGAACTCCGACTCCATAAACCAGTTGGCAGCGGCGCTTGATTTGAGCGATGCGATGGCGTCTGATTTGACCGATGTGCCGCCTGAGCCTGTGTTTACCGGAAGGCTGGCGCTCATGATGCCATAATCGCTCTGCTCTGGCGGCGCGGCCATGGCGGCGAGCACCAGCGGGAATTCGCCCAACTTCGGTTCACCACATTGCGCACCGGTAAACGCAAGGCCGAGTTCGGAATCCTTCACAGTCTTTGTGTGAGGGACCACCAGGAGCACATGGGCCTCAAGAATCGCTCCGGCCGTGAGGGTGCAATTGGCTCCCTGCCAGTCGACCGAGACACGTGCGTAGACAGCTGAGCCCACCTTGAGGATGCGAGCGTTGAGATCCGACGACAGTTCAGCTTCGATCGGAGTAATTCCCCGCTTGGAGAGTTGGTCAGCAGATGCGACTGCGCAGCAAAGTGCAAGTACGGTAATCGGCAGTGGGAGTCTCATCTATTTCCTCGCCATCTTTGGGAAAGTTCAGAAGGCTCGCGCCTATCTCATCTTGACAAACTCGCAGTCTGCACACGTGCTCCGCGAATCCAATCGAGCATGGTCCGGTATTCGTCGCTCGATTGGTTTCCATGCCATCGCTGGCCGCCGTTATGGGTGGCCAGATAGTTGCCGACATCGCCCGCGCTGTCGGTGGGGCGGGTGGGTTTAATGACCAGCAGGCTCTTGTCCGGCTCATCGATGTCCACTACCCGCATGGCGTATTTGTAATTCTCCTCGCTGTCCTGGTCAGAGAAAACACCCTCGGTATTGGGCGGTTGCAGCTTGAAGATCACATGGCTGGCATGACAGTTGACACACGCCTTCCCGTCCGGGCCGGGCCGGGCAAGGATGGGCTCAATTTTGGTAACGAAGTAGCGGAAGTCGAGTACCGAGCCGGGTTGCACGTCGCGCAGTGCATCGCCCAGTTTCCCGCCTTTCAGCACGCTTGCGGCGATGAGCTTGAGACGCGGATTGGTGGAAGTCTGAAGCTGGTCCATTGCTGCCAGGAAGTCCGGCCGTTTCTCCACGCCTTTCACTTTGCGCAGCGTATCCAGCGCCGCAGCGCTCACATTGGCGTCTGAATTCAGCAGGCTGGCCAGCACCGTATCGACCACAATGGGATAATCAAGCGGCTCGCGAATCTTCAATACGGCTGCCTTCCGATTGAGGAAGTCCTGGTCCTGCGAGACTGCGCCCCCGGCGACTCCCAGGCGCCTTTTCAGAAATTGCGGATCGCCTGCTTCCTCCAACAGGATTCTAAGCCCGGCACTGTCCATCTTTGCAAAGGCGGACTTCACGGCAGAAGCAGTTTGCGGATCGTCGAGCAAGTGCTCCAGTGATATCCGCACGGCTGCGCGCCGTACGCCGGGCATGAAGGAGTCCAGTCCGTCCAATACCTGCTGCTGCAGCTCTGGCTCTCGCATTAGATTGGTAAAAGATGAAGCGGCATCGAGCACCTGGGCATAGTTCGCCGGCCGCGGTTCATTTTTCAGCATGGACCGCAACGCGTCTTGAATTTCCCTCTGCTGTTCCCACGCGGAATCTTTGGGCAGCGCCGCCAGCAGCGGAAGAACCACGGCCTGGCTGTCAGGGTTTCCTCGCTTGAGGATCGAGACGACCTTGGCCACCAACTCCTGATTAGGCGCGCCTCGCGTTTCAAGATTCAGGATTCCCCGCTGACCGCCCTCATAGACATAGCGGACCGTCTGCCGCACGTCGGCGCTTGCGTCTTCCGACAGATCAAGGGCAGCGAGGGTGAAGCGGGCATCTTCGGATTCACTCAAAGTGCTACCTGCCTTGAGGACGTTGATCTTCATGGGCTCGTCAGCGTTTTTTAGACAAGCCAGCAGAGCGTCTTCCAACTCCGGACCGGAACTCTTGAAGAAATGAATCAGGTCGCTGTCGTTGCCGATGCGCGTCTGGAAGAAGCTATTGTGCACGTCGTACTTGAAGTCGACTGCCTCGCGATATGGAGGATACTCATAACCCGGGCGATGCAGATCGGGCACGCCGGTAACGTACTTGGTTAAAACCGCGGGCAGGCCGATTGAGACCGTATCCGACTTGAGCGCCGGCAGCGCGTAGTGGCGAATATGGAAATCCCAAAGCGCAGTCAGGATACCTTCGCGGCCCAGCGGCGTCCCTTCGCGAAGCACCTTGGCCAGCACCTGCGCCTGGTCACGCACCACAGCCTCATAGCCCGCGTTGATACGGTCCTTATCTTCATCCTTGGAGCTTGCCCGCACCCAGGCTGAAAGATATCCGGTGTTCTCATCGAGAAGATCGTAGATGCTCTCTTTGAGCCCTCGCCGCACCATCTCGTCGGTCTCGGTATTGAGGCGGGTGGCAAGCGCTTCCAAGGTCCCGCGACGCACGGCAGGCTGGTCCACCTGCCAGTAGTACCAGCGCCACAATCCACCAGCGGCTTCAAATCGCACGTAAGGCACTGGGTCGTTGAGCGCGCTCTCGAGGGCCGCCAGCAATTTCGCGTCGCCCGTCAGGTCGCGGAAATGCTGATTGAAGACGCGGACAGCTCCCCACCGCGTGCGCGCGTCGGGCGACGTCAGAGCCGCGGCAAGCATCGGGCGCCCTTGGGCCGCAACATTCTGCCGCCGAGATAACACCATGCGCAGTGCATATGCCGACGAAGTCTGCACCATCTTGGCGGGATCGTCCAGCCCCTTGATAAGAGCCGCCAGCGCGCCTGGATCGGCCATGTGGCCAAGCGCCCGGGCCGCGGCTTCGCGCGCCAGCGGCTGATCGCTTTCCATCAGCACCTTGCGAATCTGCACAAGCACCGGCTCCGGCGCCAGGTCCCAGAACTGATCCAGTTGTTCGAGAAGCAGCGGCAGATCATTTGTGGCGAGTGTTGTTGGAGGCGCAGGGTAGGCTGCATCCCAGTTCTTGGCCTTGGTTGTTCCAGGATAAAGCGTGGACAAGGCCATCACCGCAAACTGCGTGGCCCGGAAGGGCGTGTTGAAGCCCTGGTAGACGGGATCGCCTTCCCAACTCCCCTCTGGACGCTGCGCGGCCAGCATGGCTTTGACAGCCCGCGCCAGGCGCTCATCGGTCTCAGGACGGCGGCCGGCCTCAGCCAGGGCGAGCACCGCGTGGTAGGAGACGAAATCCGCCGGCTTGGCCTTCTTGTCGAACGGATACGGCCATGCGCCCTCTGGAGTCTCATACTCGTAGAGTTTGTCAATGAGGGCGCTGATCTGCTCCGGGTATTTTTCTCGGCCCAATGCGGCCAGAAGTTGGATCTTCCAATTCAGGTCGATCACGTTCTTCGGCTCATCCGGCATCGCCAGGCTCGCCACATGGTCGCGCTCGGCCAGCCAATCGGGATTGCGGGTCTCGTTATACGCCAAATTGAATGTTTGCCAGCTTTGCAGGGCGATCTCAAATGGACTCACATCGGGCTCGCAGCCGTCTGCTTCGTCTCCCGGCATCGTTGTCAGTCCCTTGTAGTGAATCTTCAGAAAGCGCGCGTAGGGCAGGTCGAAGTTTTTTCGCGGAGGATCGTGGGTGACATTCTGCTCAAAGGCGTGGGCGATGAGGGGCAGGCGGCTAGCCTCAGTGCGAGCGGTGTAAATAATCCGTACCCAGTTGGTATTGGGTTCTCCATATAAAGGCCGGGCGTTGTTGTAAATGCGATCGGCTAGAAACTCGAGACCTGCGCGCTGTGTGGGAGCGTAGCCATTCTGGACCGCTCTTAAATAACCGCGCGTGGTGAATTGCGCGGGATGGCACGCGATGCAGAGCTGCGTCTCAGAGTGCTGCATCACCGTGCGCAATGCTACCGCACCCCGGCGTGGAGTGTTTGACAGCCAGGAGTCGCCCATATTCACCAGGAAGTCCATCCCTGCGCGCACCGCCTGGTGCGGGTCGGTATTCGGCGGGACGGGATACTGATATGTGTGCAATTGGTACGCAGGATGATTGGCGTCGACGCGAACGTAATACTCCTGCCCAGGTTCGAGAATGCGGGTACGGAACTTGTAGAGTCCTGGATAGTTCTGGGTTGCTTCAATTTGGTAGACAAATTGGCCAGTTGTATATGGAACCACATCCGGCTTTCCCTCGGCATCCTTGCCCGCCTGGAAAAGATCCACATCGAGCGGAACGTCGCGATCCGTCACGCTGAGAACGAAATAAACCAGGCGCGGCTGTTTTTCGCGGAAGGTGAATCGGAACCACTGGAACCCTTTGAGCATGGCGGCATAGCCGTCTTCGCTTTTTGAAGGAGCGTAGGGCCTTTCGTCGGCGCTCCCGAAGATGGTTTGGCCCAGTTCGAAGGACTGAGCGCTTTGCCACGAACCGTTGGGCGAAGCGGCGATGATGCCGCGCTTGACCGCGGCAGATTTGCCCGGCACGCCTGCAGAGACCTGGAGGATCTTGATCATGGTCGCGCCAATTTCTGGATAATGGGCGCTTGAAGAGGAAAGGCTCACCGTAACCAGACCCGCCGCGCGCGGCCTCAAGGTCAGGTAGAAATCAAGGTCGGCCGAGTGCAGCCATTTCGACGCGACCTCACCTTGCGCGTCGCTCACGGTGACGCGAACCGAGTCATTCCCCTGAAATTGAGCGGGATCTTTGACACCCAGAGTAACTGCGTAAAGAGACCCAGGCCGTGCTACGCCCAACCTGATCATGTGAGCCGCGGTCGCTCCTGTTTGATCGGCGTGGACGGATCGGCCGGCATGAATGATTGCGCCAACCATCAGTGCGGCAAGGGAAAGGGGAATGATTGCCCAGCCGGCAACTCGCTGACTTGCAGGGGAAAGGCTCATGATTCGACCTCGAGTGTTCCGTAGCCTGTTGAAAGGGGTCAATCAGGCTACCAACATCAATGGGTAGAATATACATCCATCGGAGATTCGCAGGATATGTGTTTTAGCAATCCGACAATCCCCGCAGAGTCCTATTTATAGCTCCTGTGCGGCGGCCGGCAATTGTCTCGCCGGCCGCCGCAAAGATGCTACTCGGTTGTGGATCGCATCACTGTCACTGGCCCCAGAAGACCAGAGGGCAGCAACGGTGAAGTCGCCTTGTATGGCTTTACATCGGCAAAGGTGATTTTGGTTGCGCCGGGTTGCTGATCGCCGATCAAGCGGTTAACCCATGCGTTGGTCACTTTGACCACCACTTCATTCGCGCCAGGCTTGAGGGCGGAGGTGGCATCGACGCGATACGGTGAATGCCAAACGATGCCCAGGCTCTTGCCGTTCACCAGGACCTCGGCAAGGTTCTTTACGGCCCCCAGATCGATGCAAAGATGCGCGCCCTTCTTGAACCAATCCGCCGGAGCCTGAATCGTGCGCGTATACGTCCCGGTTCCGGAGTAGTACTTCACTCCGGCGTCAGTCGATTCGGTCCAGGATGCCAGGGTGTCTAGCGTGATCGATGGAGGCGCTCCAAGATCCGGCTGGAAACTCACCGCCCATGGTCCCTCCACTGTGGTCAAAGTTGTTTGCGTAACTGTGGGCACCCGATGCGAGGTTTCGGACGTCGCCTTGCGGAACACCACAAATACCGTGCCCCAAGGTTCCAGGTGCAGCGGCACAGTGGTGCGTCCACCTGCGATTGTGAAGGATGCGTGCTCAGTTGCACCCGTATCCGCGTGCCAGATCTCCGGCGCCTTGCCAGTTACGCGGAAGGTCGCATCGACAGTCTCGTCGCGATCGTTTCGGTTGTCCACAAAGTACACGTCGCCATCGACGAGTTTGCGATGCACAAAGAGCAGCCGCGTATCGCTCTCCGGCTTGCTGTAATCGAAATCAGGCGATACATGGAGCGCTTCAAAGACGTCGCCAAGCTTCTGTCCCGCGTAAACAGAGCCCTTCCCGGTCTTGTGGACGCCGGTCCCATCGCCAAACAATTCGTCGCTCAATTTCTTGAACTCCGCCTGGTCGTCGGCAAGGCTGGGATCGTCTGCCGGTTTTGGGCCGGCAACCACTGCACCATTCTCTACCAACTTGTGAATGGCGCGAAGCACCGGCAGCGACATATGCTGGCTGTAGGGATCCAGCCCAAGTACACGATAAGTCATGCCGCTGGCAGTAACGATGCGGCCATCCGCGACACTTATTTCGTGGATAAGTCCATCGGCGTTGATGTAATCAAATCCATAACCCGCCGGCACGTCTGGCGATTTATGCTCGAAAATCGCCGTAAGGTTGGAGTCTTCGCCGTAGAAATAGACCAGATCCGCGCCGAAGTGGCCTTGCTGGAGCAGAAAACTGGTCCTCGCCAGGTAGCTGATCCAGGGGCCAGCTTGTTCGGCCCATGTTTCGTTGCGATTGAACCATTGGCCGAAGGGTCCCAGTGTCAATCCCGGCGCTGTCCCTTTTCCAACCAGCGGCTGGTGCGCCGACTCGTGAATCACAAAGCGGTTGATGCCGTTGAGGAATTCCTGGTCGGCGGTGGGCTTCAG
>Ga0181520_10012332_pt1 | contig 11012 bp, 5 predicted proteins | sample PEATcosm2014_Bin_29_FD_132451 | JGI IMG/M metagenome (GOLD analysis project Ga0181520, IMG submission 132451) | Peatland microbial communities from MTU Mesocosm Facility, Houghton, MI, USA - PEATcosm2014_Bin02_30_metaG | ecosystem: Environmental > Terrestrial > Soil > Wetlands > Peat | place...
ACGGCGCCAACGGGGCCGGAATCCTGGTTGTAATGAGCGGGGCATGGTACTCCGGCCACTATACGATCGAGCAGTGCGTGGAGTCGTGGGAACTCCTGCTGGCCAGGGGCTTCACAATGTTCATCGTGTATCATCCCAGCGGAACGAAGTATCTCCTGCCGGAGATCGTGGACTCCATGCACCGCAGCGTGCGTTTCATTCGTCTCAACGCCAAACGGTTCGGGGTCGATCCCGACCGGCTGGGAGCGGTCGGCGGCAGTTCCGGCGGGCACCTGTCGCTGATGCTGGCCACCACCGCCGACGACGGCGACCCCAAGAACGCAGACCCCGTGCTGCGTGTCAGCGACCGTCTGGCGACCGTGGTCGCCTACTTCCCGCCCACGGACATTCGCCCCTGGTTCAAGACCGACCGGTGGAAAGACTACCTGGCCTTCCGCTTCGACCCGGCCATCGCGGGGGAATACTCCCCGGCCTTGCACGTTTCGGACAAGACCTCGCCGATGCTCCTGATCCACGGCGACAAGGACACGGGCGTGCCCCTGGAACATAGCGAAAAGATGTATGCCGAACTCCAGAAGAATCACGTGCCCAGCGAACTGATCGTGGTCAGGGGCGGCGGCCACGGATTCCGCGGCATGGATGATTGGAGCGCCATGGTCGCCCGCGACGCCTGGTTCGAGACGCACCTGTTGCCGCACAAACCATAGGAATGCAAGACAGGCGGGCGGCGCTCGCAGGCGACACGTACATCAACGGCACCGAGTTGATCAAACAGCTCGGAACCGGCAGGACGACGCTGGCTTCAAACCTCGATCTGGTATCTTCTCATCGTCTGGCCGATCTGGCGGAGGACGAGGGCCTCGTGCGGATGGATGTCGCCAAACGGGCGGGGGCCAACGTTCAGAGAAAAGACGCCCTGACGACTGCGGGCCTTGAGGTAAGTCTGAAGGACCGTTTGGGCCGACTTCACCTCGTGCGAGCGAGGCGCATAGGCCCACCCGCCGTTGAGATTCCACCACACCGCCCGCGGCTTGTCGCCGATCTGGTTGGTGTTGAAGACGAAGGTGTTCTCCCCGGGCATGTCCAGTTCCCACACCTGGTAGTCCTCGCCTTTAAGCGGCGGCACATGAGAGTTATTGGCGACGACCGCGTTGGGCTGAAGCGTGTGGATCAGGTCATAGGTGCCGGCCAGGTCCCACTGGCCGCCGGCCGGGAAGTAGTTCAACTCGTCGCCCTGGAATTCCTGCCGAGGCCAATACCCGTCGAAGAACACGCCGCCGACCTCGCCGTATCGCGTGAGCAGTTCGCGAAGCTGTCCCTGGTAGTAGGCAACGTACGCCGGCCAGTCGTTCTTGTAGGCCGGGTGGATCCAATCCAGCAGCGAATAGTAAAAATGGAGCTTAAGACCCCGGTCGCGAAGGGCAGGCGCCAGCTCGGCGATGACGTCCCGCTTGAACGGGGTGTGGGTGATCTTCCAGTCCGTCAGGTCCGTGTCCCAGAGGCAAAAGCCGTCGTGGTGCTTCGTTGTGATCGTCAGGAACTTCTGGCCGCTTTCGAGCATCAGGTCGGCCCATTCCTCCGCGTTGAATCGCGTGGGATTGAAGACCTTGGCCCGCTGACGATACTGATCCAGCCCGATTCGCTCGTTGAAATAGACCCACTCCCCGCGGCCATGGATGGAATACAGTCCCCAATGCATGGCCAGGCCGAACTTGGCCGCCGTGAACTGGGCCAAGCCCTCGGGACTGGCCTGGAGACGGGCGGAGGAAGTGTCCTCAATGTTGTATTGCTTTGCCACGATCATGTTATTCTCCTGTATTGCGTTCCTTATAGTGTGACTGCCCCCGTCGCCGCCCATTGTGAGCCGCGAAGGAGGCACCGCTGGAAGGGAAGGTTCTCAAACGTCGTCATCGGGCCTTCGGCCCACACATGGCCCAGGATCATGTGGAAGATCCGCCCGCGGCCGTACTGCGCGGCCAGCATCACAGGCTCATGCCTGCCCGTGCCTCCCTTGGCCGGATCGGACCAGGCGCGGGCGAGCACCTGGAACGGCGCGTCATGCATGTGCGTCAGGCGATGGTACAGCTCGTCGGTGATCTCAAAATCCGCCAGGCCCTTTGTGACCGGGTGATCGTGATCGACGATCTCGACCTTGAACGGATGATACCAGCCGTGCCCGGCGCCGTCGCGCCACAGAAGGCCGGCCATTTTCTCGTAGGCCGCCCAACCGGCGAAGGCATTGTCGGCCGCGTGAAGAATGACCAGGCCCGTTCCGCCGCTGACGGCGGCCTCGAAATTCGCCTTGGCCGCCTCGCTCCAATCCGGGCCGTTGTAGTCCGAGAACAGCAGCGAATACTGGGCCAGATTCCCCGCGTCGGCCAGGACGGCCGAAGGATCCTCCGTCGAGACGACCTGAAATTTGCCCGAGGCTTTCAGAAGATCGCGGATAAACGGGCTGGACCGCCTCCAATCGTGATTGTTTTGGCCGCTCAGCAGCAGCGTCTTGATCATCATGGTTCTCCTTGCTCATTAGAGACGATTGTCACAAAGAGCGGTCGTTGTTTCAACGTTGAATGTATTGGATATCAGAATGCGTCGTTGCCGGGTGAGACGGCTACGGTATAATCCGTAGCCTTGGATGAAGGTTGACGACCATGCTGGAAGGGAGTCCGATGAGTACGTTGCATCAGGCGGAATTGTCTGAATTGGCGGTATATGTGCCGCAGATCGCCGGTGAACTCGGTCTGCCGGCGCGGCAGATCGTGGCAACCGCGGAGTTGATCGAGGGTGGGGCTACGGTGCCGTTCATCGCGCGCTATCGCAAGGAAGTCACCGGCGGGCTGGATGAGGTTGCGATCATCGGCATCCGCGACCGCCTTGAGCAACTTCGCGAGCTCGCCGGCCGCAGGAACGCCATCCTCGCCTCGCTCCAGGCGCAGGGTAAGCCCACCGACGACCTTCGGGCCAAGGTCAATGCCGCCGCCACGATGACAGTCCTGGAGGACATCTATCTGCCGTATCGTCCCAAGCGGCGTACGCGCGGCACAATGGCCAAGGAGAAGGGGCTCGAACCGCTGGCCAGGCTCCTCTTTGAACAGGCCCCTGGCGAGGTGCATTCGCAGGCGTCTGCGCACGTCGATCCTGCCAAGGGCGTCGACGATGTCGAGTCGGCCCTGGCCGGCGCGCGAGATATCATTGCCGAGTGGGTGAACGAGGATGTTGCCGCTCGTGCCGAGATCCGTCACCTGTTCACCGCCAGCGGCGTCCTCAAGACGCACGTTATCACCGGCAAGGAGGCGGAGGGGATCAAGTACAAGGACTACTACGATTGGTCGGAGCCTATCGCCAAGGCCCCGTCCCACCGCATATTGGCTATCCGCCGGGGTGAGAAGGAGGGCTTTCTCATCTTTCAGATCCAGCCCGACGAGGAGCAGGCCACGGCGCTCCTGGAACGTCGCTTCGTCAAGGGCGACACGGCCGCCTCGCGGCAGGTCTGCCAGGCCGTGCATGACAGCTACAAGAGGCTGATGTCGCTCTCTATCGAAACGGACGTTCGGCTGGAGACCAAGAGGCGGGCGGATGTGGCTGCCATCGGCGTTTTTGCCGAGAACCTGCGGCAACTGCTGCTGTCTTCTCCGCTGGGCCAGAAGCGGGTGCTGGCGATCGACCCCGGCCAGCGTACCGGCTGCAAGATCGTCGTTCTGGACAGCCAGGGCAAGCTGCTGCACCACGACGTGATCTACCCGCTGCCACCCGCGGGGCGGAAGGAAGACGCCGCCGCGATGGTGAAATTTCTCTGCCAGAAGTACCAGATCGAGGCCATCGCCGTCGGCAACGGCACGGGGGGACGCGAGGCGGAATCGTTCTGCCGCGAACTGCAACTCGGGCCTTCTGTCGCGATCGTGTCAGTCAATGAGAGCGGGGCGTCGATTTACTCGGCAAGTCCAGTGGCGAGAGAGGAGTTCCCAGAGCACGACCTGACGGTCCGCGGGGCGGTTTCGATAGGCCGCAGGCTCATGGACCCGCTGGCCGAGTTGGTCAAGATCGACCCGAAGTCCATCGGCGTCGGGCAATACCAGCACGATGTGGACCCCAGCGGCCTCAAGAAGGCTCTGGATGACGTGGTCAGCAGTTGCGTCAATGCGGTCGGCGTCGAGGTCAACACGGCCAGCAAGGAGTTGCTGAGCTACGTCTCGGGCCTGGGTAAAAGGCTGGCAGGCAACCTCGTTTCACGCCGGGACCAACAAGGGCCGTTTGCATCGCGGGTGGACCTGCTGGCGGTCCCGGGCATGGGGCCAAAGACATTTGAACAGTCCGCGGGTTTCCTGCGAATCCGCCAGAGCGTCAACCCGCTGGATACCAGCTCGGTCCACCCCGAGAGCTATTGGCTCGTCGAACGGATGGCCAAGGATCTGGACTGTACAGTGGCGGACCTGATGGCCAAGCCTGAGCTTCGCACGAGGATCGACACAAAGCGATACGTCAGCGAGACGGTCGGCATGCCGACGATTACGGACATTATGAGCGAGCTTGCAAAGCCAGGCCGAGACCCGCGCGAGCAGTTCGAGGCCTTTAGCTTCGCCGACGGCGTGCATAAGCCCAGCGATCTTCAGCCCGGCATGAAGGTGCCGGGGATCGTGACGAATGTAGCCGCATTTGGTGCATTCGTGGATGTCGGCGTTCATCAGGACGGTCTGGTACATGTCAGCGAGCTGTCCGACCATTTCGTGAAGAACCCGGCGGATGTCGTAAAGGTCCAGCAGAAGGTGATGGTGACGGTGATATCGGTGGACCTGGAGCGCAACCGAATCGCCTTGTCCTTGAAGACAAAGCCTGCGGTTCCGCTGCAATGGCAGGGTGGCCAGCCGGGTTCCGGCCGGAGGGACAAAACGGTGGCCGCCGGCAAGAACGCCAAACAGCCATCGGCGCAGGACCGCCGCGGCGGACAGGGCAGCGGTGGGTGGTTCTCCGACCTCTTGAAGCCTAAGAAGGATCCGAAATAGTCCTCTGCCGCATTGTCGCCGATTTGAGCCGCCCGGACGCCAGCAGGAATGGTACTGAACAACGTACGTCCAATAGCCACAATTTCGAGGGGCGATTTCGCCAGATTGCAGGCCGCAGTCTCCGATCTTGTTCCCGGACGGTTTGATCGGTTGCCATCGGAGGACTTTCGTGGTATCGGGGGCGCATGAATATCATTATCGACCTCTTCCGGAACCTTGTAAACGTGTTGGAATGCATCGCCATGGACGAAACGTGTAATATCACGCCCAATCCCGGTAGAATCGTTACCATCGCCGGCGGTGGCCGTCGGCGAGAGGTCATCGGAAATGTCGGAGCAGTTCCTCGACGTCAGCAACAACCCCAGAAGACAAGGTGATGAGCAAATGGTTGAGTTATCGAGCGCGATATGGCTTTTTAATTCTACACGACCCGCACATGGAACCCTCACCGCGCAGAGTCCTCAGACGGAACTCGCTGCGCCCGCGGATACGGCCAAGGGTTTCACAGTCAAATTCACGGTGCGTTTGAAGACGTTCATCGGCGAACAAACCATTCTGGAAATACCGAATGTGCTTGGCGTCCGTCTCCGTCAGCATGATCCGCTCGACCGTGCCCGACAAAACTATCCGTCGTTCAAGATGCCTGATGGCTCGGTGCCTGTCCTGGAGGCGACTGTCACGCTCCATTCAAGCGAACATCCGGACTGGCGGAATATGACCATCGGCATTCCTCTGGCCCTGCTCAAGAAGCCCGAAGGCGAACACGAAATCGTCCTTCACTTCTCAGGCGTAAACTGGACAATGTATGTTGACGGCGAACTGCTCGATAACGACTTCCCCTTTGGTTACCCGCGTTGGGCAGATAAGATCTCATGGAAGCTGGTTGGCAGCTTTGTGAAGAATGCGGCGATTTACTTCCCTGCCATCCAACCTGAAAAACAACAGGCGAAGAGGGCTCACACTTCGCCCGGCATTCAGTACTGGACACCTCCGGGACACAATAACTGGGTCGGCGATGTGGCGACGATCTCTTTTCAGGGACGTTACCACGTATTCTATTTGTATGATCGCCGCCATCACGGGAGCAAGTTTTCATGCGCGCACTATTTTGAACACATCTCGACGAAAGACTTCAAGACGTGGACCGAACATGAAGCCGCGACGCCTCTGGAGGAACAATGGGAATGCATCGGCACGGGCGTGCCCTTCGTTTTCAAAGACAAGCTCTGCCTCAGCTACGGTCTGCACACCACGCGCCTTTATCCGCGGGAAAAGACGACGCTGCCGGCGCAATGGGATTACCTCAACAAGAACGGGCGCACGGGCGCATTCAAGCGCGATACTACACCCGGTATGCCGGCAGGCTCGACCTACTCCGTCTGCGAGGATGGCATCGCGCACTTCAAGAAGTCTCACATCATGTTCCACCCCTGTGAAAACCCAAGCGTCTATACCGACCCCAGCGGCAAATTGCGACTCATGGCCAACTATCAGTCGAACGGAATTTGGGAATCCGAATCGGTAGACGGCGGCTGGTATTGCATCCATCCCGGCTTCCCGCCCGGAGGTGATTGCACCTTCTTCTTCCGCTGGGGTCAGTTCGATTACATCATCGGTGGCTTCACGGGACTTTGGTCGAAGCCCGCCGACGCGCCGAACTGGGCCTATGAGGACATCGTCCGTAAAGGACTCGACTTCTACGATGGCTCAAATGTTCCCTCGATCACAGAAATCACGGGCGGCCGATTCCTCATGGCGGCGTGGATTCCAATCAACGGCTGGGGCGGCAATCTCGTTATCCGCGAGTTGGTCCAATTTCCCGACGGGAGGATCGGATCGAAGTGGATGAGGGAAATGACGCCCGAAACAGGGAAGCCTGAAATTCTTGCGGCACAAATTGGCGAATCAACAACGCTTCCGGCGGGCGGCAAATCCTTCCTGCTGACCTTCAAGGTTCAGCCCGTCGCGGCGAGGAGATGCAAGTTCGGCATTTCATTCCTCCCGGAGGCCGGTGAGCACGCTTCCTGCGAACTGCAGATCTGTTTGGATGATCGGCGCGCGCAATTCGGACTTGGCTCATTGGATAATTTTGCGGCGAAAGAGAAGTCTCTGCGCGAAGGCGGCGCGCCGCAAGGAGCGGGCAACTACGCGATCGAGAACCTCATCGGCCTTGATGAACCTTTTACAGTGCGCGTGATTGTCAAAGGCTGCGATAAAATCGGAGGATCACTTGTTGATGCTGAGATCGCGGGACAGCGCACAATGATTACTTATCGTCCCGGTCTAATTGTGAAGAAGATGGCCTTCCGCACGGAAGGAGTCGAACTCAAGAATGTTCAAACGGCACCGCTTAAGAACTAATAGGAGAGTCCGTCCGGAAAACTTTGAAAGGCTTTGGAACGCCACAAATTTACTTGTCGCAATGCGGAAGCACGGTAGGATCATGCATATCGTTGATGACGGTCGTCAGCGAGAGGTCATTGGGCAAATGTCAGCTCAAGCACCTTCAGTCAGGAAAGGAAGCCCGCGGATGAAACACCCCGTGCCGGTTTGGACAATCGTGGCATCTTTGGCTTGGAGTATGGGCCTGGGCGCGGCGCATTCTTTGGCGAGCGAGAGCCCCAAGCTGCTTGAGCCTGCGCTCAAAGGTCCGATGGCCGGCGTCGAGGAGATCATCTTTGCCGTGCGCGCCCCCGGGACGGACCACTGGTACGTCAACTTCGGCTACTACGCCGACGGGCCCGCCCACAAGGGCTATCGCGAAGGCGGGCGGTTGTGCCGCCTGAACCTGCGCACGGGCAAACTCACGGTGCTGCTCGACGATCCGCGCGGAGGCGTGCGCGATCCGCAGGTCCATTACGACGGAAAAAAAATCCTTTTCGCCTACCGCAAGGGCGGAACCGAGTACTACCACCTGCACGAGATCAACATAGACGGCACCGGTCTTCGGCAACTGACGGATGGCCCGTTTGATGACTTCGAGTCCTGCTATCTGCCGGACGGCGGCATCATGTTTGGGTCGTCGCGCTGCCGGCGATGGGTCAACTGCTGGATGGCCCAAGTGGCCAACCTGCACCGCTGCGACGGTGACGGCCGCAACATCCGCCCGGTCTCGGCCAATATCGAACAGGACAATACGCCCTGGGTCTTGCCGGACGGCAGGGTGATCCACATGCGCTGGGAATATGTCGATCGCAGCCGCGTTCAGTATCATCACCTGTGGACCATGAATCCCGACGGCACCGGGCAGAGGGTCTATTTCGGCAACATGCATCCCGGCACGGTCATGTTGGACGCCAAACCGATCCCCGGCACGAACAAGGTCGTCGCTTCGTTCTCGCCCGGCCATGGCGAGCCCGAGCATATGGGCTACATCACCATCGTGGATCCGGACCGGGGCCCGGATGAACTGGATTCAGCCCGTCAGGTCAGCAAACAACTGTTCCGGGACCCGTATGCGTTTTCGGAAGACTGCATGCTGGTGGCCGGACCGCCTGGCATCTTCTTGATGAATGGCAAGGGCGAGACACAGTTGCTTTACGCGCTTCCAAACCCCGCCGGTATACTACAGTGTCATGAGCCGGTGCCGCTGATGCCCCGCCCAAGGGAGCCGGTGATCGACGGCCACGTCGATCTTTCGCGGAAGACCGGCCGGATTGTGCTGGCCGACGTAACTCACGGGCGGAACATGGGGGGGGTGAAGCCGGGCGAGATCAAGAAACTGCTGGTCCTGGAGACGCTGCCCAAGCCGATCAACTTCAGCGGCACCATGGAGCCGATCTCCAAGGACGGCACCTTCACACTGCCCAGGATCCTGGGCACGATTCCCGTAGAGCCGGACGGATCAGCCTTCGCCGAGGTCCCGGCGCTCCGCAGCTTGTTTTTCGTGGCCCTGGACGAAAATGACATGTCCGTCAAGCGGATGCAGAGTTTCTTCACCGTGCAACCGGGTGAAATTGTGGGTTGCTCCGGTTGCCATGAAAACCGCGGCGATACACCCCGCGACCGCGCCGGCCTGATGGCGCTTCGCAAGCCGCCCGCCCGCATCGAGCCGATTCCTGATGTGCCGGATGTAATGGACTTCACACGGGACATCCAGCCGCTGCTGGACAAGCACTGCGTCTCCTGCCACAACCCGCGGAAAAAGGACGGCGATGTCGTGCTGAGCGTTGAACCCAAGGATTGGTGGTCGCTGAGCTACGTCACGGTCATGGATCGTGGGTTGGTTGCGCACGGCCACGATGCCCAGGGCAACCGCCCGCCGCGCAGCATCGGTTCGTCGGCCAGCCGGCTGCTCAAATTGTTCGACCCGGCCCACCACGATGTCGGCGCCACGCCGCTGGAGCGCAAGACGGTCCGTCTGTGGATCGAGTGCGGCGCGCCATATGTCGGCACGTATGCGTCGCTGGGAATGAGAGCCACGCGATTCGATCAGGCCGGCGGCTTCAAGCCTAACAAAGACTACGTCCGCGAGATGAAGCGTTACGGCATTCTCCCGCCGGAATTCGACGTCGCCAAGGATCCGATCGACTGTTATGCGACGGATCAGGCGTATTGGAAGCTGTTCTGGTGGCAACCGCCAATGCCGGGGAATTGACGATAGCCCAGTCCCGGATAAGATGGCCCCCCATAACTTCCGGATCTGGCGACGATCGTCAGCGGACGGGCCTATTGAAAAGGTGAGAAACGATGACTGCAACCAACAACTATCTGACCAACGAGTTTCGGCAGGTCTTCCGCAACCTCGACTGCACCGAACGGGTGCGGACGATCAACATCGAGGAATGGGTCAAGTACTGCAAGCACGCCGGCGCGACGGTGCTGATCTTGGATATCAAGAATTACTGTGTGCTATACGACTCCGCGTTCCTGCCCAAGCATCCGGTGCTGGGCAAGCGGGACCTGGCGGCCGAACTGGCGTCGGCGGCCAAAAAGCACGGGCTGAAATACGGTTTCTATTATTCCGCGCCGTGCCAGAACGACTGCCTTGCCGGGCTCCACGACGACTGGCAGCAGCGCACGCCGGAAGGGACGTTGGAGGCGACCAACTGGCGATCGCGGGCGTTCTTCTGTCCCAACAATCCCGGCTTCAGCCGGTTGCTGGCGTCCACGATGCGGGAAATCACCGACAAATATCGGCCGCACTGTTATTATTTCGACAACTGCACCATGGGGCACTCGGCCTGCTACTGCGATCAGTGCAAGGCCAAGTACCTGCGGGAAACCGGCAAGCCCATGCCGCTCACGCCGGACTGGGACTCGCCCGACTGGCATGAGCTTCTGCGATGGCGGCGAGGCGAACTCGAACAATGGATTCGCCTCCTGCACGACGCGATAAAAGGCGTCGATCCGCGGGTGGCGATCATCGGCAACACGGGCGCCTATCCCTTCGTCGGATGGCAGCCCGCATACAGTCCCGCGATGTGCCGCTACCTGGACTATCCCGGGCTGGAGCTTTTTCCCGGCATTGGCAGCGTCACTTTTTATGCAACGTATGGCGAGGCGCTGACCTGGGGGCTGTCGGCGGAGCGGGCGCTGAAGAATGGCGGATTGGCCAACGCCTACACCTGGCTTGGCGTGGGCACGCCCAAGGCCGAGGCGGTCACGCACTACAACCTGACGCTCGCCGCAGGCGGCATGCCCTGCCTCCAGGAAAGCTGCAAGTATCTGCCCGCGCTGCTGCGGCGGGTCAAGCAGACCGAGCCTTATCTTAAGGACATGGTCTCCGGCGCCGACATCGCCCTGCACTACAGCTTCCTGGCGCAGGAAAGCTATTACCGGCCGGCCAACAAGGCGGAAGACAAGCCGTTCTTTAGCGAAGTCCAGGGGCTGTACAAGGCGCTTCTCAACAGCCACCTCCCGACGGAAGTGATCCACGACGACTGGGTGGAGCAACTGGAGCTGCAAGATTTCCGGACCATCGTTCTGCCCAACATCGCCCACTTGAAGCCCGAGGCACGGCGGAGATTGCAGGCCTACGTCGAGGCGGGCGGGACCGTGCTGGCGACG
>Ga0181520_10012333_pt1 | contig 11010 bp, 6 predicted proteins | sample PEATcosm2014_Bin_29_FD_132451 | JGI IMG/M metagenome (GOLD analysis project Ga0181520, IMG submission 132451) | Peatland microbial communities from MTU Mesocosm Facility, Houghton, MI, USA - PEATcosm2014_Bin02_30_metaG | ecosystem: Environmental > Terrestrial > Soil > Wetlands > Peat | place...
AGAGAACTGACTCTGCTGCCGTGGCGCCGCCGGCCAAGCTCCTGACGCGATCATAGAAGACGCCGGCCCAGCAGTATGGCCCGCCGTCGCAATCAGGCGCGAACCCCAGTGCATCTTGCCATGTCCCCAGCAAGCCAACCATCGCCTCTGGCATTATCCGCAGGGAATAGTCGTTCACCTTCCACGCTGACCGGCATTGGGGGTAGTTGTCCCAAGCGTCGCGCGAGGTTGGGCAATCCACCCAATGGGCGTCTACACCCGCATCCGCGAGGATTCTCGTGGCTTCGCCTTCAGCGGCCAGCAACAGCGGACGGTTTGCATGATGGTAGTCATAAACTCTCAGGGTAATTGCCGTGGCGTTCTCCTGGGCGACTGGTGGATTCTTTGCCAAAGCCATGGGGTCGGATCCAGTCGCTACGAGCACTACCAAGCCTGCCACCCAAGTCATGAGAGTCGCTGTCCTGTTCATCATCGCCTCCGCCGCGGGTTGCGCGGCAGGTGCGACTATGCGGGGCAGCCTCGAAAGCGTCGATGCACTGTGGGTGAACTAGATTTGGACTGGGGATAAACAGGCAACTAATTGATTCAACATAAGTTAAAGGTAAGTTGCAGCGGCGCAGGATCATGTGGAAAGGGCGCCTCGGCGGACTCGTGGCAGGGGAAAGTGGCGATTGCGCTTTCCCGGAGGAGGTTGGCTGGCAGGTTGCCCGCACGACCTCAGGTCATCGTCGAGGGCAGGGCCGCCTGCTGAAATTCTGCGCGGTTGCACACGTCTTGGCCGGGAGGCCGCCGCTACAACGCCTATTGCGCGCTTTGCATTGCCTCGTGGTACTTGCGGATCTCTTCACGAGTCTGATTGAAGTAGTCGAAACCCCAACCGCTGGGCCGGGGGTCGCCCTTTTCCGTGACCAAGGTTGGCTCCAGGTCGTTGCTCAGGTTCACGTTGTATTCGTCTGGAGGCATAAATTCGTTCCATTGATTGATGAAGAGAAAGTGGGGCTTATATTTCCTGGCAACTTCCCATTGGGTCCGGTAAGTCTCGCCGTAATTCTTGCCTGCGGCGTCCGCGGCAATCCAAACGTTAAGGCCCTTCGCCGGCGGGTGAATTCCAGGATATGCGTTAGTGATCGTGAGGGCCTCCACCTTTCCATCGTGGTAGGTGGGGGTTGCTTCCTGATCGTACCAGGACCAGGCTCCGTACTGTTCAGCATGGGTGTGCTGCAGCCAGGCGCTGACATAACGAATAGTAAATCGCGGATCGACAATCTTCGGCGGGGGCCCGGGGTTCGGCCCATTGAGATAATAGGTGACTAACGGCTTGCCTTCGTACATCAGCCACATACTTTTGTACTTGGGATTATTCAAGTAGTGGTCGTAAATGAAATCCATCTGTGCCTTGTACCAAGGGCCGTCATATTGATCCTTATCGTTCCTCCAGCGGTTATTCTCCGGCCCCACCAGAAGAACCAGCAAGGGGTGTTGCTTCATCTTTAGATAAAGATCAAGAAGGCGGTTGGTTGAATCAATACACTCCTGCGCGGTTTTGTTCGGGAAGGCACTGGTAAGATTGTTGGTCCAATCGGTCTCAACAAAGTTGATGCCCGCCTCGTTGAACCATAACGTCTGTTGGCGAAGCACCCGCTCATCCAGCGAGCTGTAATGCCCCAGGATGGGAACAGCCTCTTCCTTCCCCCACTCGGCGTAGCCGGGGCCGAACCAGGTTTCATACTCCATGCCCACCAGGTGGTCGGGATCGTAAGGGATGTTGAAGTGGCGAGGATGGACCTGAACCACGACGGGAGAAGAAACATTGCTTCCATCGGTCACCAAAATCGAATTGGCGCCGGCCTCCGGCAACGGGAGCAGCAGTTGCGCGACGCCGGAAGGGAGGGTCGGATACTCAGCGCCCCAGTCCCTGCCGTTCACCTGGGCGTGAAGATTGAGATCCACAGCGGGGCTTCCGTTGGCATTTTTAGCAACGGCGGTAACCACCACATTTTGCCCCTCACCAACCTGGGGTTTGTCCAATTGAATAGTGATATTGACTGCTGGCAATTGAGGCGGCTGGCAGTAGGCCTGCACGCACGACCCAATGACAATCAAAAATGCGGCAATGAACTTCTGGTAATAAAGCTTCAATGACATTCCCTCCGATACTGTTGGGCATTTTGTCATGCTATTTTCGCATTGTGACAAAACACTGTAACCGGCCTTTTTTCAGCATGTTCTCAACTTCTGGGCATGGAAAATGCCATCTTGAGACCCTTTGATTTCAAGATGTTCTCAACTTTGGAGGGTTCGCACCCGGTGGCCCGCTGGGGACACAAAGTCGCCAGGCATTTGGCGGGGCGTTGGAGCTGGGCAAGTAGCATCAATCCCTTCAACTTTCACCCGAGAGTATAGCCTAGAATGCTGCCAATGTCAACGGGGAAAACGGTGGTGGCGCCGGTCCTCATGGGCAACTTCTTCCCAGAATCCTTACCTAACCTTTATGCCTTATTCACATCTTGCAGCCTAAAGTCATGTCATCAGGGTTCCGCAGAGCTTCACAGCACGGCCGGAAAAGGTGGGGTTCGCGAGGGGCGCAGCAGGCCGAAGGACAATTGAATGATCGGCCGGCTGATGCCGGGGGCGATAACCCGAGTTGGGGAAGCAACTCAGAGACCCACAAGGAGGGACATTTACCATGCATAAGAGAATAACCTGCCAGACACTGTTGATGATGATTCTGGCTTTTGGAAGCATCGCCTTGGGCACGCATATGCCACAGGCGATCAACAATGATAGGGACCTGAGGTCTGCCCTCAAGGCGGCGAAAACGCCGGACGATCATGGGCGTATCGCGGCCTACTGCAAGGCCAAGGCGGATAGTCTGGATGCCCAGGCAGCGGGATATGAACAGGCCGCCTCGACCTACCGAAACGGCCCCGTGGTGAAGAATCTCATGGCGCCGAATACGGCCGCGCGTTACGACTCCATGGCGAAAGGGCTTCGCGAGCAGGCGCAATCCAATCGTGAACTGGCGGCGTCACACGAGCAAATGGCAAGGGATGCGGCAACAGCACCTAAATGAAACCCGATGCACAAGGGATATAATTCTCTCCCATGGCTAACCAGGAAGGGCACACTGGATGTGCCCTTCCTGGTCGAGGTCTTACGGTAAACAGAAATTCCCCGCCTCCACGGCAACCCCGCTGTAGTTTATGAGTACTGGTAAAGAGGCCGATCTCGACTTACTGGCCCGTAGCGTCAGCCCGCCAGCGCTGATCCTTTATCCCTGTCAAATATTCTGTCGGCTATTCATCGGGACCGGCGGACCTTCGGGCGCGCGCGGCCAGGTGGTCACGGCCGGCTTTTACAAAGCCCCGGAATCGCCGGGCCAGTTCGCCGATCCGGTCCTCCTGGCGACGGCGGATGGCGTCAGAAGGCATCAATTCCCGTCCGACACCCAGGGCGACGGCCCCCGCCAGGATGAAATTGGAAGCATTGTATTGATTGACGCCGCCGGAGGCTATTAGCGGAATCTGCGGAAACATTCGATGCAGGGACCCAATGTAAGCTTCACCGCCGATGTGAGCGCAGGGCACCACCTTCACGAAATCGGAGTTCGCTTCCCACGCGTTGATGACTTCCGTCGGTGTCAGCGCGCCGGGGAATACCACCACATCCTGCTTCGAGGCAAACTCAACCACGGCGGGTTGCAGGCCATCGCAGGTCAGGAACTGGGCGCCGGCGTCAAGGCACGACTGCGCAGTGGTGGCATTCGTCAATCCACCCGCCCCCACAACAATACCGGGAACGGTTTTGGCCAACTGGTTGATGACCTTGATCGCCTGGGGCACGGTCAGGGGAATTTCGACCACCACGACCCCTCCGGCCGCGACCGATTGCGCGGCAAAAATGGCGTCCTCGGCCGAGTTGACACGGACTGCGGCGACAATCCCGGTATCTTCAAACCAGCCCCGCACCTCAAATTTCTTCACCTGGTCGTCTCCTTTGGCGCGCGCCTTCCGGCTGTCGACGGCTTTATCCGTTTCATGGAACCGCCTCCCGGCCCACCGCCTGATTCAACTGAGCCACGGCAGTCAGATAAGCACCGATCAGGGTCAAATAGTTCACCTGAACGGTCCGATAGTCGCTCTCGGCGTTGAGGAAATCAAGCAAAGATGCTCCCCCGCGCTGATAAGCGTAGGTCACGGTGTCACGCACCCGGACGGCCTGGGCGAGATATTTCGCTTTGTAGGGCCGCAGCAGGTTGATGTTGCTCATCACGTTGGCGTAAGCGGTGTCCACATCGCTGAACACCTGGGCCTCAGCGGCGTCGCGCTGCCGTTCGTTGAGGCCGATATCCAACTGAGTGCGCAGTTTTTCCCCCTGGTTCCGGTCGAAGATGCGGAGGGGGATGTTCACGCTGGCGCCGACGGTATGTTTGTCATTAGGATTATTGAAGGAGGGATTATAGGAATACCAAACAGTGAAGGTGGGATCGGTGGATCCATTGGCAACCGCGAGGTTGTGGTCGGTCTTCGCTTTATCCACGGCCTGGTTCGCCGCCTTAAGGTCCGGACGGATATCGAGCGCCACGCGGTGAAGCTCGTCGCGCGACGGAAGCTGGTCCGAGGAATCAAAAGGTCCCATGACATCAAAGTGGTCCGCCGGAGTGCGATCGTTCAGCAGCGTCAGGACCTGTATTTTCGCGTCTTCCAGGGCCACCTTGGCGCTTTCCACGTCCGACTCGTACTGCACCCGTTGAAGCTCCAGGCGGTCGAGATCCACTCTCGCAAGGCCACCCACGCGGAATCGCTCCCGGCTGATCGTGAGGACCTTGTCGTAGTAATCAAGGTCAGCTTTCGCCAGTTCCAGGATCGCCTTCTGTTGGAGCGTCAGCACGAACGCGCCCCGCAGAGTGGAAAGGAGCGTCCTGTCCTGATCCTTGAACTGCGACGTCGCGATATCGGTCGCTTTTTGGGCGCTTTCCTGCCGCAATTCCCGCTTGTGCCGCCTTTCATGCAGGTAGCTAACGCCCGGAACATACTGAGTGCCGAGGAACGGTTGCCATACGCCATCGTGGGGAACAAGTTGCGTCCCATCCGATGAGAAATTGAAAGTGGGATTGGGGCGGAGGTAGGCCGTGATTTCATTGGCCCGCGACTCCTCGATGTTAATTTGAGCGGCTTTCAGGGTCGGGTTAGCCGTCTCGAATCTTTCCCGAACTTGCTCCCACGTCAGCGCCTGCTGGCAAAAGGACGCCGCAGGGATAAGGGGTATTGCCAGGAGAACGAGCAGCTTCCTGAAATGTAACATGGTCTCCTCACGAGCTTACAAACTCTATATGCGCCATCTGCGACGGTTCAAAAAATGCCGGGGAATGATGGGTGCTCTTTCCCTGGACTGCCCGCTCCACGCCGCCACCTAGTCTAGTGCGCCGGAAATACGGGGACTCGGAGCGCCGCCCTTTAGGACGGCACATGCCGGGCAAAAGCCCGGCGCCCGCGCTTCTACATCTCGTGTTCAGCACCACCCCCGCCGCTTACGCGCCGCCCCTCCTCATCTGAGGAGGGGAGCTTTTTCGTGACTCCCCTCCTGAATCAGGAGGGGAGGGCGCGCTCGCGCCGGGGTGGTTTCCAGCATCCTGTCGCTTGGCAAAAACACAGAAACCTCGGTGCCCGGCTAAAACCCGCTACTCCATCGACAGGATTCAACAAGTTTATCTCGCACTCGATTCCTCCGGCTCCGGAAGCTTGTCCGTGTCTTTTGCGACCCAAACGTAAAACGTCGGCAGGATCACGATGCTCAAGGCAAGGTCGGCAATCAGGCCTCCCACAATGACGATCGCAAAGGGGCGCTGCGAGTCGGATCCGATATCGTGCGACAGCGCTGCCGGCAGCAGCCCCAGAGTCGCCACCAGCATGGTCATCATGATGGGGCGAAGCCGGAGCACCGCCCCCTCAACGGCGGACTCCACGATGGTGTAGCCGCGTGCCCGGAGTTGGTTGATGTATTCGAGCATAATGACGCCCGTTTGCACCGAGACACCAAATAGCGCCAGCATGCCGACCCCCGACGACACACTGAGGTAGGTCCCGGTAAGCACCAGAGCCAGGAAGCCTCCCACTCGCGCCAGGCCCACGTTGAGCAGAATGAGCAACGCCCATTTATAGGAACGAAACATGGAGTAGAGAATAATGAAGATGACCAGGATGGTCAGCGGAACGATGACCGCCAGGCGTTTTTCCGCCCGCTGTTCGCTTTCGTACTCGCCCGACCATCCGATGCTATAACCGGGCGGCAATTTCACTTTCTGGCCAATCTGCCTGATCGCGTCTTCCACCGTGGTTCCCAGGTCCCGGCCCCGGACATTGAAGGTAACCGCGCAGTAGCGGCTGTTGCCTTCGCGGTAGATGTCGTACGCTCCGTCCTTGACGTCAACCTTGGTTAATTGCGCCAAGGAAACCCGCTCACCGCTGGGGGACAGCAGCCGAACGTTCTCGATGGCCTGCCGGGTATTCCGGTAGGGTTCCTGGTAGCGCACCACCACGTCGTAGCGCGCCTCGCCCTGCAGGACCTGGCTCACGGCATTACCGCCCACGGCCGTCTGGACCGCGTCCTGGATGTCCGCCACGTTGATGCCGAAGCGCGCCGCCATGCGGCGGTCAATCGTTAAGTTGAGATTCGGCTGGCCGAAATCGCGCAGCAGTTTCACGTCATGCATGCCCGGAATGGCCGAAAGGACGGCAGCAACTTCTTCGCCTTTCTGCTCCAGAAGCTTCAGGTCGTCCCCAAAGATCTTGAGCGCCAGAGACCCCTTGGTGCCGGTCATCGTCTCTCCCACGTTGTCCTCGATGGGTTGGGAGAAGTTCCAGATCGCCCCAGGGTATTTCTCTACGGCTCGATTCATGGCGGCGATCAGCTCATTTTTATCCTTATGGAATACCGGTCGCCATTGGTCGTGCGGTTTCAAGTCAATGAAGTACTCGGTATTGCCGAATCCCCCGGTGTCCGTGCCGTCGTCAGGCCTACCAACCTGTGACACGACCTTGGTCACTTCCGGAAACGAGGCGAAGACGTAGCGGCAGTTGTTGGTGAATTTCTCGCCTTCCGTAAGGCTCGTACTGTTCGCAAGGGTGCCACGCGCCCAGATGGCCCCTTCGTCAAGGTGTGGAAGGAACTCCGCTCCAATGACGCCGCCAAAGCCCAAATAAACCGTTCCCGCCAGGGCAACCAGGGCCACGCCGACGACAACCCAACGATGCTGGATGGCCCAGCGCAGCCGCCGGCGGTACAGATCGATCAAGTATTCCATCACCAGGTTCCGCCGTTCAAAGACCCCCTTGCGGAAGAAGGTACTGGCCAGGACCGGGGCAATCAAAATTGAAAAGGTCATGGCGCCCAACAGGGCGAAGGCCACCGTCCAAGCCATGGGCCGGAAGAGCCTGCCCTCCACTCGCTGCAACGTGAAGATGGGCAAATAGGCGGTGATGATGATGGCGATGGCATAGAATACCGGCCGCTGCACTTCATGGCACGCCTCACGGATCATTTCCGCCGTGGTCTTATGGACTCCGTTCGAGGTCTGGCGCCGGGCATGGCTCAGGTGCCGGATGATGTTTTCCACCATAACCACCGTGCCGTCCACCACCATGCCGAAATCCAGTGCCCCGAGAGATAGAAGGTTGGCGGGAATGCTGCTCAAGTTCAGAAAGATGGAAGCAAAGAGCAGGGAGAACGGAATGGTAAGTGCCACGATCAGCGCGGCGCGCGCATTGAGGAGAAACAGGAAGAGGATAACGGTAACCAGGACCATGCCCTCGACGAGGTTGTGCATGACCGTGTGCAGGGTAAAATGCAGCAGGTCGGTGCGGTCCAGCATCGGAACCACCTTCACCCCCGGGGGCAGGATGCCGTTGTTGAGTTCGTCCACCTTCTTGTGAATGGCCTCCAGCGTGGGTCCCTCTTCCGCCCCCTTGCGCAACAGCACCCCACCCTGAATGACGTCGGGCTCGTCGATAATGCGCCCGTCCTCCATGTGGTTGGCACGCGCCATGTGGCCCAAGCGGATTTTGGGGCCCTGGGTGACCATCGCGATGTCCTTCACCCGCAGGGCAGTTCCGGTTTGGGTCTTCAGGACGGTCTGCTCGATGTCGCCGACGCTACTGAAAAGTCCCAGGGCGCGGACGTTCATCTGCTGCATCCCCTCTTCCACAAAGCTGCCGCCGGCATTGATATTGTTGTTGGCGAGTTGCTGCTCCACCTGGCCAATGCTCAATCCGTAGGAGACAAGTTTGCTGGGATCGACGCGCACCTGATACTCGCGCACCGTACCCCCAAAGTCAGAAACATCCACAATATTGGGTACGGATTTGAATTGTTTAAGCAGAACCCAGTCTTCCAGGGACCGGAGTTCCATCAGGTCGTAGCGCGGGTTTGTACTTCTTATCGTGTACCAATAGATCTGGCCGGTGGTGCTCCAGTCGGTCCCGATTTGCGGCTGGAGATTTTGCCCGGGAGGAAGATTGACCTGCGTGAGCCGTTCCAGCACCTTCTGGCGGTTCCAGTCGTTCACGGAGCTGTCATCGAAGATCATAATCACGAACGACAGGCCGAAAATGGACTCGGAGCGCAGAAAGGTCATGTGCGGCATTCCGGCCATTTGAATTTCAATGGGAATCGTAACCTGCTGTTCCACCTCTTCGGCGGAACGTCCCGGCCATTGGGTAATGACCGTCACATAGTTGTCAGCAATGTCGGGGTACGCCTCCACCGGCAAATTGTGAAATGAAATGGCCCCCCAGCCCACCAACAGGACTCCCACGGCCAACACCACGAACTTGTTGTTCAGTGCAAAGTCGACGAGAGCACGAATCATGTTTTGTCCTTGGTCCTTAGTCCCTTGTCCGTAGTCCGTGGTTCGTAGCCCGCGTAGCGGGTGCCGTCATTTCAAGGGCGTCCAAATTAGCGAGCCCTGCGCGAGGCGAAGACCGTTCTGATCGCGCCCAACCAGGAATACGACATCAAACTAACGAACTATTTCCCTCGCCCCCTTGGGGGAGAGGGGGGACCGCAAGGCGGGGGGAGAGGGGGTTTGTACCAAGCTGGAAACCGTCAGCCAGAGCCGCGAAAGCCCGTCCAGTGGCAAAGACGAAAAGCCCCAGGTTTCGGCAGCATATCAGTAGTCCCCAGAGTCTTTGACCCCCTCACCCGTCCCGCCCCCGCTGGTGAAAGCGCGGGTTGCGGGCCACCCTCTCCCCCAAGGGGGCGAGGGAAGTAAACTCAATTGCACCTTCGCAACAAGCAGGTTGCGTCGCACTCCCGTTCCCACGGCTGGCTCGCCATAGGCTAAATGACAGCGCCACTCCGTGGCTGAAAACGTGGCGTGGGTGAAGACCGTATAGGCGTACCCACTCACGACAGGCAACGAACCACGGACAAGGGACGAAGGACTGGGGACAATTCTTACTGTGCCAGCACATGATCCAGGACCAGTGAATTCGTAACCACTTGCTGCCCCGGCTGGAGACCTGACTTGATCTCCTGCAAGCTCGTGTCGTTCGGCAGAACATCTCCACCAACCACTTCCAGGCGGCGGAACTTATTGCCGGGCGCGGGAACGTAGACAAAATCCCGATCGTGCATGTGCAGGATGGCGGAGGCCGGCACAAGCGTGTGCATCTCCGTGGTCTGGCCGTGGAAGGTGGCGGTGGCGAACATCCCAACCCGCATCATCCCGGGATTGCGAACTTCCAATCGAACCTTGGCGGTGCGGATGTTGGGGTCAAGAATCGCGCCGATATTACTGACCATGCCTTTGAGCGCCAGATCCGGAAGGGCGTTCATGTGGATGTCCGCCGTGTCACCCAGGTGTACGGTTGCCAGATCGTTTTCGTACACATCACAGACCACCCAGACATAGGACAGGTCGGAAATGGTGAAGGGATTCGTGCCGAGCGCCTGCACCCCTGCCGCGTTGGTAACTTCCTGATCGGTGATTACGCCGGAGACAGGCGCCGTGATATCCACGACGTTGTTCACCTTGCTGGGATCATTGCCCAGAAGCCGGAGATGCTCGGTCGCGGTCTCCAGCGTGATTTTGGCGTCATCTTCGGCGTCTTGCGCGACCTCAAGGTCTTGCTGCGCCATGGCGCCGTGTTCATACAGGTCCTGGGTTCGGTTTAACTGCTTGCGCGCCAGAAGTTCGTCGGTGACGGCCTTGCGATAGGCGTCGAACCCTCCCGAAACATCATCGCTGCGCACGCGGAGCAGCAATTGGCCTTTGTGCACCGTATCGCCCAGGCGCGCGTAAATCCCCACGACCCGCCCGGAAGCTAAGGTAATGACGGGCACGTTGCGCGCAATGTCAGGATTGACCGAGCCAGTGACCACCAATTCCGAGGTGGCTTTGCGAGCTACGGCGGCAACCGTTGGGTATTGTTCGGGATGGTCGACAGTAAAGAGGGTGGCATCCGCGAAGGGCACGACCTGCGCGGGAGGCGGCGCCTCCGCCGCTTGATCGCCGTGCGCCGTGGTGCATCCGCTGAGCGGGATCAGGGCGAGGAGTAGGGTACACAGAAGGCCGATCTCCAACGGTTTGTTTTTCATAAAAAAATCCCATCCCCTCAGAGGATTCTCTAACGAATACACGTCACCCGGACCCGCTGGTTTGCGGGCGACGTGGCACGGGCATCCTGCCCGTGAAGTTCATGGCCAGGATGGCCATGCCACGCTTCTGGTTGCGGCGCCGCCGCACCGCGCTTTACCAGGAAAGAATCAGGCTAAAGATCGAAGAGGAACGGAGAAGGTGGACCGCGCGTTTGATAGGGCTCCGTTGATAGCCGTGACGGCACATCGAGGTCTGTCCGCTCCACAAGGCCCTGGCGTGTACGCCGCTCGCCCGGGAATCGCTGCGTCGGAGGGCGAACGCAGGATTGGTGCCACAGCAGAACGGCTCTCTGGAAGGTATCCGTGGGGTTAGCTGAAAACAGGAGCGGTACCTCAGACCAGATCAAGGGGGCA
>Ga0181520_10012334_pt1 | contig 11010 bp, 8 predicted proteins | sample PEATcosm2014_Bin_29_FD_132451 | JGI IMG/M metagenome (GOLD analysis project Ga0181520, IMG submission 132451) | Peatland microbial communities from MTU Mesocosm Facility, Houghton, MI, USA - PEATcosm2014_Bin02_30_metaG | ecosystem: Environmental > Terrestrial > Soil > Wetlands > Peat | place...
CTGAAAGATGGCGGCCGGCAGGTGACCCGCGGCAGCGACCCTGAGTCCATCGATCTCTGGGCTGTACACCCGGGAGGACGGTCCATCCTCGATTCCGTGGAGAAAGGCCTGTCGCTGAAGCCTGAGGCGCTGGTGAGTTCACGCGACGTGCTGGCGCGTTACGGCAACATGTCCTCGGCAACGGTGATGTTTGTGTTGCATGAGATTATGCAACGCGCGTACCAGGGCCAGACCGGGTGCGCCATGTCCTTCGGGCCCGGGCTCACCGCCGAGACAATGCTCTTCCATGCTGCCTGATCGACCGGACTTCACGCGACGCGCGAGCATCGTCGAAAAGATGGACGAGCCTTGCTCGCGCGATGAGCTGCGCGCCTGTCTGCGCGACATCGCCCGGACCAATCGCTGGACACTGGCCTACCGCCCGCTGCTGGTTTGGCTCGACGGATTGGCCCCAGCGCTTGCAGCCATGGACGGTCCGATCCGCATTCTCGACGTGGGCTCTGGCTACGGCGATGGACTGCGCCGGGTGGAGCAATGGGCCCGCAAGAGGGAAATCGATGTGGAGCTGCACGGTCTCGATTTGAATCCGGACGCAACGGCAATTGCCGCAGAGGCCTCGCCCGCTAGCAGCAAGATTGAATGGGTAACCGGCGACGTGTTGACCTACGCGCCCGAAGAACCACCGCACCTGGTGATGTCTTCGCTCTTCGCCCATCACCTCTCCGACCCGGAGATCGTAGCGTTCCTGCGCTGGATGGAGCAGAACGCTCAGCTCGGTTGGTTCATCAACGATCTCTCCCGCGCGGCCGTACCCTACCACTTCTTCCGCATCGCTTCGAAACTAGTTGGGCTGCATCCGTTTGTCCAGTTCGATGGACCAGCCTCGATTCTGAAGGCATTCATTCCCGGCGATTGGCAACTGCTTTGCACCGCTGCGGGGCTCAAAAAAGGCGACTACACACTGCACGCCTACAGGCCGGCACGGCTTTGCGTTGAGCGGATGCGATTGAGTTTCGACCGGAGCACACGAACATGACCGCGGCCCTGCACACTACCGACCACTTGATCATCGGCGGCGGACTCGCCGGCTCCATGCTGGGACTCCGTCTCGCCGATGCAGGCAAGGAAGTTACATTGCTCGAGAAAGAGAGCGGCCCGCACCACAAGGTCTGCGGCGAGTTTCTCAGCCGGGAAGCCGTCGACTACCTGCGCGGCGCAGGCATCGATCCGCTCGCTCTGGGCGCGGCTTCTCTGCGCTTTGTCCGGCTTGCGGCTGGACGAACGGTCGTCGAGGCAGAGCTTCCCTTCCCTGCCCTATCGCTTTCGCGCCGTGTTCTGGATGAAGCACTTCTCACGCGCGCCGAACAGTCTGGCTGCCATGTACTCCGCGGAGCCTTCGTCGAAAACCTGACCCCAATTTCAACAGGCTGGGAAGCGCATCTGCGCGAGAGTGACCGCTGGAGCACGTCAACAGTGTTTTTGGCCAATGGCAAACACGACCTCCGCAGCCATGATCGCGGAAGTGCTTCACAAGGGGATCTGGTCGGCTTCAAGATGCATTGGCGGCTGGCTCCCGCACAGACCGCAGCTCTGCGCGACGCGATGGAGCTGTTTTTATTCGCCGGCGGCTACGGCGGCTTATCGCTCATAGAGCAAGACCAGGCGAACTTCTGCCTGGTGGTCAAGCGGGCGCGTCTGCGCAAGCTCGGCGGTTGGGATGGGCTGTTCGGCTCGATTTTGGCGGAATCCCCACACATTGCGCGGCGGCTGGACGGTGCAAAATCTCTCTTGGGTCGTCCGCTTGCCGTCTCGTCGATTCCTTACGGCTACCTGGCTGGTCGTGCGGGCCTGTGGTGCGTGGGCGACCAGGCAGCGGTCATTCCGTCGTTCACGGGCGACGGCATGTCGATCGCTCTGCACAGCGCCAATCTCGCCGCGCGCATGTTCCTGGCGGGCAAAACGTCCGAGCAATACCACGTGGTGCTGCGCAGTCATCTCGGTCGCAACATGCGCCTCGCCACAACGCTCTCGCCGTTGATGGTCAGCGGCGCGGGCCGGACACTTGCGCCGCTGGCTCTGTCGCTCATGCCTGCGTCCTTGCGGTGGATTGCCGATACAACGCGGATTCCTGCCCAGGAGTTGGTCGACTCGGCGCAATCGAGCCTCACCGGCGGTGAGTCCGCGCTGTCCTAGTTGAGTCGACGCCCGCAGCACCACATCACCCAGTTCAGCCGCAAGCAGCTCCGCGCCGGCGCCTTATTTGTTCTCGAATGCAACCACCCTGGGCCCGACTTCGGCCGTGCACTCTTTGGGCGCAAGATGGCCGCATCCCTGAACAATGTTGAGCTCGGACTGCGGCACGAGGCGATGCATGGTCTCGCCCTGGCTCACGGGAAGAATGCGGTCTTCGCCGCCCCAGACGATAAGCACAGGCATCTTCAATTGCGGCAGAATGGCGTCCGTCGCATCCTGCCGGGTGAGCATCGACGCCATGGCGCGTTGGATGACCCACCCATTGCGGCGAAAATACTTGAGGACATCGCGGGTGATGAACCCGGGCGCCTCAACCGGATGCGGCGACAGCAACGCCTCGAGTTGGGCAAGTTGATCGGCGTTTTCGGGTGTAAAGAGCCGCGTGTCGAAGACCGGTGCCGCATTGATTCCGACCGCGTCAAAGAGCATCAGTTTGCGAACGCGGTCGGGGTGATCGAAGGCCACATACTGCGCGATGCCGCCGCCCATCGACCAGCCGCCGAGGTCAACGCGCTGAAGGCCAAGCGCATCCAGAAAGCCGGCAACCATCCGGGCTTCGTCGTGCACCGAATAAGAGAAGTCCGCGGGCTTCTGGCTGCGGCCGTATCCGGGCAGGTCCGGCATGTAAACGCGGTACCCGGCCCGAATAAGATACGGCGCAAGCGCAGCCCACTCTTCGGCGCGTACACCAAGGCCATGCACCAGCACCACAGGCGGTCCGCCGGCCGGCCCCTCGGCAAGGTAATGAATGCGGATGCCGGCCACGGTCACGTCGCGGCTCTCAACACCGTTCTTCCATTCCCGAAAATAAGTCAACTCGTTGAGGTAGTAGAGAGGGCGCAGGAAGAAGTCCATGCCCAGCACCACGGCCACGATGACGATCAGCCAGACTAAACCCTTGGACAGCTTCACTTTCCCTCCTGCGCGGCCTCGAGCGCGCGTGACCGTTGCCATCCGGCTTCGATTACCCGCACCGTAATCGGGTCGAGTTTGAGAGCGCTATGGCTGTTCCACTCCGCGCGCTCCACCCAACGCGCCGCATCGGCATCGGACGCGGCCCGCATCTCTCCGCCAACCACGCGGCACAGATAATCGGCGATCACATAATGGTAGCGAACCCGCTCGCCCTCGCGATGGATCCGATCGATCAATTCGACAAGCTCGACAGGTTCCACCGTCAGGCCTGTCTCCTCGCGCACCTCGCGCACCAGACCGTCGGCGAGCGACTCGCCCAGCTCAAGCGCGCCCCCCGGCAGCGACCAATGGCCCTTGAGCGGCTCCCTGCCGCGCCGCACCAGCAGCACGCGGCCCCGGTCCACCACGACCGCGCCAATCGCCAATCGCGGCGCCTCAGGAAACTCACGCTCCATGCAATGCCCCGATCTTTTCGCGCATGGCCCAATTCACCCGTTGCCCAGTCCACTCATAGCATAGTTCCTTCCATTGCCGAATAGCCGCTGCCGAATCCAGCCATCCGGCGTGTGATCAATCGGGCACGCCGCGACCTTTTGCCCCGCGCTATCATCGAACACAAAGAGGGATTCATGGCGGAGTTTACATTGCGAGTCGACAACATGCACTGCGGGTCTTGTGTGCGCCGCGTGACCCAGGCGCTGGCCGCGGAGCCAGGCGTTGAAGTGAAGGAAGTCCGCATCGGGGCGGCGCGGTTCGTTTCTCCTGAGGCGGTGCCCGCTGAGGCCGCGATTGCCGCGCTGGCCAGAGCCGGCTACCCGGCCCGACTGGAAGAGTAGGTGACCGAAAGCGCTTCGGAAACGGTCACGCTCCCGGTACTGGGGATGACCTGCGCCAGTTGCCAGCATCATGTGGAGACCGCGCTGCGCACGACGCCTGGAGTGTCCGCGGCCCGCGTTGACCTGATGGCCAATCGCGCAACGGTCGAGTTCGATCCGCAAATTGCGCGACCCGAATTGCTGATCGACGCGATTCGAGCGGCCGGCTACGACGCGGTGCTTCCTCGCACTGAAGCTCAAAGTCATTCGATCGAACCGGACACGGGCGATGCCGAGCGGAAGGCGCTAGTCACGCTCGTTGCCGGCGTTGCAACCATGGTGCTGTCGATGCCGCTGGGCGGCGAGATGGGTTCGCTCGACCACGCGCTCATGCGGCTCGCTCCAGCGCTCTACGCGCTGCCTGCCAATCCTGTTCGATGGTTCCTGCTGGCGATCACCGCGCTGCTGCTCGCCTGGGCCGGTCGCGGCATCTATGCGAGCGCCCTTCGCGGCTTGCGTCACGGTTCGACAAACATGAACACCCTTGTGAGCCTGGGGACCAGCGTCGCGTTCGGTTGGTCGGCGTATGCCACGATTTGGCCCTCCCCCGACCGTCAGGTTTACTTTGACGCAGTCCTGCTCATCGTTGGCTTTCTGCTGTTGGGCAAGGCGCTTGAGGCCCGCGCCAAGCGCCGCGCGCTCTCGGCGCTCGACTCCCTTTCGCGGTTGCGGCCAGTCACGGCCCGCCGGATTCGCAATGGCGTGCAGTCGGTGGTTCCGCTCGAAGAAATCGAGACCGGTGACAGCGTCCTCGTTCTTCCCGGAGAGCGCTTCCCGGTAGACGCAACGATTCTCGAAGGCCGCACCACGGTGGACGAGTCGATGCTGACGGGCGAATCGGTGCCTCTGCCGCGCGAGCCCGGCGGCCGCGTACTTGCCGGCTCGCTCAACTACGATGGCGCGGTTACCTGCAGCGCGGAGTCTCTCGGCGAAGCCACGGTGCTCGCACAGATCGCGCGCATGGTGGAGCAGGCGCAGCAGTCGCGCGCGCCCATGGAACGCCTGGCCGATCGCGCCAGCGCAGTCTTTGTGCCCGTGGTCCTGGCGCTGGCAGCCGTTACATTTGGCGTGTGGCTGCTTGCAGCTCACTCCCTGCCGCTGGCGCTCGCCAACACAGTCGCGGTTCTCGTGGTGGCGTGCCCATGCGCCATGGGACTGGCCGTGCCCGCGGCTCTCACCGTTGCTGTCGGGCGTGGCGCACAACTTGGCATCCTTTTCAAGGGCGGCGAGGCGCTGGAGCGGCTGGCGCACCTCGATGTTGTGGTTCTCGACAAGACCGGGACGCTCACGGTGGGGCGCCCAGTGCTCATCGGCATCTGCCCTCTTGGAGGCCGGCAGGATAACGACCTGTTGCGCATCGCGGCCTCGCTCGAAGAACGTTCAAATCACCCCCTCGCCCACGCGATTCTCGACCGCGCGCGGAGTGTCGGCCTCACCTGGCAACCCGCCGAAGAGCTCACCAATCTTCCCGGCCGCGGCCTGACCGCGCGCGTCGAAGGCCACGACTGCGTGCTCGGAAACGACGCCCTTCTTCGCGAGTTTTCCATTACTCTCCCTGCGGGCGTCGCCTCTCCGGAGCCGGGCGTGACGCGGCTGTGGCTGGCAATCGACAATGTGGCTGCCGGAATCTTTGACGCGCGCGATGCGTTGCGTCCGGATGCAGCCGAGGCCGTCGCAGCGCTGCGTGCCGACGGCCTGCGCGTGCTGATGCTGACAGGAGACTCCGCAGCAGCCGCTGCGCCGATCGCGACCCAGGCCGGCATTCGCGAAGTGGAAGCCGGACTCGACCCCACCGGCAAGCGGGCCCGCATCCGCGAACTCAAAATGAACGGCCTGCGTGTAGCAATGGTCGGCGACGGCATCAACGACGCGGCCGCGCTGGCCGAGGCCGACGCCGGCATTGCCATGGGCACCGGCGCCGACCTGGCGCAGGAGGCAGGGGACGTCCTGCTGTTACGCGCCAACCCGGCAAACATCCCCAATGCGCTGCGCCTGGCGCGTTCCACGCTCGCCATCATGCGACAAAACCTTATCTGGGCCGCAGCCTACAACGTTCTCGGCATTCCCCTCGCGGCGGGGTTGCTCTACCCGGCTTTCCACGTCCTGCTCTCCCCGTGGCTGGCCGCCGCCGCCATGGCGCTGAGCTCGGTCTGTGTTCTCGGCAACAGCCTTCGCCTGCGCGGGTGGCAACCCCCTGGTTAGCGCCCGAGAGCGGCTCCCAATCATTTCCCGGCCTTCACCGCGACCCCGCCGCACCCAGCGAGATAAACTACATCCGGAGCCCCGCGCTTGCGCATCCTGACCCGCTACATTCTCGGCGAGATTCTCTCCCACGCTCTCATCGGGTGCGCTCTCTTCACCTTTATTCTCTTCATGCGCGAGTTGCCCCACATCCTCGAAATGGTGGTGCGCAACAGCTCCACTCTCACCAACGTGGCCGAGGTCTTCCTCTTCACCCTTCCCAACCTTTTCATCGTTACCATTCCCATGGGCGTGCTGGTCGGCGTGCTGCTGGGGCTCAGCCGCCTCGCCGCGGATAGTGAAATCGTCGCCATGCGTGCCTCGGGCCTCGGCATCGGTTACTTTGTGCGTGTCGCCTCCATTGTGGCCGTGGGCGGCACACTGATCGGACTCTTCAACTCGCTCTACGTAGCCCCGCGCGCCAACCAGGGCATCCTTAACCTAGATCGTCTGCTCGCCACGCAGGCCACCTACGAAATCCAGCGCGGCGTCTTCTACGAAGACTTCAAGAACACCGTGCTTTACGTGCAGGACGTTCGCTCGGGCACAGGCGCGGCCAACTGGCGGCAGGTCTTCATGGCCGACGTCACCGACCCATCTACGCCGAAGATCACTACGGCCGCCTCGGCTACGGTGGTGAACGACTCGACAACCGCGCTCCTCATGCGCCTGCGCGACGGCACCGAGCACGAACAGCCTGTGCCCGGCCAGCCGGATCAGTACAACATCTCCACATTTAAGGTCAACGATCTGCCCTTCACTCCGGCCCAACAGAATGAAGGCCACCTTGGCCGCGTAGATACGCCCATTTACGCTCTGCCCATGCACGAGCTGCTCCGGCTTTCGCACGGCCCCGACGGCAAGCGATTCCTGATCGAGGCGCACAAACGTTTCTCCTATCCCGCTGCCTGCTTCGTGCTCATGCTGGTGGGGGTTCCGCTCGGCGTCACCTCGCGGCGCGGCGGCAAAAGCTCGGCCTGGGTCTTCACCATCCTTCTGGTCTGCCTCTACTACTCGCTCTCACTGTTCGGCACGGCGCTTGGCAAGCAAAACTGGATCTCCGCATTCATCGCAGTGTGGCTCGCGAACATTCTCTTCGCGGCCGGCGGCCTGTTCCTGCTGTGGCAGATGGCGAGCGGCGGCCGCATACTAAGCGCGATCGCTTCGTTCACGTCCCGCACTCCGAAAACTGCCGCCGCGCCCGCTGAGTCAAACTGGGCGCCGAAAATCGGATGGACTGCGCGGGTCCTCCCATCCATGCAGCGCAACTCAGCACGGCACGCCTTTCCGCGAATCCTTGACGAATACGTTGTCCGCGAGTTCCTCATCATGTTCTTTCTCGTGCTGTGCGGCTTCGTCATGCTCATGCTGGTGTTCACGTTCTTTGAGCTCATCAGCGACATCCTGCGCAACCGCATTCCGCTCTCAATCGTTGGCCAGTACCTGATCAACCTGACCCCCAGCATGCTCTACCAGATCGCCCCATTGGCGGTGCTCATCGCCGTGCTGGTCACCTTCGGCGTGCTCAACCGCAACAGCGAGATCATCGCCATGAAGGCCACCGGCATCAGTATTTATCGCCTGGTGGTTCCCGTTGTCGGCATCGCCGCCGTACTTGCAGTGAGCCTGTTCCTCTTCGACGATTCCTATTTGCCCCAGGCCAATCGCCGCCAGGAGGCGCTGCGCAACATCATCAAGGGCCGCCCGCCCCAGACCGAGCTGCACCCCGAGCATCGCTGGATCTTCGGCCAGCCAAACACGGGCGAGCCCGGTCGCATCTTCTACTACCAGTTCTTCGATCCCGTTCAACATGAGTTCGCCAACCTTTCGGTCTTCGAGTTCGACCCGTCGACCTTCGCCATCACGCGCCGCATCTTTGCCTCGCGTGTCTACTGGGATCCCGATCGCGGAACATGGAGCTTCCAGAACGGCTGGCAGCGCGACCTTGAGGGCGATCACACAAAATCGTATCGCGAGTTCACGCAGACGACATTTGCCGAGTTCCACGAGGACCCCGGCTACTTCACCAAGAAAGAAGAGCAGTCTCAGGAGATGAACTTTGGCGAGCTCCATCGTTACATCTCCGCCATGCGCCAGAGCGGCTTCGACACGATGCGGCTGCGAGTGGCGCTGTGGCACAAACTCGCGGATCCGCTGGTCGCCATCGTGATGGCCGTCCTTGCCATTCCGTTTGCGCTTTCAATGGGCAAGCGCGGATCTCTCACCGGCATTGCCGTAGCTATCGGCGTCGCCCTTACCTACTTTGTCGCCGACAGCTTCTTCCGCGCGCTTGGCAACGTCAACTACCTGCCTGCCGCCCTCGCCGCGTGGTCCCCGCTTGTGCTGTTCGGCCTGGTCGGGGGCTACCTGCTGCTCCGCACTCCAACATAAGGCATGTCCCATCCGCGATGGGCCGGGCCACGCACCCCCGTACAATAGAACCATGCTTCGCGATCTGCGCCCCCTCTTCGCCTACATGCGCCGCTACCGCTGGGGATACCTGTGGGGGACCCTGTCCTGCATCGCCACCAACGCCGTTGCCGTGCAGTTTCCGCGGGTACTGGAGAAGGCGATCGACGGCTTGAAACAGGGAGCCGGCCGGAACCAGATCCTGCTCTTCGCCGGATTGCTGATAGGGATCTCCATCGTCAAAGGCGGCTTCCTCTACGCGCAGCGCTGGATCCTGATCGGCATCTCGCGCGAAATCGAGTTCGACATGCGCAACGACCTTTTTCTGCACCTCGAGAAGCAGGACTCGGGGTTCTATCAGAAGTACCGCACCGGCGACATCATGGCCCGCATGACGAACGATCTGAACGCGGTGCGCAATCTTCTTGGCCCCGCCCTGATGTACAGCGCCAACACCATCTTCTTTACGATCTTCGCGCTCTATTTCCTGCTTCACCTCAGCCCATATCTCACGCTGGTGGCGCTTGCCCCCATGCCACTGGCCAGCATCCTCGTCCAGTACCTCGGCCACCGCATTCACGACCGCTTCGAACGTATCCAGGCCAGCTTCTCCGAAATCTCGTCGCAGGCGCAGGAGAACTACTCCGGCGCGCGTCTGGTGCGCGCCTTCGCGCGCGAAGAGTCGCAGATCGGCCTCTTTGAAAAACTGAATCGGCTCTACATCGCGCGGTCCTTGCGGCTTGTGCAGCTGATGGGCATGCTCTGGCCCACGCTTGAATTCATCCTCGGCGTCTCCATGGTGATTACGTTGCTCGCCGGCGGCCACCTGGTGATCTCGAACCGCATCACGGTAGGCCAGTTCGTCGAGTTCAACACCTTCATGATCATGCTCATCTGGCCTATCATCGCCGTGGGCTGGGTGGTCAACCTCTTTCAGCGCGGGTCTGCCTCGGTGATACGCATCGACGAGTTGCTCCAAGCCAGGCCTTCCATCGATGACAGCGCCGCGGATGCGGCCATCCCCGCGGATTTGGTCTTTGAGGGCGAGATCGAGTTCCGCAACCTCAATTTCAGTTACGGCGAGACGCCTGTGCTGCGCGACATCACACTGAAGGTTCCCGCGGGCGGCAGCCTGGCGATCGTTGGGCCCACGGGCTCAGGCAAATCGACCCTCGTCAGCCTGCTCTCACGGATGCACGAGACTGCGCCCGGCACGCTGCTCGTCGATGGACGCCCTGTGCGCGATTATCCGCTTGCGGTACTCAGGCGCAACATCGGCATGGTACCGCAGGAGACGTTTCTCTTCAGCGAAACGATTCGCGAGAACCTCAGATTTGGCGAGCCCGAGGCGAGCGAAGAGGAGCTTATGAAGGCGGCAGAAGCAGCGCACATCCGCCAGGAGTTTGCAGAGTTTCCCGAGGGACTCGAAACGATGGTCGGGGAGCGCGGAGTGACTCTCTCCGGCGGGCAGAAACAGCGTGCCGCAATTGCCCGCGCCCTGCTGCGAAGAACGGCCATTCTGATCCTCGACGATGCTCTAGCCAGCGTGGATACCTACACCGAAGAGCGGATTCTCGGCGGGCTGCGCTCGTATACAGCCGCCTCGACCACGATTCTGATCTCGCATCGTGTTTCCACGGTACGCGATGCCGACCAGATTGCAGTGCTCGACCGCGGCCGCATCGTTGAGCTCGGCAAACACGAAGAGCTTTTAGCGCGCGACGGCTACTACGCCAGTCTCTATCAGAAGCAGCAGCTCGAGGAAGAACTCACTGTAGCTGACTAGTTCGGTCATTCAAGAGAACACGCAGGCTTATTGTTCCGAGTCACGCGTTCCAGTGTGATCCAGCACCGATGCCGGCCTCCCCATCGGAGCTGTCGTAGCTTCCAGACATGGAGGCTCGGCCGGTCGCGGACTCCTGCCGCGGCGCGGGATTCACATTCGGATCGCGGGCCACCTCGCGCCACGCATCGCGCACGTTCCTGACACAGTCGATCGCGTGCTCAAACTTCGGACGCGAGGCCGACTGCGAGGCTTGCAGGATCTGCGCGAAGATCGACGCGTAGAACTCGCTCAGCGCCTGGGCCGGCCGGCCGCCGACGTCCATGCGCAGCCGCGCCTGCAGATGAATGATGATGTCGAGCGCCCGCTTGACCGCGGCGCGGCGGCCCTCGGCATCGCCGCGATCCACCGCGGCAGCGGCAGCATTGAGGAAGCGAAGAATCCCGTCATACAACGCCACCACCAACTCCACTGCCGAGGCGCTTTCCAGCGCATGCTCCATGTAGCTGCCCATCTCGTGTAGACCTTTCAGCC
>Ga0181520_10012336_pt1 | contig 11009 bp, 9 predicted proteins | sample PEATcosm2014_Bin_29_FD_132451 | JGI IMG/M metagenome (GOLD analysis project Ga0181520, IMG submission 132451) | Peatland microbial communities from MTU Mesocosm Facility, Houghton, MI, USA - PEATcosm2014_Bin02_30_metaG | ecosystem: Environmental > Terrestrial > Soil > Wetlands > Peat | place...
AAGCGGGCGGTCTGCATCCTCGCGTATCGACTCCACAACGAACCCGAGCTCATCCAGCAGTGGCGAGACCTGGGCTACAGCAACCTCCAAGAGTACGCCAAGGCTCGACTCGGTATCGGCCCTGAGATCTACAGGTTCTCCCAGATCGGCCGTGCGCTTCTCCGCTACCATTACCTCATCGCCGATCTACCGGATCACGACTCGGAGGGGTTCTTCCGGAAGCTGGAGCACGTCGAGCGCGCCATACAGACGCGCAAGGGCGACTCGCTCGCCGTCGAGCGCGCTCTCATTGTGCTCTCGCCCGAGGACTTCAAGGAGTTCTCCCGGAACCCGGACTTCGTGGAGCGCGAGTTCCCGAGACTCGTCACCCAGGCGCAACTCGACCAGGTGTACGAGTACCGCTCCTCGATGAGCCACATGCGCGCCCACGGGGGGGCTGTCAGACTCGTCGCCCTTGTGGACCAGGAAGAGTCACGCTTCATCCACCGCCTCTTCGACGAGATGGAGACGGAGCTCGCCGCTCAGGCGACCGCTACGCCCCTCATCCCCGCCAGCGAGCCCATCATGCTTCCGGCTCCGGCCCAGGAGCCTGCCACTACGGGCACCGAAGCCGTCATCGAGTACGCAGCCATAGACTAGTTCGCCCAACACACCAAGCCCCAGGAGGTTCGCCCCCTGGGGCTTTTTCGTCTAGTTCATCACACTCTCGAGCCGGGCACTGGGCGTACTATTCAACCTTAAGTCATAACACACCACACTTGTTTATTACTGTGGAGTGTTTTAGCATAGAGCATCATGACACCAGAGACGATGCAAGGGATCCTCTCCTTCTTCTCAGAGCAGGGCGGCTATGCCAAGGCCGAGATGCTTCGGACCAAGGGCATCCGCTCCAGTCAGCTTGCTCAGCTCGTTGAGTCCGGAGCTCTCGTAAGGCTAAAGCGCGGCCTGTACGCCCTCGCCCAGGGGGCCGAGCGATCCGAGCTCGTTGATATTCAGAAGGCGGTCCCAGGCGGTGTATTTTGTCTCGGTACGGCCCTATCAGTGCATGGTATCAGCACTTGGGAGCCACCAGAGGTCCAACTCGCTATCCGCCGCGATTCGCGTATCGCCCTGCCGGAGTCCCCACCCATCAAGATCTTCTCATTCTCGGGAGCTCGCTTCGAGCTGGGCATAGTGGAACAGTCAACTCCGACGGGCATCGTCCAAGTCTACGACCGCGAGAAGACTATCTGCGATGTCGTTCGGTTCCGGAACTCTCTAGGCCTCGACATTGCGATGGAAGCCCTGCGGGAATATCTCAAGGGGCACGGGAGGGACATACCTCGGCTCCTTGAATACGCGAAGCTCCTTCGTATGGAAGGCTCGATTCGCGGCTACCTCGAGGCGCTTACGTGACGGGCAGGGAGGCGTCTGTCGCCGCACGACCTACACCATCCACCAGGGTATGATCGAGTTATACGCGTCGAGGGGCAGGTACTCCGTAGCGCAGCAGACGACTCCGCCAGGGCCTACGCTCTTCCCCACATTCGCCAACACTCTGAATGCCGCTATCGCGTTCTTCCCAGGATTGGCGCTCTTCTTGATCTCGACGGGGTGAAGCTTGCCGTCCGCCTCGAGGATAAGATCGATCTCGTTTCGGTCTTTATCGCGGTAGTAGAACACGGGAGGAGTCTTCCCCGCGTTATACCAGCTTTTCATGATCTCGCTCACGACGAAGGTCTCGAAGAAGGCGCCAGAGGAGGCGCCCGCCTCGAGGGCCTCCGGTGTCGTCCAACGCGTCAGATATGCGGCGAGTCCTGTGTCGAGGAAGTAGAGCTTGGGCGCCTTGATCATCCGCGTCAGCGTGTTGACATACCAGGGCTCGACCAGGGTAACGATCCCCGAGCTAACGAGGATAGAGAGCCACTTCTTCGCCGTCGGCTGGCTGATGCCTATGTCGCGGGCGAGGTCGGCGTACTGAAGCATCTGCCCAGTCCTCGCGGCGGCCGCCGTCAGGAAGCGGAGGAAGGCAAGCTCGTCACCGACCTGCGAGAGGTCCTTGATGTCCCGTTGGAGATAGGTCTGGACATACGAGGAGTAATACTGCTCAACGTCAGGTCGGTCCTCACCCGCGAGCAGGGCAGGAAGGCTTCCCTGCTGGATAGCTGCGAAGACCTCCGCGAGACTACCGCGCTCGGTCTGCTTACGCTTGGCGGAGAGGATCTCCTTCGTCGGAAGGAAGGGGACGCTTTGTCGTCCCGATATCTCGGCCTGCGATAGCCCGAGTAGATGCACGATGCCCACCCGGCCGGCCAGGGACTCGCTCGCATTCTGCATGAGGTGGAATATCTGCGAGCCAGTAAGCCAGTAGGCGCCCTTCGTCCCATTACGGTCTACCTGCACCTTGATGTAGGGGAGAAGGTTCGGTGCGTACTGTATCTCGTCGATGATGACTGGCGTCTCGAAGCGCTCGAGGAAGAGCTCGGGCTCCTCCACCGCGAGCCGCCGCTGAAGGGGATCGTCGAGGGTGACGTAGTTCCGTCCCTTCTCGGCGATGTGCTTAAGGAGCGTCGTCTTGCCCACTTGGCGCGGTCCCGTGATAAGAAGAACCGGGAAGGTTTTCGCAATGGCGAGGACGGCAGGCTCGATGGCGCGTGGGATATACATAGCTGGCTTCCCCTTTTAGATCGACCAAACTAAACTCTAACTTTATTATAGTCGAGCCACGACTGGATATCCAGCGTTGGATCACGCCCGGCTAAGCTCTACATTTTGTCAATGCCACTGACATTTTGCATGAACAGCAACCTCTCACGAACCTCTGTACTGTAACTAGAACTGCGACTGAAAAGTGGTCCCGAGTGTAACTGCCTGGACCCACTCCAACCAACTCCAAGCAAAAGTTGCCCTTGTAAGTTCTAGTTACACCTGCACTTTGCAACTGTAATCCATTGCACCATAAGGAGTTACATAGATTCGCAATCTATAGGTCGGGGGTTCGAATCCCCCATTCTCCATCTTGAAAATGCCATCCGTTGGGTGGTATTTTTATTTAGCAACGGAAGTTGCACCAGCAAGCCGATACGAGAGCCTTAGGGCTGCTCCAGGCTTCCAACCTCAGTCTGAGACTGAGTCTGAGATTCTCAGATTCGGTCGGGTGGGAAGTCATGGAACGTTCGAAGAGGCCTTACTCGATTCAAAAACGTCCTACCGCCAAGAAAAACCGCAGCGTCTATTACGTGCAGTTCCGCAACCCCGAAACGACGAAGTATATGACCGCCGTGTCCTCGGGGCAGACATCAAAAAGCAATGCGCAGAATTGGGCCGACGAGCAGATCAAGTCGGGTAAGGTCATCGTCTCGGACAAGAAGAACATATTCTTCGAGTCCTTCGCGAAGGAGTTCTGGGACTGGGACATGAGCTCTTACGTGAAGGGAAAGCTCGCACGAGGCATGCAGATTGGGCGCAGCCACGTCGCAACATGCGCGGGCTATATCGAGCGCCATGTCCTACCCTCCTTCAAGGGTCGGACCCTCGCCTCGATCACGACTGCGGACGTCGAAGCTTGGCTCCTTATGATGAAGGAGAAAGGCGACCTCAGGGCAAAGTCCATCAACCTCGTCTATATGGCGTTCAGGACCATTCTGAAGGAAGCTTTCCGGCTCGGATTCATCTCCGCCGATCCAACGATTCGTGTACAGGGACTCGCCGAGGAGAAGCCTCGGCGGGGTGTTCTCTCCATTGCCGAGCTTAAGGAACTCTTCGCGGGCGACGCTCTAGCGACCCGCTGGAAAGGCAACCTCAAGCTCTACGTCGCGAATATACTCGCGGCGAGCACTGGCATGCGCGAGGGCGAGATACGCGGCCTTCTCATCAAGGATGTGCATGATGACTACATCGATGTCCAACATTCCTGGGAACAGGGATACGGCCTTAAAGGGGCCAAGTGGGGGTCTGAGCGGCGCGTTACCATGCCGAAGTCCGTAACGATACTCCTCACAAAGCTCATCGAACAGAGCCCCCATAAGAACGATGGTGATCTTGTATTCTTTGGGGAAAGCCGCACTACCCCACTCCACACTAAGGCATTCATCAATGCCCTGTACGACGCCTTGGCAACTATTGGAATCAATGAGGAAGAGCGGAAGGCTCGGGCGATTACCTTTCACTCGTGGCGACATTTCCTGAACTCAGTGAGCCGTGGACGTGTGCCCGACGAGAAACTAAGGCTAATGACTGGGCATAAGACGGAGGAGATGACCGAGCACTACACACATCTTCTCGAGGAAGATTACACGGAGATTAGGAAGGTTCAGGAAGATATTTTCGGGAATAGCGATCGAATTGAAGGGTATGCTAAACTTGGTTAATTCCAAGAGAACATTGTCAAACCAAGGAGACGGTGATGGAAAGCGAATCCTTAGTTCAACTGCAAAGGGCTTTTCAGTCAATCAAAGATGGACCCGTCGAGGATCTAGATTTAGGGCACCTTCTCGCGCAAGCTTGGGACTCAATCGATGGTTCGAAAGAAACTAAGTTGCTCGCCTGGAAACTAAATCGGATTGAGAGTTTGGAAAAACGTAATGGCATGCTTTACTTCGATATCGAGCGTCATGGTGGCACTGTTAATGGCTCCACTCGTGGGGTCGTCTACACCTGGGAGGTCGATGTTGAGCATGGAGAAGCCTCTATTGTTCGTGAGCGTAACCGACAGCTTTACAAAGCTGATAAGCGATTTGATGTTAACCCAATAGCACAGGAACTCACCCAGAAGATTCTGGAGAAGCAGGACCATCAATATCTGCGGTGGAACGCCGAAAAGACATCTTGTACTATCCTTGTAGGCGCCGTGGTTCCAATGACCAATAAACAAACGACTAGTGGCCGGAGGGAAAGACTCCGAGCAGCCATCAATGGGCTGCTTAAGCCCGAAGGAATAGAGGTTTCGGCCAGAAATAAAGTTGACTTCTCTGGGAATGTGAATGATTAACCTACATCACAAGACCAAGAGTACCGCACGCTGATGACAAGTTAAATATTTTAGCGCACAATCGTTGGATAAAGAAAGACTCCACGCGAGGGCCTTATGGCAGGGAAAATAACGAAGGCGGATCTCATCGAAGCGATTCACACTAATGGAGTGCTGAACCGAAAAGACGTTCATGGTCTCATTGACGCCCTCTTCGATGAGATCAAGGGTGCGATGCTAGCCGGGAAGACCGTCGAACTCCGAGGCTTCGGTACGTTCGAAGTGAAAAAGAGGAAGGGGCGAAAGCGGGCAAGGAACCCAAAGACCGGGGAGATCGTCGCCGTCGAGGATCACGGGGTAGCAGCGTTCCGTCCAGGGCGTGAGCTCAAGAAAGGCGCGTGGTCGGCTAAGCCGGATAGGTCACGACAAGATTGATTCCCGACATGGAACTGCGAGCATGTGAGCGAACCAGCCATCGCAGATGGCAGCTCGCGCGCGAAGCGTTCACCTCCATCCGTGCATCCGGCCCCGCATCCTACACCGACGCCTATCAGGGATCCAGGTTAGCCTCTTTTGTACCACCTTCGATGTAATCCAAGAAGGCTGTAACCCGCTCATGGACGAAGAAGTCACGGGCGCGAGGGCGGGTACGAAGGAGGAGGCCCTCCAGTCGCGTGACTCTGGAGATTGCGACATATGCCTGGCCAGACGCGAATGCGCCCTGGGAGAGGTCTACAAAAACCTTCTCAAGAGTCCGTCCCTGCGCGCGGTGGATAGTGATGGCCCAGCCGAACACAAAGGGGTATTGCTTGTATTCGTCAGTGGTCTCTTCCGAGAGCTGGCCTGAACGAAACGCAAAGCGAACCTTCTTCCAGACATAGGGCTCGACGCGGGATTCGCCCGTTTCGTCTTGAACGATGACTCCATCGTCCTCGAGTCTGGTGATTGTTGCCAGGGTGCCATTACTCCATCGGTGTTTTGGGTCGTTGACCGTGAACATGACGCGGGTTCCAACTTTGAGCGAGAGCTCGCGCGACGCGGGGAGTTCGTCGTCATCGACCGTCTTTGCGAAGTGCCCGGAGGCGACCGCTGCGTAGACGCGAGCAGGGCCCGGCAGGGTGTCGAAGCGGTAACGGTTCAGGCGCTGGGCTTCGTCCATCTTCGCCGTAAGGATGAGATGGTCGGCAGGTGGCTTCCGGCCTTCGGGAAGGACCCGTGACTGTAGGAGGTCGAGGTCGGCATCATTCACCATGCCGGAGCGGCAACGATCGAGGGTGGCAAGAAAATCCGCCTCGTTCTGGCGGAAGACCCGTGTGAACTCTACCCGCCTGATTCTCCGTGCCTGCGTCCGAAGAACCTGAGACGAGAAGAAAAAGGGACTCTTATAGCGCTTCTTGAAGAGCTCCCCGGCGGGGGTGTAGGGATCAGGCTCAACGGGCGGAAGCTGGTAAGGATCGCCGAAAAGAATAAGGCGAGCCCCGCCGAAAGAAAGGCGCAGTTGATTCTTCGCCATTCGCATCCGTCGATCCATCTCGTCGAGGATGTCCGCACGGACCATTGAGATTTCGTCGAGGACGAACGTCTCGACCTTGGCGAGAAGAGGGTAAAGGCGACCTTCCCGATCGGGATCGAGATTGGTCTCGAAGTGGGCTTTTTCATTGGGGTCAATCCAGAAAAAGCTGTGGATGGTCTGCCCGCCAATGGTAAGGGCCGCTACGGCTGTGGGGGCGAGGAAGACTGCGTTATGCGGCCGGATTTCAGTCTTGAGATACTGAAGGAAGGTCGACTTTCCTGTGCCGGCGCGTCCGGAAATCCAGATGAAGCGCTCTTTCTTGTCCTCCAGCAGGGCAATGGCTGTTTTCATCTCCTCGGTCAGAATAATCGAATCCAAAAGCGCCTCATATAATCTTGATAGTCAACGCCGGAGGGCGTGACCATGTTGTAGATTTGGAGGTCGAAGATATCACACTTTCGGCAATTCAGGCATCAGGGCATGGATCAAGAATTGAAGGTTCAAACCCCTGACTCTTTAGGTTGCGAATGTAATTCATTATTTGGTATAGATTTATATGGACTGGGTATGTCACGGTTCTGGATGGTTTTAGGCCAACGGCCAAGCCATTCCTTTCGGATAGATTAGCATGGATTCGGCGATTGGAGGTGAATTTCTACGTAACAAATTCACGTAACAGATAGCCTTGGTCTAGGCACAAGGAGTCCTGAACGAGCCTAAGCCTAGGTCTCATTTGGGGGAAGTTCAGCGTAAAGATGTTGTCTGGGAAAAATTACTCAATTGTCTTATACTGACAAGCCTAGTCGCTTTTAGATGAACAGTTCGCGCGAATATTACTTAACTAAGGAGACATAAATGGTTCAAGAAATACAGAAGCTAAAAGAAGATGCGTCTATCACAATTAATGGTCTTCTTGAAGATATAGATATCGAGAAAGCGCGGATTATTGAAACTGAAGCGAAGAAAGATAAGTTTATCGCTGAACATTTGGCCAAGATCGATAAGATATTGAAAACAATAAACATCAATCATTCTGAGGAATGGAAAAATGTTTACTCGTTATTTTCTGAATGCATTGTATATATAGAATTGAGAAGCTGTGTAAGTATTTCCCGCAGGGAAGAAAGAGCCGCAGAAGGATTAAAAACAAGCGACTTCTATATTGATTATGATTCCGAAGTCATCTATGCAGAATACAAGGCCTTATTAAGGGCAGGAGGTGATTTAAATTATGTTGATATGACATTACGTGGACTTGAAAATGCTATCTATGTTGAAGAACAAGAAAAGGCAGGGGAAAAAATAATTATAACCGAATATGTTCATAAGCCATTTGATAAAGGTGGTCGGGGATATGATCCTAGATCTTTGGTACAAAAAACAGAAATAATAATTGATAAAATAGAAAATAATTATAAAGATGAACAATATGAAGATGGGAAAACGATTCTAATAGTTGACTTAACGCAGCTTTATAAAACTGACGATTATAAATATTCTTTGGTACCTGCATATTATGATGCAGCTCATAAATGCGTAGTTTCAGGATTCTTGTGGTATTCAATGTATGGCGAGGACGGGATGCTTCTATTTAGGTATTCTGATTTTCCTGGCGCATCAAATATTGATGGAATATTGAAAAAGAATGGATTCTTTGTAAGGCATAAAAAAGTACAAGCAGTTCTTTTTAGGACTTGTGATTTAGCTGGGAATAGCCACTATGCTTCTTTAATAAATGAGAAATGTGATCAAAATATACAAAGAATGCTTTATCGGATTACAACAAAAATAAATGATTATAGAAACGAAGGTTATTACCAACTATTTATTTAATATTCATCTAAGGACCCTTTGGGCAGAGGAGGTGTGAAATCGAAATAGATCTGGAGCAAATAGAAAAGTTTCGCGCCGCTGTAAACAGCAATTCACACTTTGTCTACCAACAATTCCACAGCGTAAACGGTAAGGATCTATGGCGACAGATCTGCTCTTGTATGGATTGGATTACTGTTGCCGTGAGACACCTGATGAAGGTAGCCCCGCCTTCGCAGGATACAATGACTCGTATAATGGAAGTATTTACGACAATTTGCGCGATCGATATGGTATCGCAGTCGATCGAACAGCTTCATCGAATTCTTATTTACGACAAAACTAGACCGTTTTCGGGAGAACAAAGCATCTTTCAGAATCGGCTGTTTCTGGTCGATGACAACGAATACTTTAAGGAACTTCGGGCGTGCTTTGGTGCGCACCCGGTTAAACTCCATCCTCGCGGCCGAGAAGAAACTCGTTTCGCGAGTTGGCCATTCGAGCCTCATTCAGGGAAAGATTCCGATCTTCAAGTCAGACTTTACAGTAGCGTTGTGGGCCAAGAAGATCTTCTACTAAGTATAAGCTACAAAGAGCTTCAAATGTATCTGGTCAGCAGATACCAATACCTATCAATTCTCACCGATGCAATTGAGAAGCGTTTCGCTAGTTTTTGCGCAGAACTTGCGGGGAAGCCAATTCCGATGCCTGATAATCCAATAACTTGGCTGGAAGTTCTCGCCACGGAAGCCGAGATGAGACTCAGAAATGACTACTATAGCTCGACGATAGAAGAGCTACGTATGATTTTTGCAACTAGCCTAAATCTAGCAGAACTGCGCGATGAAGAAAACACCTTCAAGAAAGACTTGATTGCGCTCATTCAAGAAATCCACGAGAATCTTCAAGGAATGAACATTGTCGACTTCAAGAATGACCAAATCTTGAATCCGGTCGACTATACCCTTGATATTGGATATGAACTTGAGAAAATATACGGTTGGATATTTTCTGGTTATTATCATCCGCTTCTCGAGGGTCTGCTCAGAAAACTCGATGAAGTCTCATTATTCCAGTTTCATTTTTCAATACTCGACGGTGAAGAAGTGACTCTTTTGAAGGTAAAACTTATGCTCCGTAGATTTATGAATTCCAGATAACCGATTTAAACCTGACTTATTTGGTCATCACGACCCTTGCATTCGCAAGGTTCGCGCCAGCCAAAACGCAGATTAAATCGCGTTAGGTTGACCCTTCGGGCAGGATACAAACTAGGAATTAGGAGCTACTGGATGGAAGGCGTAATAACATGTTTCAATGATGAAAAAGGTTTTGGATTCATAGAAGGTGAAGATGCAAGAAGATATTTCTTTCACCGCGATCGGATAGATAAGTTTTTCTTCGAGAAAGATGAAGAAGGCTTTCCTATCTTGTATAGTAGATTCAACTTGAGTGAAGATGATTTTGAGAAAAACAAACAGGTGTTCTTATTAACCTTTGATCCTCAAGAGGGGGAAAAGGGACCAATCGCAGCAAATGTGAAAGCAACGGGTATTCTAATGAACTCTGAACCTGCCGAGTTTCTTGTACAGATTATCAACCTAGAATTCCAAAAGACTTCAATATCTTTTTATGATAACCATCCCAATTATGGAGCGATCGCTCGCGATTACAGTTCAAAAGTATGGATGTCTTATCGAAAAGTTGGGGGTTTCGGAAAGGGAAGAGTCGATGTCAGAGAGAAGATATTAGAGATCAATGATCGTCAGAAAATATCGCCGGCACTAATTGCTAAGATCTCAGCCAACATAATTGGTAAAAGAATCACTGCAACAAGATACATTGAGGCTGGTGAAAATTTTCCTCACGACATCAGTGATGTTGTCTTCCATGGTAGTACGCCAGTTCATTCCGTTCATCAATTTATCTTGAATTATCAAAAAAATTAAGTATCCTGAGAATCCAAACAGAATCCTTTTGGATTTTGAGATATTGAGAGTTTAATGGGAAACGGTTTATAGTGCCATGTTGTAGGGGATACCCTTAGGCTCCTCAAACTGGCGGATGGCTGGGGTAGGCATGAGCTTCTCCTACGGCATGTAATCAGTTCCGTGCTCGATGCAGTGGGACACAAACTGCAGATAGTGCATGGGCTCAATGCCATTGGCCTTCGCTGTCTCGATGATTGTATGGAATGACGTCGATGCCTCTGCGCCCTCCGACTGGTCTTAAAGCACATCCAATTCCGTCGGCCAACCGTGATGGGGCTCTTTGTGGACAAGCACCCGAAAATCATCTCTGGCAAATCCGTGTCCTTGGCGGACGGCTCGTAGAAAGTTCCCGAAGAGAATGGCGGCATCTGCTTCGAGCCCGAGATGAACTCCTTAATGTTTAGCTAGGAGCCGCGAGAGAACCTTCCGGCGTTCGGGCTCTGTCATGGATCCTTCGACCATCTATGAATATTTATACTGCTTCAAAGAAGATAATTTCATAATGGAAGTCTATTAGATCAATGCTTCTACAGATCATATCAAAACTTATTTTCCCGAAAAGAGGGATGGTAAATTTGCCTTGTCTGTTTCTTCGGCTGATTATACCGAAAACGACTTTATAGGTGCTGCGATCTAGCTCATCTATCGGGAAATGAAGAAGCTCATCTTCGATCTTCGCATTTGCCTTTTGCCTAAAATCAGGATCAGTTAATAGTTTCGCAGAAACATAACCTTGGTTGAATAG
>Ga0181520_10012337_pt1 | contig 11008 bp, 10 predicted proteins | sample PEATcosm2014_Bin_29_FD_132451 | JGI IMG/M metagenome (GOLD analysis project Ga0181520, IMG submission 132451) | Peatland microbial communities from MTU Mesocosm Facility, Houghton, MI, USA - PEATcosm2014_Bin02_30_metaG | ecosystem: Environmental > Terrestrial > Soil > Wetlands > Peat | place...
ATCCATACTATGGTGAATATTATGGTATCGGCGTTATCAGTGATATAGATTATGGGTATTTAGATCCTGGGGGAAGTAGCACAAGTACATGTTATGATTTTGGAGTTTCCGCGTATGCTGGCTTTGATGCAATTAGATTACTATTAAGATATAGGTCGGGTGATCGGACTGGTATTTACTCTTTAGATCTTACATCAGATGAAGGTGTTGATGAAACAACCACTGGAGAAGGTGATTACCAATATAAGAGCTTTGGAATTGGATTAGAATATGGTGGTTATTCAGATAATGCATTTCGTTTTTATATAATGTTTAATGAAGAGAATTCAAACTATGCCTCAAATAATCTAACGATTGAAGCCGGAGGTTATGCTTTAACTGGAGGTCCAACGTTTGCTATTCAATTTTCACCTCAATTTCCGGTTCTCAATAATCAAAGAATTAATCAGAATTCTCAAATGTGGTTAGTAAAAGCCGGATGGGCTTTTAATTTCTTCGGTAGTCCATATTAAAAAAGTAAAAGAAGAATTGAATCTGGAAATAATGGAGGATGCATATTACCATTGATATAAAAATATTAAAAAAAATAACGGTGAAAGGATAATTATGAAACTAATTCTAATATGCTCAATAGCAGCGATATTATTGTCGAGCTGTACGAGACATGATCTGATCACAGCTCCTAATCAAAATTCTAATGGTTCAAACGGAAATGCAGGATCAGGAAATAATAATTACACTCTAACATTAAATAATTATGTATTCACAAATATAACCGTGACTGTATCAGGTCAAAACACACAAATAATAACTCCGGGTAGTTCAAAAACGTTTCAAATTACTGGAGATCCTGAGAATGTCAGTTACACTGCTTATACATCAGGGTTAAATTCTCAAGGCGTACAAGTTGGGTTAAAACTGACATGGTCGAACAATATAGATCTTACGACATCACAATCAAACTCAATTAATTTAATGGCAAGCTCGAATTTTTTCTTTCTGAAAATGGAAAATTCGGGTCCGTACGACTTATCTCCAGTTTATGTTAACTTCGGAACACAATCTCAGACAGTAGACAATATCGTAATTCCCAATGATCAATCTACATATTCAGTGGGGTATTATTATGCTTATTCAAATACAGAAATATATGCCCCTTGGACAGGTGGAAATAGCTCTTCAGCTTGGTATCAGGGGGTACAGTTTACATTTCCTCTCACAGAAAATCAGGTAATAACCGTGTATAATACTTATGGCACTTCTTCATATTCTTCTCATCATACCAGTTTGAAACCGATTGTTGAATGTTCCAAAACATCAATTAAATCAAACGAAAGGTTAATGATACAAAACGATTATGCAAATGTTGCTAAATAGTAGTCCAAATTATTTAATAAATATCGGACGATTATAAGATGAGCATGTTATAATAAAAGACAGGATGTTTCTTGCAAAAAATTAATTTTGTTTGATAGTTTATATATTACCAGAGCTGGATTTGTATTCTGAATTTTTCAAATAAAAATAAAGTTCCCGGATGATTGAAAAAGTGTCTATTATTTAAGAGTAATCCGCTAATGATTAATATATTTATGCCAATTTATAATCTTTATCTGCTGTTTTTTGATTTAATTAATAGGATAAAAGGAATATTTTATGAAAATTTTTATATATGCTTTGATATTTCTATTCACAATTTTTGACTATAGCAATTTGAACGCCCAATGGGTTAAAACTCATGGTCTGGATAGTATTTCAGTAGAATGCCTTGCGATCGATAAAGGAGTAATAATTGCCGGTACAAATGGACAAGGACTTTACCTTTCCTCAAATCGGGGTAATAATTGGTTACTCGTTAACAACGGTCTTAATGGCGATCTACTTTTCCGAGCTCTTTTGGTTAAAGATAATTATATTTTTGCAGGGACATATTTGTCGGGTGCATATATTTCGAGCGATCAGGGGATAAGTTGGAGTGCAATTTCCGGATTGGCTGGTCAAATAATAAATACTTGGGCAACGAATGAGACTAGTATTTTCGCCGGAAGTGATGTTGCTGGGGTTTTTATTTCAAAAGATAATGGGACAGATTGGAGTAACAGTAATGGACTAACATACCCCGGTAATTATGTTAATGCTCTAACTATCAATGGTCCTTATATTTTTGCAGGTACTTATCAAGGAGTTTTTCTATCAACTGATGAGGGAATTGATTGGGTCAGTATTAATGGTGCACTCAGTGGGTTTGGTGTCTCTGCAATTACTTCATATGGAACCGATCTCTTTGCGGGAACCAATTATGGAGTATATGATTCTCCAAGTTACTCGGACTCATGGTACCCCTGTGGTGATTTAGGTGTAGTGGATTGTTTTGCTGTAGATAGCCCTAATGTCTTTGCAGGATTTTTTCCGGGTGGTGTGTCTCTTTCAACAAATGGCGGTTCAGATTGGAATTATATAAATGAGGGCTTGAAAAATATCTATATCTACTCTCTAGCAATAGACAGTGTTAATATATATGCCGGGACGAGTAATGGGGTTTGGGCTCGTCCGCTATCTGACATATTAGAATCAACGAGTAACAGAAAGGATCAAATTCCGTCTACTTTTTTGCTCTCACAAAATTATCCCAACCCATTCAATCCAAGTACAACAATAAATTATTCAATTCCCAAACAAAGTAATGTCTTGATAAAAGTTTATGATGTTTTAGGAAAGCAAATAACAACTTTAATAAATAAAAATGAACCGGCTGGAAATTACAGCGTTGAATTTAATGCGAACAAACTTACAAGCGGTGTTTATTTTTATATGATGCAAGCAGGCGACTTTATCCAAACGAAAAAATCAATTCTTTTAAAATAATATTGATGGAAAAGATATAATTTAAATATACCACGTTTGTGCGATTGAGAATTCCAAATCAAGTCACGAAATTTAATTCGTGAAAAAAGTATCGATTATAAATTCCGAAATTGATAATCAATAAAATTAATAAGGTCGTCTTCTTCTAACTATTTTATTACACTAAACATAGGAGTTCAATATGAAATATAAGCAAATAGTTTTAATCGCTTTTTTAGTTCCAATTTTAGGATTTGGATATTTGCATGACTCAAGTAAATTTGATTCTTCCACCGCGTTTATTTCGAATAATAATTCTGCCCGATTATTTATTATTCCGGGAACCAATTGGGGTGCATGGGCAAATTTTCGGGGATGGAAGGGATTGGACTATAGGGTGATGTGTGAAGGTGGAGATGGACCACAATATGTATGGTGGGTTCAGTTCTATAATAGATATTCCATGACGATAAATTTAGATTTCAGGGTTGCTGATCGGAATGTTACCAGCCCTCAGTTTACAGACCGGTTGACAATACAACCTGGCCAGAGTGATCAAGGTTGGAATTTGTGTTATACTACTCCTCGAGGAGAAGTCAATGTATGGATCGATCATGTTAGATTTGGTAATGATGATACTGGTCCGTATGCTAATCGAGATGAGTGATAAGATTAAAATTTTTCAAGTAAGTTTCTGAAAGATTTAAATCGAGGGTAGAATCGAATTAATTTTTGGTTAAATATTTATTTCTATGTTAATTAATAAATCGGGATAATATATTAATCAGGAATTTGCGAATTGAAAATGAAACGATAATTCTATTATTCAAAGGCATACTTAATACAGGATACTTTTAAATATTTTAAGATTTGAGATTACCTAATAATGATTGCCACTGATTTATTGAAAGGAAGTAGCAATAAAAAATCATCTTTTAATCTTAATTAGGCCTTGGAAGAAATTATTAAAGGAATCTAAATATGAAAAATCTTCTCTCACTTGTTCTAATACTATTTGTAAGTAGTATCAACTATTCACAGTGCCCAGGCACTATAACCTATGCAGGCAAAACATATCACACAATAGAGATAGGTGATCAGTGCTGGCTTAAAGAGAATCTTAATGTGGGAAAGATGATACAGGTAAATCAAAATCAAAGTAATAACAACATTATTGAGAAATATTGTATTAACAACGATCCAAGAAATTGTATAAAGTATGGTGGTTTATACCAATGGAATGAAGCAATGCAGTATAGCACAACACCTGGTGCACAAGGAATATGCCCAAGTGGCTGGCATTTACCTACATATAATGAATTTGAAACTCTTAAGTCGTCACTAAATAGCGATGGTAGTGTGTTAAGTTCAAATACGGCTGACTCACGAATATTTTTCTCGTTGCTATCCGGTATACGCTATGATAATGGTGCTTTCGCTGATTTGGGAATTAGTTCTTACATCTGGAGTTCTACGGAAGAATGTCTCTTTTACCTTACTACCAATTCAAACGGTATCTTCGAAAATTTTAACCATGAGGAGAACGGGTTTAGTGTTCGGTGCGTGATGGATCAAAATGACAATTCGGATAATTATGCTCAGCAGCAAGAAGCTAATTCAAATGATAAAAATATCTTTAAGAATAACGATTCGGATAATAATTCACAGCAGCAAAATGAATCCGACAATTCATCTACACAGACCATAAACACTCAGGATGATAATGCTGATGCTTCAGATATAAGTGATCAACCAATTTGGGGCCCGGTAGGTTACGACTATGTTCAATATTATTATTTACCCGACATAGATGTTTTCTATGATGTAATGCAACATCTGTTTTTCTACTTAAACAGTGGACGATGGATATCTTTAGCTAACTTGCCTGTTCAATATCGTCATTATGATTTATATGGCGGTTATAAAGTAGTGATTAATCAAAATAAGCCTTATCTGCGTGATCGGCTTTATAAAGTAAAGTACAGTTCGTATAAAAATTATCACGTTCAGAAGCCAATTCGCGATAGCCGTGACCCAAAATATTTTGTAATTAAAAATCACCCGAAACATAATCAATGGGTTGAACAACATAAATCCCCTAATAAACCGCTTCCGGGTAATACACAAGTTTTGGGCAATAAACAAGTTAAACTCGTCCCACGAGATTCAAAGCCCAAACCAGTTCAGGATAACCCGCAAGCTTTGGGCAATAAACAACTTAAAATCATCCCAAGAGATACTAAGCCCAAGCCAATTCAGGATATTACCCAAACACTTAGCAACAGGCAGATTGAGAACAGCAACCAAACTCAGAAAAATAGAGCGACCCAAAATAATACACAAACTCTAGGTAACAGACAAGTTCAAAACAACACACAAACTTTGGGCAATAGACTATTTCAAGGCAACTCACAATCTACCGGTAATATGCAAGTTCAGAACAACACGCCATCTATTGGCGATAGACAAGTTCAAAACAACAACCGGACTCAGAATAATAGGCTGGTTCAGAACAACTCACAAACTCAGAATAACAGGCCGATTCAGATTGAAAAGCCGATTCAAGCTGAGAAACCGGTCCAGAACAAGAAGCCGATTCAGATTGAAAAGCCGGCTAAGAACATCAACCAAACTCAAAATAAAGATAAGGATTAGAACTAAAAAAAATATTTCTAACAGCGTACTCATAAATCAATTCAGTTGTTGTAAATAATGAATAGAGGGTAATAAATATGAAAATTTATCTAGCTTTAGCCTTATTACTTTTGATTAATAGTATTAACTATTCGCAATGCCCAAGTTCTATCAACTATTTTGGCAAAATTTATCACACAATTAAAATAAGCAATCAGTGCTGGTTAAAGGAGAATCTAGATGTAGGAACAATGATAACTGGAACTCAAAGTCCAGACAATAACGGAGAGATAGAAAAATATTGCTATAATAACGATCCAAACAATTGTTCAAAATATGGTGGATTATATACCTGGAATGAAGCCATGTTATTTAATACAGATTCCAGAGCACAAGGCATCTGTCCGGATGGCTGGCATATCCCTTCAAAAGAGGAGTTTGAAACACTAATTGCATCTGTAAATCGCGATGGCAATGCATTGAAGGTAATAGGGCAAGACAAAACTAGCACAAACACAAGCGGTTTTTCTGCGTTGTTAGCGGGTAACCGCGATCATGATGGTAGTTTTAGCAATTTAGGTGATGAGGTTTGCTTTTGGAGTTCTACACAGAACCAAAACAGTTTTAGTTATGTAAACTACTTAGTCCTAACTTCGTATGATAATGATATCGACTTCGATAACGATTTAGAGGAACATGGGCATAGTGTTCGCTGCGTGAAGGATAATTAAAAATTAAAATATAAATATTTCTAACAGCGTACTCATAAATTAGTTTAGTTAGAAATAATCAGAGGGAAAAAATGAATATGAAAATTTATATTACATTAGTTTTATCATCATTGATCAATTGTTGTTGTATTAACTATTCACAATCCTCCAGTTCAATCAATTATTTTGGCAAAATCCATTACACTATAAAAGTAGGCTTGAACTGATAAAATCGATTTTCTGTTGAAAGGATTTAATATTACTAAAATAATTTCATTTAATCTCTTTTGGGTTTAATTTCCCGCTGCTTGTGGCGGAATCGGTTCCGATGTTTTGATACTCCGTCTGCTTGCGACGGAATAGTTCATCCTTTATAAATAGTTTAACAAATAAAAATGGAAGTGGTAAAATTAGGACTTACCATCCAAAGTCGGATAAGCTGAACAACGACATCAAACAAAAAAGTATGCACAGGGAAGCTGAAAACTGTATAGAGTAAGCAATCATAATTAAAGGTTTTAACAAAATGGAAAAACAAGAATATATAAACGAACATCATAATTTCAGCACCAACTTGATTCAATCAAAGGTATTTAGTTGGGGCGAAATACATACCGGTGATTGTGTTATGCAAACTGGTAGTACTTTAACCTTATATTCGGACGGCAATGCAATATTCGAAGCTACTGTATGGACTAATCACACTCATTGTTAATTCCCGTTGAAAATTGACCCGTTTGTCTCACCAAAAATGACCCGTCTAAAAATAATTATTTTTCTAATAAGTTTTTCATTCTAAAAGATTTTCCTTGAATAAAAAATGGATAGCTGTGATGAAGCAGCCTGTCCAGAATAGCAGAAGCTACAACATCGTCCTGGAAAATAATTCCCCATTCCTCAAACGGCTTGTTAGAGGTAACTATAACAGAGCCTTTCTCATAACGCTTAGCAATCAGCCTGAAGAATAAGGAAGCGGTTTTCTTAGATAATTCCAGATAACCCAGTTCATCAATAATCAGTAAATCAAGTCTGCTTAGAGATTCAATAAACTTTTCAAGTGAACCATTTAAGTCATACGAAGCCAGAAGAGTAGTTAATTGTTCTGCTGAATAAAATGATACCCTGTTTCTTGCCTGAGCAGCTTTAATACCCATAGCAATGGCAAGATGTGTTTTTCCATTATGGCAAACTTGCCATAATGGAAATTATGGAAAGATATTGCTTATGGAAAGATTTCCGTTTAAGTATTTATAAAGCAAATGACTCTAACAGAAAATCTTTCCATAATATTTTCATCTGCACAACTCCTGAAGCCAACTTAACAGATCTCCGTCATTCTCCCAAACAGGGACATGCTGCGGTAAGATAGGTATATATGCTGATTCCAATACCTTTCTCTTGATTTCCATATTTGCTCTCAGATATATCTCTGTAGTAGTAACATTTACGTGACCTAATAAATCTCTGATATAAATCAGATTAACTCCTGACTCTAATAAATGCATAGCCTTTGTATGCCTCATCATGTGTGGATGGAGGTAATCAGGGAAAAGGATTTCCGGATGAGATTCCTTCGCCTGTCTCAAATATTTAGCAAGGAGATAAGTAATACCAGGTCTTGTAAATGGGTGGCTTTTGCTATTATAAAATAAGGGATGTCCCTGATTCCCGTTTTCTAAAAGATGATTTTCCTTCATATAACTTTCAAGTAAGTTTTTGGTTTTATCCATTATCGGGACACACCGCTTTTTGTTTCCTTTCCCGGCTAAGATTATTGTTGCGGGTTTAGCTAAGCGTATATCCTTTGTCTTTAGGCTTATTAATTCCTGAACCCTTGCTCCAGTATCATAAAGTGTTGCCATGATTGTTAAATCACGACGACCTCTTTTCGTGGCAGTATCTGGCTGCTCCAAAATGTGCTTCAGGCTTTCTTGCGACAGATAATCAATTATCTTCCTTTCCCGCTTTTTAAATGGTATTCCTAAGATCCTTTGACACTCTAATAGGATTACCGGTTCTTCTGATTGGATATAACGGTAGAAACTGTGGATTGCTGCCAGTCTTTGGTTTCGAGTATTAATACTAACATTATGTATCTTTTCAAGCCATTGCAGAAAGTCTCTAATTGTTTTTACTTTTATTTTATTAAATGTAAGGTGCTCTGGTTTGACTTTAAGTTCAATATTAAAAAATGCCAGGAGTTGTTTAAACGTATCCCGGTAGGATTTTATTGTATTTGTGCTGACATTGCGCTGTCCCGGAAGGTAGTCCGATAAAAAGCGTGTCAGCATTCTTGCAAAATCAGTCTGCTTCATGACACTATACCTCCGGTATTAAAAATGAAAAGTTCTGTTCTACTGAAGCAATAATTTCTGGATATAAATCAGCAGTCAGTCTCAGGTAATGCTGTGTTCCCCTTAAATCCTCATGTCCGAGATATGCTGAAAGATATGGCAGAAGGTTAGTAAGGTCATCCTTATTAAGAACCCATTTCTTTAAGCAGTGTACTGCAAATGTATGCCTTAAATCATGCAGCCTTGGTCCTCTTCCGCAATGAGAGATATCCGCTTTCCACAGTATTTTTCTGAAGATATGATATACTGTGCTATCATTATAGTGGCCCCCGAATGGTGATGGGAAGAAGAAAGGATTAGAAGTCTTAAACTTGTGAACATTTTCTGCATAATCTCGGCATCGTTCTACTAATGTTTTTGCCATTGGAACAATACGCTCCTTGCCGAACTTCGTCGAATGTATAAATAAGGTTCCTTGTTCTAAGTCTACTTCTTCAATTTGTAATTTTAATGCTTCTGAAATCCGCAAGCCGCATCCATATAATAATCTGAACAAAACCGGAAGCATAATATGCCGGTTAGCAGATGCAGCAGTAGCAGGATAGTTGTCGCATATGGTAAATATATTTTTCAGTTCACTTACCGTAAAGATGTACGGACTATAGGAGTACCTGGCTATGGTAAGCGCCGCAGCAGGGAAAATATAAGCCTGATAATTTAGTCTTACCATATATCTTGCAAACCCTCGTATTATTGATATTCTGTGATTTCTGTTAATCTCTGTTTCATTTGGTTTTTTGGCTGTCCACAGAAGGACTAACTGCTTTGGAAGGATTAAATCAGACCATTTTTCACTCGTAACAAATGTGTCAAACTGCTTCAATAGATGAGGTGCCTTCAGAAATTTGTAACCGACAGCTCTTTTTTCTTCGATGTAGTCTTTAATCAGTCCGCCCAAAATGCTTTCATAAACAAGTGTTCTTTTCTTAATCATTTTGCAGCCTCCTCAGGATCAATGGTACATAGACGTAACCCTTCGAGTGAAGTATGAAGATAGTTCATTGTTGATTTAGAGTTTATATGTCCCAGGATTTCAGAGATTATCGGCAATGGTGTTCCCTTTTCGAGTAAATTACTTGCAAGTGTATGTCTTAGTGAATGTAATCCGTGTCTTTGGCCTCTGGAAACTGTAATTCCAGAGAGCCTGGTATATTTTGTTATTATATTATAAAGATTGGCGTTTTCTCCGAAAGCTTCGTAGGGAGGATTCATCCGGATAAAGACATATGGAGAATCACTGATAGGGCGGGCGTTTTTAAGATAATCAATCAGTGCCCAGCCGATATCATTTAGAATAGGATAGGATACTTTTGTTTTCGTTTTGTCCTGTATTATTTCTATTGTCTTTGATTGCCAATTTAAGTTTGTTAAGAGCAAAGATTTTAAATCTCCTACTCTAATGCCAAGCCTGGTAACTAAAATCAGAATCGCATAATCCCTTTTTCCGGTTGGATTTCCCCTGTCAATACTTTCCAGCATCCGAATGACATCCTCCTTGATCCATACAGAAGGAACCCTGGGATAATAGTACTTATTTTGCCCGGGTACCTTTTCAGATAAATCTTCATTAGTAAATTGATTTATGTAGAGAAAATTTAAAAACACCCTTAATGTTGTTAAAATCGCAGAAATACTCTTTTCGTGATGATGTATTATAGTTTTTACATAATCAGATAAAATCAGTGGAGTGATCTCATTTACATTTGATATTTTTCTATTATTCAGATAATCTATGAAAAAGAACAAGCGCTGCATCCGTGTACGTAGTCCCCGCTTTGAATAATCTTTAATTTCACATTCTTTCTCATAGGCTACCAGTTCTTTTTTAAACTGCGGGGGTTTAACATATCCTGGCTTTTTAACAATCCTTCTTAGTATTATCCCATGGAGTTGATAATCTCCAAGAATACGTATTTTTCTGATAGGATCTTTGAGTTGCCTGGGCATATTTTCATTAAAATAGTCGACAGTGCATCTATATTTTTCTTTTAAGTACTTTCCCCCCAGTTCTTCAGAAAAATATATCTCATCGTTCTGACAGGCGAAAGCACTCAGCTTTTTATAGAACGAGCGGAAATGACGTCTTGAACCATAAGCATAGTTCAGCCTTTCAAGTTCTGACAGCACTTGATCGATAAGTTCATTGATTGTTGGTTTTGAATTCACGGGTACCTCTCATAATATTTATAGAAAATAAATTGAGAAGTATTATGGCAAGAAATATTGGAATTTTATTATCTAGAATAAGCAGTTACCTGAAATTCTTTCCATAAGCAATATCTTTCCATAATTTCCAACTCCGGGAGGCCCAAGGAAAATAATATTCTTCTTTTCCTGAAGAAAATTTAAACTCGCAAGCTCGCGTATTAGTTTCTCATCCAATTGAGGCTGGTATGAAAAATCAAATTCCTCCAACCGTTTTATCTGTGGAAAGCCTGCTATCTGGATTCTCCGGTTTGCTGAACG
>Ga0181520_10012338_pt1 | contig 11008 bp, 7 predicted proteins | sample PEATcosm2014_Bin_29_FD_132451 | JGI IMG/M metagenome (GOLD analysis project Ga0181520, IMG submission 132451) | Peatland microbial communities from MTU Mesocosm Facility, Houghton, MI, USA - PEATcosm2014_Bin02_30_metaG | ecosystem: Environmental > Terrestrial > Soil > Wetlands > Peat | place...
GGTATCTTTGAGATCCGTCGCAACAGCCCCGGGGACTTCATAGATCAGGTACCCATCAATGGCATTGCTCCGTCCTGGCTTGATAAACCAACCTTCACCGTTGGGTGTGTTGGCTGTGGGAGGGGTGAACTGGTTATTAGCCGAATAATTTGATATGACAGTGGTGTTCTGACCGAAGATGTTATAGCCGGTGAGGAATGCATAGTCCCGCTTCTGCTGCCCGATTTCGCGGATCCATTGGTAGGGAAGGAGGTTGAAATTCGCGGTGTAAATACTAATTTCATTTGCATCTAGGACTGATGTATCGAAATACGGTTCATTGTAATAGGCCTGACCTTTATAATAAACGACATACTGGGCTGCCGGCGGGACAATGGCACTCATATTTCCCGTGTCTTCGATTCGGATGAAGATAACAAGGAATGTGTCACCGCTTGATATCGGTGTTACCTGGACAAACCGGTTCCAGTCTACATCCCAATAGAAATAAAGTGGCATAGTTGTTGCATTGTAAATCGTTGCCAGGCACGGGCGGCTGTTGTCACCGTACCAGTAGGATTCACCTATGTCAAGTGCATTCTTAACCGGAACGACCGATCCGGGAGATGACAACGCTGCAGAGGGGGATGAAACCACGGAGGTCACGGACGCAACCGGAGTACTTTGAGGGGTGACAGGAGTGGGCGTCTCTTCTGATGCAAGCAACGCGGCCAATCGGGCACTTCTGTTTGAATTATCCACGGCGTTTGGTATCGTCGCTTTTCCTGGTGCATAAAGGAAGCTAAACAGGCTGTTATTCAGGATCAGTTCACTGACTTCAGAGAATCCCCCGTTTCCTGAAGGAGCGAAGTAGCTGAATATTCCGGTTCCTGTCGATGCTTCTGTGCCCGGAGATTGAACCGATGGAACGGGTGAAAAAATATGGGCGGAAAAGATGAATGATCCAATAAGAACAAAACAGAAACCAAGAGCGACAGCAGCAAATTCGGCACGTCGATTCCCTATTTTTCTTTTCTGGCGCCGCAACAAAAAGAGTGTACTATTCCGCACGAGGAAAAGGGCGCATGCCGTACCGATAATGCATATAATAAGGGTCATAAAGGGAACGGTCAGCGAACCAGCGGGTCCGTTCGATCCAACAGGGGATAGAGCGGGCAGTATAAGTGTGAGAACCATTAGGACTGCAGCTACTAATACGAATGGGGCAAACGTGATAAGGAAAGACCGGATTAAGCCTATTATTTTTTCAAGAGAGGATGGTTCTGCCCCGCGCACCGCAGCGGCAGCAGAGAGATCCTCGATACGTTGAACTGTAGCCGCCCCACTCTCTGTTTTTTTTTCTCCGGTATCAGGTATCATTCTTTGAATCTTCTGACGGAGTTTACCGAACAACTGTGCCATACCGGTACCTGCCGAAAGGATCCTTTTTTTTGGTCGGATTGGTTTTTGTGGTTCCGTTGCAAGTGAATCACTATCAGTGATTTCTGTCTCCTTCAATGATTGTTCGCCAATTGATGGTTCTAATTCAATCCAAGACAGATCTAATGGAGCAATAGAAGCTGGTCGCGAGACATCATCAGATTGATCTTTTGCTATGGTGTCTGCTGCTACCACTTTTTGATCCCTCTTTGCAAGCATGATGGTTGAATATTCATCCGGATCTGTAAACGGTATGTCAGTCTTTTTATTAGGAAATAACCTCTTTTTTATTTCATCCAGAAATGAGTTTTCGTTTGATCCCCTTCCGCTGAAACCATAACTGAGGAGTGCTTTTCCAACAATATTTATGGTAAAAACAAGTGCCACCAGAACAAAAGCAGCCGCAAATCCTGCCGAGGGCTTTACGACAACGGCACTCTGATAGTCATGATATAACAGATAGGGTAACGTGCCTACCTGATCCTGAAATGGAAATATTTTCAGTCCACCAGTTATGCCGTTCACATAATGGATACCAAATTCCGGCATATACTGGGTATAGCCTGCAGTGAGGAGTACGACAGCGGATTCCTCGGCTGCCCGCCCGAAGCCAAGCGTGAATCCGGTTAAGATGCCGGAAAAAGCAGCTGGGATCGTCATCCTTTTGATGGTCTGCCATTTGTCCGCCCCCAGCGAGTAACTGCCCTCCTCAAGATCAGGGGGAACCCGATCAATGGCATCCTCGATTGCCCGTTCGATCACCGGCATGATCAAAATTGCCAGGGCGACCGCGCCCGCGATCAGAGAATACCCTCCCGTGATTTGTTTCATGTAGATGACAAATATGAGAAAGCCAAAGACTCCGATCACGATAGATGGTGTGCCCGAGAGAACCTCTAGCAGGAACCGGAACGAGCGGGTGAGGCCATTGTCCGGGGCATATCGTTTCATGTAGACTGCGGTCCCGAACCCGAATGGTGCGGCAATGATGGTTGCGGATAACGAAAGCAATATTGTACCAACGATCGCATTGGCAATACCCTGCCCTAGGCCGGGTGTGGCATTCTCCGGGGTTGTAACGAAATACCACGAAAGGGAGGGCAGGCCGCTGAAGAATATCTGCCCGACAATCATGAAGAGCATCCCAATGACAAACAGTGCTGCACCAAGGCAGAGAACCGTGACGATCTTCTCGGTAGCGTGCCGGCGGAAGTTTTTCATGTACCTGACCTCTTCTGGACCCAGGAGCATACCAGCCGCACCCCGGCTACTGCGAGCACCTCCAGCAGGAAGATCATGACAGCAATACCAAAGAGCGCGGCCCGGGCTTCAGGGAACGAAATATTGGCCAAGATATCGTTAAGGATCTTCGCTGTCATTGTGTAGCCATTGTCAAAGATAGATGAAGGTATGATGGACATATTTCCTAAAAGCATCACAACGGCCATGGTCTCCCCCATTGTCCGCATCATCGCAAGGATGACTGCGGTGATAATACCGGGAGATGCCGCAGGGATGACCACGTTCTTAAGCGTCTCCCAGCGGGTTGCTCCCAGTGCGAGCGATGCCTCCCGGTACTCATCCGGTACGCTTCGCATCGCATCCTGCGAGAGGGCAACGATCGTTGGAACAACCATTATTGCAAGAACGGTTGCAGTGAGGAACAATCCTGTATGGATATTGGGGTGGATATTCCGGAAGATCGGAATGAACCCTAGGAAATGATCGATAAAGGGATCAAAATCGTCTACAAAAAAGTTGGAGAGTACAAATATTCCAAAAAACCCGTAGACCACCGAAGGTATACCCACAAGCAGTTCCACGAGAGGGCGCAGGATTTTCTCCATCCATGCCGGAGCCCATTCTGCCAAGAACATCGCGGTAAGGAGGCCGACTGGTACGGCAAGAATGAGGGTCATGACGGTCAGGATGATGGTATCGACAAGGAAGATGAGTATGCCGTATTGGTGGGTACCATAGTCCCATTCTGATGTCGTGATAAAGCTTATCCCAGACGTTTCCAGTACAGGGGCGGCGGTATAGAGGAGAAAACCTATGATCACAAAGACCAGCAACGCTGTGATGCCTGCAATCCAAAAAAAAACCCATTTGGGCAGGTCAGCGTGTGTCTTCATGTTCTACCATTTTGTTCAAGAATCAATAAAACAAAAAAAATGAGAAAGATATTTACCCATTCAGATTACGCAACATCGGGCAGGCCGAAGTTGTTAGTAGCCTGGAAGACACCGATACCAGCTGCATTCTGCGGGTTAGTCTGGACAAAGGTGATGAAGTTCTGCTCTGCAGTGTTGGGTGCACCGTTGGTCCAGTAGGTCAGCGGGCGGATAAGGGAAAGGTTGTAAACGCCTTGGGCGTGTTTTGAGGTCTGTGGGTACAGGCCGTTGTCGGTCTGGGGCTGCTCAACGGTGTAGTAATTCATTTCCTTAACTTCACCGCGGAAGGCATTCCACATGTTGGTTATGTCGGCCGTTGATGCCCAGTCACCAGCATTGAAGTAAGCGCTGGAGCTCTGGTTGAGCATGTACCAACCTGGGGCACCGCCGGATGCAGGTGTCCATGTCGCGGCCCCCGTGCCATCAGTGTACGGGAGGATGATTACGGATGGAGTTGCACCGTTTGCTGAGCTTGCTGCGTTAACTGCGTCGCCGTAGTCTGCATATCCGATTGCATAGTGGGTAGCTCCAACAGTTGAAATAACACCCATGTTTCCGTTAACGAGTTCCCCGCCAGGAGCTGCTAAGGTGCTCTGCTGGTAGGAGCCAGTAACTGCGTCTGGAGTGGCGCCAAGGAACTTGTAGAATACAGAGGCGGTGCCTGAACTGTCAGCGCGGCCAACTGGAACTGTACTTGTGGATAATGTAGTATAGGTGCCTGTGTAGGCTGGCATACCGTTCTTAGCGGTGGTCGATGGAGCGAAGGTCTGCTGAAGGTCAGCGTAAGAGACGTAAGTAGCAGATTGGTTGGCGGGATCTGCTGCATTCGTGATAATTGCGATAATACCATATCCGATCAGGTGTGGCTGGAGTTGCGGGAACTGGTTGGTCCAGCGCGGGTTTGCCGGGTCGGAGGTTTCTCCGATATCAGCGACACCGTTACCGACTGCCTGTATACCTGCACCGCTCGCAATTGCCTGGTTGGTGATCTTGACACCGGGGTTAAGCTGCGTGTAGAGTGCGCCTGCTGCCTCTGTAATCGGGGAGACCGTCGTCGAACCTGCAATGAGGAGCTCAGTCTGGGAGGCAGAGGAGGCCTGGTTTGCATTCACATTTTTCGATACACTTGTTGAGAAGGTACCCATGATGGTACCGACTGCGACAGCACCGATGACTGCGACGACGATAAGGACGAGCGTCGCGACAATCGGTGAGACTGCCATATCATTGTTCATGCGTTTCATTGCGTACATTACTGTTTCACCTTTGGTGTTCGTGGATGGGATTTATAGAAAAATTTTTAGATATTTAGGGATTTGCCACGGAGTTCTTGCTGGTGAAGTTCATTCATCCCCCACAGATGTCAATTCACCAATCAGCATATCGACCTTTCACTATATATTTTTAGCGTTTTTGATATAGATTTAAGGCTTTTCAATATAGTGATCGCTATAGGATATAGAGTCATTCAAACTTCGACGGAATAAGGTTCGGTTCATTGTTAACCACCAATTACCTTGCCCGCCGTTGTTTATCCGATATGATCCAATGCTAGCGGGATGCGCACTTTTTCAGTGCGATGTCTATCGCCACTCTCAACTGATTATCCTCGAACGGTTTGATGACAAACCCATCCGGATGCGTCTCATTGACTCGGTTAAGGGTTGCCTCATCAGAATATGATGTGAGATAAACGATGGGAATACTGATTCTCTGTTTAATTATCCGCGCAGTTTCGATCCCATCTATGTCTCCTTTGATGTTGATGTCCATGAGGACGAGATCGGGCACCCTTTTCATTATTAATTCCATAGCTTCCTGACTTGAAGATGCACGTCCGCAAACATCATAATCAAGATTTTTCAAACGCCATTCGATGACTCTTGCAATGATATCATCGTCCTCAACAAGAAGAATAGTTCCTTTCGACATGGATGCCCTTCTTGTAGAAATTATCGTCCGGCAAACTGATGTATTTTCCTTTTCGGAGGGGTCATCTTAGACCTATACCGGTTCTATGATTGGGTCATATCAACAACGGCACATTTGTCAGGTTCGCCATTTTCTTCTCAGTGAAACCGGTATGAGGAGGGGATAACATCGTTAATTGTCGGGATAATTTAGGTCGCCCATATATTCAGAACGCATATAAAAAACATACCTATTTACTGTTCCGCTTGCTATCCTCAACAGGGATTGAAAGATGAATGCAAAATATTTTGGTGATACCAAAGATCTGTTTAAGTATGATCTTATTACTTCACTCATCAAAGGGTTCAAAGGCAGTATCGATCGTGTCGTTATCGTTCCCATGTTAACAAAATATGATCCTGATTTCAAAGGAAATCCCGGTTGCCGAAACACTGACCTGATTGCCTGTTTCCGGAGGCTCAGGAGAACAGAAGAGGTCGACCACTATTACGATGAATTGAAAAGTTACATCAAGGAACTCAAGACAGATATCAATAAGAAGAAAGTCCGGATACGCATCGAAAAAAATGAGATCTTCTCCAAACAGAAACGTGACCAGTATTTCCAAAGCATCTATGAGAATTTCCCAGATTCTTCATTGATATTCATCGATCCCGATACCGGGATCAAGGAAAAGAGTGTCACCGAAAAACACCTCGCATTCTCAGAACTGAAAACATTTTATGATCACCTCGATAACGAATCCATTCTTATGGTTTACCAACACTACCAACGCCGGCGCCCTCCCGCCCCGGACGAGCCGAAACGGAAATTCAAGGATGTTGCAACACTGACGGGCGCTACACCGATTATAATTGCCGATAACACAGTCATGTTCCTATTTCTTACCAAGAACCCGGAGTTATTCGAATCACTGACCAGAATCCTGAGGAATTATGCACGGGTTGAGCAGGCAGCTGCAAGGAATAAAAACAGTGACCGATCGATTGACGTTATTATCTCTGCCTGAATTTTTATTATATTATCGAATCGAAGACAATAGTGATTAAGAGAGACAATATCTAGGTCCAAACATTTGGAGCAAACAATGAAACCATATCCCAATAGGATGACTGATGCGGCATATCAGAAATCTCTCCGCGATGCTGAAAAACAGGTAGCAAATACAAACGCGGCCTACCAGTCAGCGCAAGAAGAATACGATAATTCCTCCTTCAAAAAAAATGGATTCTGGAAACATCTGGAAAACTGGAGAAAGGCACGAAAACTTAAAAAAAGTCTGCAAAAGGATCAGAATACACTCAATACTCTCCGGGAATACGAAAAGCTATAAAAAAAGGGTTAATTTGTCCATTAACATAGCAAAATACCTTTTTTCCATTCCAAATCGTATTGCATTTCGTAATGAAAAGATTCAATTGTCAGAACACCATTGGCGCAACTCTCCGATAAGTTCCAAGGGCTTCTCCACAATTACGGGAACGATCCCAGCGTAGATTTGTCCATTCCCTCCATCAAGAGTGATGTAATCACCCTCGTAGAGATCGCGTCCGGGAAAAGTACATACCCGCCGGGTAAGATCAATCTTAAGCTCTCCGCAGCTGACAATACAAACTTTGCCCATCTGTCGTGCAACTACAGCTGCGTGGGACGTTCTTGCCCCTCTCACTGATAGGATACCTAGGGAAACCCCGATTCCCCGTATATCATCCGGATTTGCCGTTTCCCGGACAAGTATGACCGGTGAGTTTTTAGATAATTCAATTGCATGTTCAGCGGTAAGTGCAATTTTTCCGGATGCAACACCTGTGGAGGCTGATATCCCATTAGCAAGAGGTGATTCCGAGGTCTGAATGGTTTGAATGGAGATAGATTCTGCATCGATATTTTTGACCCGGCCTACTGCTTCATCTTTTGCAATAATATTTTCATGAACTAAATCTACGGCAATTTTCAGGGCAGCAAGAGGGGCCCGTTTTCCGTCCCTGCTCTGGAGGATGAAAAGTTTCCCTTCCTGAACTGTGAATTCGATATCCTGCATATCACGGTACATGAGTTCAAGCTTCTTTGCTGCCTCAGACAATTCACGGGCCGCAAGAGGAATCCGGGCAGAGAATTCCCGGTGCGATACTACACCCATAAGTCCTGATACAATATCTTCACCCTGCGCTCCGAATTTGAAATCAACAAGCAGTTCGTTAACGCCGGTCCACGGGTTTCGTGAGAATGCAACACCTGCTCCAGAGAGAGAGCCAAGATTGCCAAATACCATGGCCTGTACTGTCACACCGGTACCGCGTGCGCCGGAAATGAGATTCATGCTCCTGAACGCTTGGGCACGGGGACTGTTCCACGATTGGAGGATTGCTGTTGTAGCAAGTTCAAGTTGGAAGAACACATTTTCCGGCAATCTCTTCCCGTTAGTCCGGGAATACAATTGTTCATACTGCTCCGCAATGGTCCTCATCGCGGCAAAATCAAGACCTGCTTCGTCAGGTACTTGTTCCTCTTCCATGACAATGTGTTCAATCTTCCGGTATAAGCCCGGGTTATGAGAGTAGACCACGGTTCCAAAATTCTCAAGGAATCTCCGGTAGGAATCCCAAGCAAATTTCGGGTTCCCGGTCTGTGCGACAAGGCCCCGCAACGTAATCCGGTTAAGACCAACATTAAGTATGGTTTCCAAAGCTCCGGGCATACTCACCGCTGCACCTGACCGTACCGAAACCAGCAGAGGTCTTCGCCCCGCACCGTATTGCAGCCCGGTTGAGCGTTCGATAAAGGAGAGTCCCTGACGGAGTAGTTCAGGCACGTCATCGGGAAGTACCTGACCGTTCCGGAAATATTCCTCGCACAGGTTAACAGACAGGGCAAATCCCGGAGGAACCGGGATTCCGAGGGCCGACATCCGCGTGAGTACAGATGCCTTGTTCCCAAAATCCTCCGAGGCGACTTCTGTCTTGACATCCGGTCCGAAAAATACAATCCGGGGGGTTTCATCAGTCATATATTTCCCTCCTATCGGTTCATACTCTCGATCATGTAGTCCCGGACATGGAAAGCGACTTTCAACAATGTGTTGGAAGCCTCTTCCAACGTCTTCGCAATCTCCAGGTATAACGCGAATTCCTTAAAATCAGTGCACTGCTCAAAGATTACCCGTTCCGTTCTTCTCAGGGATTCATCGCAGAGCCGCTCAACGGAAAACACCTCGTCCACCCCAGTCAGCAGATCCTTGAGATCTTCCCGCTGGTTTGTACTGTGGAATTCCTGGGCTGCTATCAGGATCTTTAGATACCCCCGGCATCCCTTCAGGACCAGCTCCGCAAGATTCCTGAGCTCAAAGAAAATATCGTGGGAATCGCTGTGGATGGGGATCAGCGTAATGAAGAAACCAGCCTCTTCCAGATAATCGGCGACGTCATCTGCGGTAGCGATAAGGGTTATAAAGAATTCCGGGTTCTGGATCCTTTGGGAGAGATTCCTCATCCGGTTCACGAGATCATCTGCTTTATGTTCCCAATCCTTCCCCTTTGCAGCATTGCGGGCAACGATCAGAGGATCAATATGATCTGATGCGAGCCATAAGGATTCGAGGACGATCGAAGCGATTTCTATGGAAAATGATGTATGTTCTTCGCAGAGGTCAATCATCCCTTCATGTGCAGTCCGGAAATACCGGAGCAGCTCAGCGCGGATCTCGTTCTGGAGAAGGAAATGGGACGTATTTGCCAGAAGTCCCCTCGAAGCGGTCCGCAAGACAAACTGGAGATATTCCATAGTCTGTTCCCTTCCCAGAATTTCATGAAGCGGTTCACCATACCGGAGAGGGATACTTGACGCTAATTCAAGCGCCTCATAGATCAGTCGTTCACCGCCGAGCTCAAGGAAAGCGATATGCCCGGTCTCCTCTTCAGCTGCGCGGGTGAGAATCTCAATTGCATCTACGTTCGGTACAAAATTGCGCAATCTTTTCCGGGCCCGGTTCCAGTCGATTAAAAAGACGATTCGTGACCCGGCATGAGTAAGGAAATCCCGGGCATCCGTTTCATCGCGGACAGGGTAAGTCCCAACAGAAAGATGGTACACCGGGACCTCGAATTTTTTTACGGGTGTACGGGAGATCGTATCACTCCATTGCACGGGGAATGGATCGAAGAGACTCTGGAAGAAATGCAGCCGCGGGAGGTGAATATCCGTGTAAGTAATGGTAACCGTCTGATCTTTTATCGTCACGACGAGTATATGCGCATCAGTAAGGCCAATGTCGTTCTGGATTACCAGCTTGTCCCCGGCCCGGGTCGCGATGGTTCCAAGACCGGGATGACCGAATTTGAGTGGGGCTGTACGGTTGAGACCGGTCATAAAGGCTCGCACCATCTCACGATCCGAATCTACGAGAAGATAGCCGAGCGCACCATCGATATCTTCGTTCGCGATCTGCGTCTGCAGCAAATTAATGGCTTTATGCAGATCCATTACCAGCAGGTGGAGGCTGTCAGTACCACTACCCCGATCGGCGAGCGTAATATCATTAATGAGTTCGCCGGATACTGGTCCTTTCCCGGATGGGGGAAGCGACGTGCGCAGACGAGTAAATCTATCATGAAAGATGTTGACTTCCGCTGGCTTCTGTGAAGTAAGGGGAGAAAACATCTCTTCAACGGCTGTTAATATCTCCTGAAAAATCTGTCCTGATAAAGGGATTGCATATCCCTTTCCTCCATCCTTTGTTGCCCCCCCGACTACCGTATCGAGATCAGGATCAGTAATACCGACAGACTCCCGTTCAGCCCTGAGATTCGAATGGCTCTGGTCCGGGTTGTCTGCATGGTTTTTCGCTGCCTGAAGAAGCGTAAATAAATATTTAATTCTGTCGTTTGCTTTCAACGCGGTATTGATGAGGGTGGGAAGGAGAAGTTCATCTTCACCGAGCTCATGGAGCATATCACGTTTTTCAGCCATTATCCCACTTCAGGATACATCATATCCGGTAAATAGCGAATAACGAAACCCTGTTCTTCATACCCTAAATAGATTTCCATGAGTACTATGTGATGGCTCGAAGAACAGGATATAGACGGAACTATTAAAAAAGCGGCCTTTTCTTACCGCCATCTGACGGAACATCAGCACTTCACATGGAGTATGGCTGCAAAAGACCGATATTCTGAAGAGAAAAAATTCATGATCTCCGGGGTCGGACGGATAATTGCCCCAAACTTTGCCAGAATGAGCAGCGCTTCTGATGTAATGGGAAGATCGCCGAATTGCCCGGTCCCGATATACACAATATCGGGTTTTTCTTTTTCGAGAAATGCAAGCTCGGTATCTGTAAGAGGTGTATGGTTAAAGAAACTCCGGTATTTCCGGGATTTTTTCTTGGATCTTTTCTCGACCGAACGATCACGGTGAACGATTACATCATGGTCATACCGGACGGCATCGATCTCAATCCACCCGTAACCTGTTTTCATATTTAA
>Ga0181520_10012340_pt1 | contig 11007 bp, 8 predicted proteins | sample PEATcosm2014_Bin_29_FD_132451 | JGI IMG/M metagenome (GOLD analysis project Ga0181520, IMG submission 132451) | Peatland microbial communities from MTU Mesocosm Facility, Houghton, MI, USA - PEATcosm2014_Bin02_30_metaG | ecosystem: Environmental > Terrestrial > Soil > Wetlands > Peat | place...
GGGGGGCCTCCCCGACAAGATTGTCGGGGCCACTGATCTCCCAGGGGCCACTGATTGTGGATGGTGCATGGCATCCCCGACAGTCCAGTGGCCGCGACAATCCTGTCGCGGATTTCACCGGCGGGGGGGGCCTCCCCGACAAGATTGTCGGGGCCACTGATCTCCCAGGGGCCACTGATTGTGGATGGTGCATGGCATCCCCGACAGTCCAGTGGCCGCGACAATCCAGTCGCGGATTTCACCGGCGGGGGGGCCTCCCCGACAAGATTGTCGGGGCCACTGATCTCCCAGGGGCCACTGATCTCCCAGGGGCCACTGATTGTGGATGGTGCATGGCCTCCCCGACAGTCCAGTGGCCGCGACAATCCAGTCGCGGATTTCACCGGCGGGGGGTCCTCCCCGACAAGATTGTCGGGGCCACTGATCTCCCAGGGGCCACTGGACTCCCAGGGGGCCACTGGCTCTCATAGCCACTGGTTGAAAGGGTTCCACTGACCGCCTTACAACTGGCTTCTCACGCTGAATCAGCCCGGGCGCCGCGTCTCACCCGGCGGCGCAGGTAGCGTGCGCTCCAACTCGGCGGCCAGAGGAGGCAGGTTCTCCGTCACGGTCTCCCAGACGCGATCGCGGTTGATGTCCCAGTAAGCATGTACGATGCGGTGTCTCATCCCGACGATCTCTCGCCAGGGCAGCTTCGGACACGCGGTACGCCCCTCCTCTGTCACCTGGAAGGCCGCTTCCCCAATGATCTCAATGGCGCGCGTGATCGCGAATTCGAGCTGCCGGTCGGTGTCGAGGTCTTCGCGTGATCTACCGGCGGCGAAGGCAATGGCCTGCTGCGCCGCCTCCAGCATGTGGCGCAATCGTATTTCGTCTTTTTCAGACAGCATATTGCACCACCGCATTCGCGACGACTTCGTCCCGGAAGTAGCGGCTGAGGTCCTCCGCGGTGCGCAGATCCACTTTGCGGCCGATGTGCTCGGCCAGCTCGATCTCCTGCCCGGCCATGTCGAGAAGTCCTACCTTCGCACCCGGCTCGTATTCCACCAGCACGTCCACGTCACTGTCCGGGCCGAAATCATCCCGCAGTACCGACCCGAACAGTGCGAGGCGACGGATGTGGTTCCGACGGCAGAACTCGGCCAGTTGCTCGGGGTCAAAGCGGATTGGCAAGCCCATCGACACTGCCCTCCTCCCCGACAAGATTGTCGGGGCCACTGAACTCTCATAGCCACTGGTTGAAGGGGGGCCATCGGCTGCCCTACATCTGGCTTCTCATATACTCGACGTTAGCCTTCACGCCCTCACGGAAGGGCATCTTCGGCTCCCAGCCGAGGATGCGCTTCGCCTTCGAGGCGTCCAGCGCGATGCGGGTGATCTCGCCCTTGCGCGCCGACGTGTACTGGGCGGGCTTGTCGAAGCCGACCGCCGCGGCCACGGCGTCGTAGACCTCCTGGTCGGTGGTCTCCTGGCCGGTGCCGATGTTGAAGATCTCCTGGTCGCCTTTCGTCAGCGCGAGGACATTGGCCTCCACGACATCACCGATATAGACATAGTCGCGGGTCTTCGTGCCGTCGCCGAAGATCGTCGGGGTCTCCCCGGCGAGCATCTGCCCGGCGAAGATCGCGTTGACTCCTGCCTCGCCGTGAGGGTTTTGCCGGGGGCCGAACACGTTCGCGTACCGCAATACGGTATACCTGAGGCCCTCGAGCTGGTGATAGAGCGCGAGGTAGTGCTCGACCGTGTGCTTGGAGATGCCGTACTGAGAGACCGGGTTCACGGGGTGCGTCTCGTCGACGGGAAGCTTCTCGGGGTTGCCGTAGACGGCCCCGCCGGTCGCGGCGTAGATGATCTTCCCGACGCCGGCCTCAACGGAGGACTGGATGACATTGATGCCGCCGATGATGTTGCAGCAGGCGTCGTACGCAGGGTCGGCGACGGATTTGCGGACATCGAGCTGGGCCGCGAAATGCGCGACGATTTCCGGGCGAAAGGCGGCGAAGGTCTCGCGCAGGGCCTCAATCTCGGTGACATCCTGTTCGTACAACCGGGCTGCGGGGTTGAGGTTCTCCCGCCTGCCGGTGATGAAGTTGTCGATGATGGCGACGTCATGGCCGTCTGTGATATAGCGATCAACCACGTTCGAGCCGATGAAACCGGCGCCGCCGGTGACCAGAATGCGCATGAAGAGGACCTCCGAGTGCCGGTGCGTCCATTGAAACAAGGAAAACCATTCGCCGCGCGAGGTCCGGTGCCCTGCCGGACAGGGCGGTGGCTCGTAACAGGGAAGGATCGTCCTTCGACGAAGAGGTAGGGTTGGTCGAAGCGGACTATGGCTATGGTGGCCCCTGCGCACCCGGTTCGGGGCACGTCAGTTGCAGGATCAGATGGTGCAGACGAAGGCAAGTGGGATAGGTTTTCCCCTTTGGCACCTTGCGATCATGATCAGACGTGGAGTGGGTGCGTTCCAGGAAGTCAGGGTGCTGGGTCAGCTTGCACGCAAGACGCTCGGCAATCCCCGCCAGCGCCGTCTGTGGCGACCCTGACAGTAGGTACCCGACCATGCCGGCCTGGCTACTGAAGGGGGCATACCGACAAGTGATGAAGTTGCTTCGTATCTCCTCAACATAGGCGGCTAACGTCGCGTCGGTTTTCAGTACCTTGGCCTCGAATGGCCAAGCTATGCGGGGGTTCTCCCGCATTCTGAAGGCGAAGTCATACTGCTTCGCCCGGGCGGGCGGCTCCGATTGGCCTTCGAACTCCCAGGATTCCGGCCAGACGTCGAAAGGCCAGAAGGAGGGCAGGTGCTCCATGTGCCGACGGATGTTGACTACAAGTAGCTGAGTTACCTCGGTCTCCTGGACATTGCCCAGTTGTCTCTGGTCCACCATCGACAGTACATCCCGGTGTAGAGCATCGTAGCCGGCCCAAACGAGTTCGAGAACTCTCGTTGCGGCTCCGTACTGCCACGTCGCTATCATCTCTGAGAACTCTGGCGTCTCAGGCCACCGCATCTCGGAGATAGTCATCCGGCTACCCACGATTTCCCCCTGGTTGTGCAGCCATTGGAGCACGCCACAGCATTATGTCGGCAGCGACCGAATCCGCGTCCCTAAGAGCTGCCGAACGCGTCCAGTACCTGAGCTGGTCGGGTTTCACGATGTAGACTGTAGGAACCACCTGCCCGCCGTGCATGGCAGTGTCGTACACCCGCAACACCCTCCGATGCTCAACTCCGGCACCTTCCCGCCGTCTTTGACCTGCCAATGCCTGGGTGAGACCGGCTAAGCGGTCGGCCAACGCACCATAGCTCACTGGCTCGAGACCGATGCGATCGTGTTCGAGATGGCCGAGATGGAGTGCCAGGATGCGTAGGGGGAATTGCTGCTCTGCGTCATGGAAGATGGTCACACAAGCGCCCTTATCCGCTCCGAACCCGGCCTCGAGGACGCGCAGGAAGTAATCCGCGTAGAGACGCAGGTCGGGTTCGTTCTCTGCAGTGGAATCCCCCGAGAGCCGTTGCGTTGGCTGCCGTCCCGGTGAACTGCCATCTCCCTTGAAGTCCGGGAGCGTGTACTGGGAAAGGTCCTCGACTAGTGCCCACTCGACCTCATTGAACTCAAACGCCTCACGCGCACGATCGTCGATGTCAGCATCGTTTTCAAGTCCAGTCAACAGCCCGCGAGCCGATGGCGGGATTGGTACGTCCAGGAGATCCTTGACCAACACCTCGGGCCGATATGACGCGAAGCGGCCACTGGTTAGCAGCAGGTAGTAAGGGGCAACGCGGCTGTTGAGGCTGAGACAAGCCGCTTCCAAGGTCTCTTCGCTTGCCGCGTGAACGCTGACGTAGCTCTGCGAGCACAGGATGCCGTCAGAGCCGGGCTGTGCATCGACTACGGCAGCGCGGAACCGGCCGGCCTTTTTGGACCAGGTCTGTTTGACAATCAGTTGAGGCGGGCAGAAGGCTGAGAAGTCAGTAGATGCTTTGGCGTCCGTGGCGGGGTCCTGGTTGACTGGCAGGCTGTTCGCAGACAGTCTCAGGAATGTGTCTAGGGGAAAGCCGCGAGCCTCCAGACATCGTCGGCCCATCAGGCAGGCTTGCTGGCGCTTACGGTCGCCACGGATCAAACCTTCCCGCGCGTTCACGGATGGTATGTCGCTGATGTGCGTGCAATCCTTCAGCCTTCGCAACAGCGCGATATCACGCCTACCACCCCACGCTAACGCCGACCATATCCAGGGCTTCAGCGCAGCCTCGTCGGGGAGTACCTCGCTGATGTCATGGGGATCGACGGCAATGCAATAGTCGTCCTCGGTGGTGTGGGTCTCCTTTGGACAGCAGTATGAGATGGGGCCGCCATCGGGCGCAACCGGGCGCAGCGTGATCGCACACACGGGGGAGACGGACTCCGGGAAGAGCTTGAAGCGCAGCGCCGCCAGATTAATGATCTCCTCCACTCTGAACGAGGCAAAGAGCTTCTGGCGGAAGCGCAGACACGTTTCCTCTCGGTTGAACAGCAGCCCGCCGGCGGGCTGAAGCATCGACACGTAGCCGTTAGTCTTCGTCAGTGCCGCAGCTTTGGGTAGAAAGAGCGTGCCCAACTGCTTGTTCACCACGGGCCAGCCATCGTGTGTCCGTGCCCATTCAATGGCGGTCGGTGTAGCGCTCTTCTTGCCCCAAGGAGCATTGCCGACGACCACGTCATAGGTGCCAGCATCCTCGGCAGTTCTGAACCCCTCGATGTCGTCACGGAAGAAATCCGCGTGGACCAGGGTCTGGCCGCGAAGCACTGGGAACTTCACCCGACTCCAGTACCACTTCGGGTCGATCTCGTCGCACATAGCCAGGTACAGGCTGAAGGACGCGACCCTCACCGCATCCTCGTTGATGTCAATTCCAGCCACGTTGCGCTCCAGCAGGTGCCTGAGCAGTTTCGCAGTCGGCTCGACTCCGGGGTGTGCGTTTCGCCAGCGGTGCACGAGGCGCTGGAAGGCCTTGACCAAGAATATGCCAGATCCGCAGGCTGGGTCGAGAATTCGGAGGTTCCAGTCTTCGCCGCCCCATGGAAGTACACCGTCAAGTACGAGGTCGACGAGGTGACTACGCGTATAGTGGGCCCCGGTGCTGTCCTTGGCGCCCCGGACGAACTCCTGGTAGATGCTGCTGATGAACTCCAGGGGTATCGCGTCGAACGAGTACAGCGGCCAGAGCGAGTGCTGCCCGTCCTCCATCGCCAGCGTCCCCGACACGAACTGAGAGAGGACAGCAAGATGATGTGGCTTCACAGCCTCCATCTCCGCCGCCCATTCCGCCTCCCTTTCCTCGATGGTGCCTGCTTTGCCGGGGAATAGGTCACCGTTGAACTTGTCATTGAGCCACCGGAAGAACCGATAGGCGTCGTTGTACTCGAGCAGTATCCCGGACAGATCGTTGTGCGAACCCGCCAGAATGTCGTCTTGATGGAGGCGTCCCAGCACGTCCCCGTTGAGGGCAGCATTCCCGTCCGAGTCCTTACGGTGAAAGAGGAATTGCACGAAAATCAGACGAGCCAGCAGAGGGTGGATATAGTCGTAATCCAGCCCGTCATCGTGGAGAGAGCGGCGGGCATCTTTTAGATTGCCGAGCAACATTACATCAGCGCGTTGCTTGCTTTGAAAGCGCTCCGCATTCCGCCGTAGGAAGCTGCCCGAGGCAAGCTCGCACCAGTGGAGGGACTGCGCCGCCTGATCGGACAGCGGCAGTTGGAGAGCCTCGACCGGGCTCCAGTTCTTTGGCTTATCAGGAGGTCGTTCGTAGCATGTCCAAGCGCGAATGAGCGTTGGTTCGATGGTGACGAGAAGCGGGGTGCGGCAGAAGCTCCACGCCAGCCTCAGCACCGTCGCGAGCTGGGGCTGGCCAAGATGTCGCGCGAACCGGCACACCACAGCCAGCGGCGCCTCGCTGGTGGAGGATGCAGGATCTGCCGCAAGCACCCCAACTTCAACCGGAATTCCACTGCTGCGAAGCACCTGCCCCATCTTCCGCTCGGCCAGCTCTGCGTAGACGCGCGGTCCCGCCCCCGACGGCGCGCTGATGTCTCGCCACTCAGGCCAGCCCAACTGCCTACATGCGATATCGGGTGTCACTTGCGCCTGATTCGCCTCCTATCAGTTGGGCCAGAGTGTACTACAGACGAACCGCGATTGCCAGTACAACTCTTCAGTTGTGGCCTCACACTGCGGCCTCACGCCAATACGCCGTCGTATCGACGAACACCTGCCCCCAGGGCCGAAACCACGGCGTTCCGCGCGGCGATTCCCGCCGCCGAGCTTAACGGGCGCTTAACCCGAATTACACCGTTGCTTAACTCAACATGTCTAGACTAACCACGCGGCAGAATCTACGGTCGCAGGGACGAACTAGCATCCTGGGGGATAGGCGCGTCCCGGAGGGTGATGGTACGGATGTGCAGCACTATCGCATCATTTTCGGCGCGGCGTCTGGTGTTGGTGGTCGATGCCGACGCCCTCAGCAGGGGGGCTATGCAGACGCTCATGCAGCGCGAGGGTTTCGAGACCGACGCCGCCTGGAGTGGAGTACAGGGTCTGGGCAAGGCGATGGCCAGGTCCTACGATTTGATCCTCCTCGCGACCAAGCTGCCGGATGTCAATGGCCTCTTGGTCGCCCGCAGGCTGCGCGCGCACCATTCGACCGCACGCACGCCGTTGGTTGCGATCGCGGACGAAGGCGATGAGGCGGTCGCCGATCTGGCCCTGGCCGCCGGATGTGATGATTGCATCGCCAAACCAGTGAACCCGGTCACCTTCTACAAGCGTGTACGCAAATCACTGGTCAGGACGACGCTCACATGAATCCCGGAATTGTCGGGCAATGACATGGGGTGGATGAGGCGAGGCGAATGAAGAGCATGGCAACCGGCGCGTGGGTATGGTGGCTGGGAGTCGTGGTGTGCGTGGCGTCGATCTCTGCCGGCTGCGCCCGCTCGCCCGCGACGGCTCCGCCCGGTCCCGCCGTCGTCCGGGCGGTTGCCGGCGGCGCGCGCTCTGCCGAAGGGCCCACTAATGGCCGGAAGGTCATCAAGGTTCGCGGCTCAGATACGCTCCTGGAGGTGGCCCGGGCATGGGCCGCCGCGTACTGTAAGCAAGTGCCCGACGCGAAGATCGTGGTCGAGGGGGGAGGCAGCGCCACCGGATTCCAGGCTCTCGCCGAGGGAACGGCCGACATTGCCGACGCCTCGGAGCGCATCACGGATGAGGCGGTCCAGGCCTGTAGATTCTGGGGATTCAAGCCTCAGGAGTACGGGGTCGGCTATGATGGTATCGTAATCGTCGTCCACAAGAGCAACCCCATCGAGAAATTGACGGTGGAGCAACTCTCGGACATGTACTCCGGGAAGGTCACCGACTGGTCGGCGCTCACGACACACAAAGGCGAGATCGTGCTCCTCTCCAGGGACCCCACTTCCGGCACTTACGCTTACTTCAAAGAGCACGTCATACGCGGCGGGCAAAAGAGCACTCGTGACTATGCCGTTGGCGCGATCAAACTGACGTCGAACTCGCAGATACGAGATAAAGTCGCGGAGAACCCCGATGCCGTCGGCTACATCGGACTCGGCTACCTCAACGAGACCGTCAAAGCCGTGCCGGTCGTCGATAAGTGGGGACGACCAACACTGCCCACTGCTCAGGACGTCAAGGCCGGCGTCTACCCGATCTCACGCCCTTTGTTCGTCTACACTCGTGAGGACGCCAATCGCGAGATCAGGGCGTATGTGGAGTGGATCCTGGGGGATGCCGGACAACGAATCCTCGCGCAGCACCATTTCGCGCCCCTGAAGTGATGCAGCCCCTTCCGACGCCAGACCCAGCGCTGGACCGACGGGCGGCCGCATGAGAGGACAGACCCCCATTGCGTCGTAGAATTTTGATCAGTGTCATCGCCAGTGTCGCCTGTGCCGGACTTATACTGTCCGGCGTTGCTCACTTGCTCTGGAGTTACAATGTAGCGCGCCTGGAGCAGTACGCCGTGCGTCGCGACGTTGTGCAGGCGCAGAACGCTCTCCGGCAAACGCTGGGGGCCCTCGACGCCGTTGTCGTCGATCGGGCATTCTCCGATGCCACAAGCCGGTTCGTGTCCGATCACAGCCCGGACTACGTCAAGGCCTTCCTTCCCGACGAAGTGTTCACCTCACTGCGCATCAACCTCATCGCAGTCGTGGACCTCACCGGGAAGGTGGTGTACGGTCGCACGTTCGACCCCGACCAAGGCAAGGGCGCCCCTCTCCCGGAAAGCCTCCGCAGCCACTTCTCGCCGGAGGACCTGCTGCTGCATCACCGCCTCGGCGACCTGGGCCTTCAGGGCGTCATTCTGACACCCGAGGGCCCGCTGCTGGTCGCCGCCCGCCCGATCCTCTCGAGCCGCCGTCAGGGCCCCTCTCGTGGGACGCTGGTGATGGGGCGTTACTTCGATGAAGATGAGGGCGAAAGACTCGGCAAGCTCATCGACCGCCCCGTGTCGATCATCCCGTATTCGGACATGGCGGAGCGCCCCGGCACGGACGCCGCGATCCAGGCGCTGACGACCGACGGAGTCCTCGTCGGTCCCGTACACGAGCAGCGGACCGTCGGGTACGGTCTGGTGAAGGACCTGTACGGACAGCCGGCCCTGGTATTGAGCGTGAGCGGACCGCGCACGTTCTATCAGCAGGGCGAGTTCGGCATGCGCGCGTTCCTCCTGTCGCTTCTCGGCATCAGTCTGGTCTTCGGCCTCACAACCGTGTCGGTCCTCGAAAGAGGCGTGCTTTCGCGCCTGCAGAGGTTGACCTCCGACGTGGCGCGGGTCGAGAAGGGAAGCAGCTCAACGGCGAGGGTTGCCGTCGAGGGCACCGACGAATTGGCCAGTTTGGCGCGAGGGATCAACACCATGCTGGATGGGCTGGAAGCCTCAGACCTCGAACTTCTAGCCAGCGAGCGGCGCTTCCGGGACGTGGCCGTGAACATGTCGGACTGGGTGTGGGAGACGGACACCGAAGGCCGTTTCACCTACACGTCGGACCGCATCTCGCATTGCCTCGGCTACTCCCCTGAGGAAGTCCTCGGCCAGTCGCTGATGCAGTTTGCCCCCCGCGAGGAAAGACAGGCGCTGGAGAAGCGGCTGCGGATCGTCCTCGATCGCAACGAGGCCTTCGACGGCATCAAGGCACATGCGGTGGCCAAAGACGGCCGCAGCGTGTATGTGGAGATGAGCGGGGTGCCGGTGTTCGACGATAGCGGCGAATTCCTCGGCCATCGCGGGGTCGGCAAGGATATCACGCATCGAAGGATGGCGGAGGATGCCGAGCGGCTTGCGGCGGTCGGGCAGCTTGCGGCGGGCGTCGCTCACGAGTTCAACAATGTGCTGGCCGCGTTCAGCGTCAGCGCCGAGATGGCCCTCATGCGCGACGACAGGGAGAGCTACCGCCGGTCCGCCGAACTCATCCGCCGCTACACCGAGCGAGGCGCCAAGATCTGCAGCAACCTGCTTCGTTTCGCCCGCCCCGAGAAGCCCAAGCTGGGCATCGTGCGGATCGAAAACTGCATCGAGGCGGCGCTCGCGATGGGGCTGCAGGAGACGGCCACCACCGACATCACCGTTCTGCGCGATTACCAGACCGGGGATGCCCGTGTCCGGGCGGACACGGACAAGCTCGAGCAGGTGTTCCTGAACCTGGTAATCAACGCCTGCCACGCCATGCCGCACGGCGGGATACTCACCGTCTCGACCTCCCACGAGCCCTCCCCCGGTGGTGCCGGGGGGATCAGGGTCAGCATTGCCGACACCGGCACCGGGATCCGGCCCGAGCATCTTCCGCGCGTGTTCGAGCCTTTCTTCACAACCAAAGGCAGCCTCGGCGGAGGCGATGTCCCCGGAACCGGTCTGGGGCTTTCGGTCGTCCACGGCATCATCGCCGCGCACGGCGGCAGCATCAGCGTGAAGAGCGAGCTGGGAGTGGGAACCGAGTTCGAGATCAAGCTTCGGGCCGCCGACAGCCGCGAAGACGGGCCTGAAGTCCACCGCGTCGGGACGGATGCTTTGCGCAGCATTTCCCCGGATGGCGGCGAACACTCTGTTCTGGTGGCCGACGACGAGGAGACGATCCGGGAGTTCGTCGGGGACGCGCTGGCGATGCGAGGGTACGCTGTCAGCCCCGTGGGATCCGCCCATGACGCCATCAGGGCGTTGCAGTCAGGCAGTTACGACCTGGTTATCACCGATTACCTCATGCCGGGCGGCGGGGCCGAGGCGGTCTTTGCGGCGATAGCCGACCTCGGCCTGGAACTGCCGGTGCTCGTCATCACCGGCAAAGACGACAGCGACGTGGACGAACGCCTTTCCGCCCTGGGCGCGGACGGCTGCCTGAGGAAGCCGTTCGGTCTTGACGACCTGCTCAGCGCGGCGGACCACCTCCTCGGCGTCGAGGAAGCGATGGCCGCGGATCGTCGGGCGATGTAGCGCCTGGGGCGGGGTCTCCTCTTGCCTCTGTGTGGTCGCGCGGTTCACCGCGCGTGTTGCGCCATGAATGGCGCAACCACATAAGGTTTGATGGTGGTGAGATCGAAGGCGAGAGCCGTCGACGGAAACGGCGCCCCAGCCCTTCCCGGACTGCGCAGAGCGCAGTATAGCGGGGAGGGAGCATCGCCGCCAGAGCCGTTGCCGTTAGTCGTTCCCTCCTTCCCTACGAGGGCAGGGGGGCATAAGCGCTAAGTGAAGCGGTGCGGGCCGTGCGGAGGGGCCGGACTACGAGCGCAGCGAAGTATCCGGCCCGGCCGTTCACCCCCTGCGCGGACGGCTGGGGCCGGATACTTGTGCCGCTGGTAGAGCCAGCGATCCCGTAGTCCGCCGCTTTGACAACCGGCAGACGAAGCGCTCGGAATCTTGTCAGAGGCTGACCGTCAAGATGAAAGACGAACGGCGTTGAACCACAGAGACATCTCTGGGAAGGCGATGTCAAGGCAAAAGAA
>Ga0181520_10012343_pt1 | contig 11005 bp, 9 predicted proteins | sample PEATcosm2014_Bin_29_FD_132451 | JGI IMG/M metagenome (GOLD analysis project Ga0181520, IMG submission 132451) | Peatland microbial communities from MTU Mesocosm Facility, Houghton, MI, USA - PEATcosm2014_Bin02_30_metaG | ecosystem: Environmental > Terrestrial > Soil > Wetlands > Peat | place...
CGGTCAACGACAGCGAAGCCCGCCGAGCCCCGACGACTAAGCCCTGGCCGCCTTCGACCGTCAGCTCAGTGACCCAGCTGGTCCCCACGGTCATGCCCAGCCCCAGCGCGACACCGCTCAGCAAGCGGCCGGTGAACAAGTACGGCAGGCTGTCCGAAGCCAGCGATACGCTCCCGAGGCCCGACGCAACAATGGCTAGGAGTACGATGCGCCGCCGGCCGAAGCGGTCCGACAGGGCCCCGCCCGCTAGCAGTGCTGGCGCCAGGCCCAACACGTAAGCACCGAGCAGGGCGTCCACGACCGTGGCGGAGTACCCGTTCGTCTGGCGGTACATGATGAGAAGCGGAGTGAACTGGTTCCCACCCCAACCGCAAGCGAACATCGCCGCACAGCCCACCGCCCACGGCGGCACTCTGGTACGACTGCCGGCAGATGTCATGTCCATCTCTTTCGGCCTCGCTCCTTGCTGTCCTTGCTCCTTGTGGTTTCCTGGCGACCGTTCCCGACCCGGGCGCCTCTTGTGTCTAAGTAATGTCTATATTGTATCTATGTTGCCAGTTCATGGGGCCGGCTGCAAGCGGTGACAACCAGCTCGGGACCGAGGTCAGCTGCCCAGCGCGTCTATGACTGGGTCAGGGCCAGGATCCTCGATGGCACCTACGCTGGGGGCACTCTGCTCAGCGAGGGCGAGGTGGCCGACGCAGTTGGCACTTCACGGACCCCGGTACGCGAAGCGTTCCTTCAACTTGCAACCCAAGAGATGCTGGTCCTATACCCGAAACGAGGGGCGTTGGTGCTGTCGGTCAACACCCCCGAGCTCCGGGATGTCCTCACCGCCAGAGCTCTGATCGAGCCCTGGGCCGCCGCGCTCGTTGCTCGCTACCCTGACCGCGCCACTATCGTCATTGAACTGCGTCGCCTTACCGAGCACGCCACCAAAGCCCTAGCCGCGGGTGACGACGCCGGCTTCCAGGAAGCAGACCGCGCATTTCACCATCGGCTGCTCGCCGCGGCGGGCAATCGGCTCCTGACTAGCTTCTACTCCTCCCTCCGGGACCGCCAACTCCGAAGCGGGACGCTGGCCCTGCACAACAACCCGGGACGAGGAGCCGAAACTATGGCCCAGCATTCGGCGATCGCCGATGCTATCGAAGCGGGCGACTCCGACCAGGCCGCCGCCGCCGCGGCCAGCCACGTCCAGAACACGGCACTCGCCCTCGGGCTCAGCTCGCTCCGCTGAACGGGGTTGAAATTTAGAGGCATCGCCGGCCTGGCTTGAAGACGCCAGAGCCGCGCTCCTAGCTCTTGGCTGCGCCGGCCTTGACGACCACGACGGGTACGGTCGACATCCTGAGCAACTCGTGTGACACGCTCCCGAGGACGACGTCCGCGATCTCGCTGCGGCCGCGGTTACCCACCACGAGGAGGTCGGCATCTAGGCCTTCTGCCACCCCCGCAAGTTCCGGCGCAATCATGTCCGACTCCTGGAGGATCAGCCTAGCCGGCACCCCATGGGCCCTGGCGGCCTCAGCAGCCTCTCGGAGAACGGGGTCTGCCTCCTCGATCCGCTGTTGAGACGGGCCATCGTCTGGGTCCTCTCGGTACACCCCTTCTGCCAAGCGCGAGAAGTGCACGAAGGCGACTCCCGCGCCGAGGCTTGCAGCCAGGCTGAGCCCGAGCTGGACGGCCTGCTGAGAGGCCGGTGACCCGTCCACACCGATGACGATGTGCTTCATGAGGCTCAACGCTAGCAAGTGGCCGACGTGTTCTGCTCCGGCTTGACGGATCGGCCGCGATGCGTATAAAGACACCATGAGGCCTTAATTGGAGACGGCCCCGGTAGCGAAGAAAGGGGAACGGTGGAACACGAGCTGATCGTCCTGCCCGATGCGTCGTCCGTGGCCGTCCGGGCCGCGGCTCTCGTGGCCGAGTCGGCCAGGACGGCTACAGCAGGGCACGGTCGTTTCGCCTTCGCCGTGAGTGGTGGGAAGACGCCATGGGCAATGTTCGCTCAGCTGGCCCACGACGACGTTGCCTGGTCGTCGGTGCAACTGTTCCAGGTTGACGAGCGTGTTGCTGCCGACGATGACCCGGACCGTAACCTGACCCACCTCAGACAAAGCCTCGGGCCGGCTCCGGCGGAGGTCGTGGCCATGCCCGTGAACGACCCCGATCTCGAAGCGGCCGCAGCCCGCTACGCGGCCCGCCTCCCCGACCACTTCGACCTCGTACACCTCGGGCTGGGCCCGGACGGCCATACCGCGTCGCTCGTTCCAGGCGACCCCGTCCTGGAGGTCACCGACCGGTTGGTTGCACTGACCCGGCCCTACCAGGGGCGGCCTCGTATGACGCTCACGTACCCGGCCCTCGCCCGGGCGGACGAGATCCTGTGGCTTATCACCGGCGAAGATAAGCGCGAGCCACTGGCCAAGCTGCTGGCCGGGGACGAGTCGATCCCAGCGGGCCGAGTACGGGCCAAGCACTCGACAATCCTGGCCGATGCGTCCGCAAGGCCATGACCTGACCCCCCGCTCAGAGACGGTTGCCACTAGTGACCGGGCAAGGACGGCACGATGACTTTACCCATCCGCTTGATGCTGGCCGATGTGGACGGCACCCTGGTGACCCAGGAAAAGGTCCTTACCGACGAAGCCGTCGACGCCGTGCACCGCCTGCGCCAAGCCGGCATCCTCTTCGCTATCACGAGCGGGCGCCCGCCACAGGGGATGGCCATGCTCGTCGAGCCGCTCGACTTGCAAACTCCAATTGCGGCGTTTAACGGGGGCCTTCTCGTCGACCGCAACATGACCGTCACCCAACAACGCGTCATCCCCCCCGAACTGGTCGTCCCCCTCGCCGACCTTATGACCTCGTTCAAGTTGTCAGTATGGATCTACCGAGGCGCCGACTGGTATGTCCCCGACATCAAGGGCCCTCATGTGGACCGGGAGGCGTGGACGGTCAAGTTCGAGCCCAAGGTGATGACCAGCCTCGACGGCCTTACCGATGACGTCGCCAAAATAGTGGGCGTGAGCGACGACCATGCCGCCGTGGCCAAAGCCTCCACTGCAGCCCACGATAAGTTCGGGGACCACGTGACCGCGGCGGCCTCGCAGCCGTACTACCTCGATGTCACCCATCCCCAAGCCAACAAGGGTGAGGTGGCCAAGTACCTGGCTGACCTCTACAAACTCTCGACCGCAGAGATCGCCACCATCGGCGACATGCCGAACGACGTCTTGATGTTCGCTCACTCCGGCCTCAGCATCGCCATGGGCAACGCAGACCCCCAGGTACAACGGGCCGCCCGTCGCATAACGGGCACCAACGACAACGAGGGCTTTGCTGAGGCGGTGCGCCGTTTCGTATTGCCCACCCAGGCCTAACACCGCTTGAGCCCGGACAGCAACGAGGTCGTCGGCAAGGAGGGCGGCGGCAACGACGGTGGAGGCAGCGAGCCCCCGGGTGGTGCCTCGTTGCGCTACGGCAACCCCTGGGAGGACTCTCCGAGTGCTCGGGGCCCACTGAGAAGGCTGCGAGGCCACCTGGTTTTACCGGTGACCATTTGGCTGGCGGGGAACGTGGACGAGGGGCCCCCGCTGACCGGGCTGACCGTGTCATCTGTACTGATCAGCCCGGGGGAGCCACCTTTTCTCGCCGGTTTGGTAACGCCTGCCTCGGAGCTCGCAGACATGCTCGGTCATTCATCTGACCGGTTCGTCGTCCATCTCCTGAACGCTGGTCATCGCAGACTGGCCCAGCATTTCGCCGGTGACCTCGCGGCTCCAAGCGAGTTGTTGGTGACCAGCAACTCATTACACGGGCCGCTACTCGCGGCCGTGGGCGACCGGCTCCTATGCCGCACCACCTCGGTGAAGGCCTTCGGCTGGTCGTTGCTCATTGAGGCCGAGATCGAAGGCGCCCAGGTCGCCCAAGCGGGCAAAGGATTGGCGTTTTACCATGGCGCCTTCCACGTCCTGGGTTGAAAGGTGGTCCTTAGAAGACCTCTCTAGCAGACGATCGGAGGAGGTACTCCGTCTGCGCTGGCTGCGAGTGCAGGGTCCCAGCCACACACAGAGCAGGCGTGACGGAACACAGACCGGGCGAACTCCAGCGCCACGGCGTGCGGATCCGCGCTGGAGCGCACGTCGTCCCAGTCCAGGATGTACTCGCCCAGGGCTGTGTCCCACCGAGCCTGGGGCACGGTAAGCGATGCGCCCCCGAAGCCGTCAGGAGCCGGGTGCGCGTAGGCATAAAACGCCGCCCTACCGTACCGAGCGTCGCCGGGCCACCAGCCGACCGCCACCTCTTGGGCGTCCATGGCGTTGCGCATGATGAAATCGCTCGATGGCGGTTCGGCCGGCAGTCCCGAGAACAAGCTCACGGCGAGATCGAACGAACCCCACCACGCGTTGACGGGCGTAGAGCGGCCTCGGTAGGGGGCCCTGAAGGCGGCCAGGACCATTGCCGCCTGGGTGGCGGCCGCGAAGTAGTCCGCAACCTGACCAACATCGTAGTGGGCGTGCTCTACGTCCTGGTCAAGCGGCACCTTCCAGGGGACCTCCTGCGGGGTCTGGTCGATCTCCACCGGCCCACCCAGGCGGCGGACCGCAGCCAGCACTTCGCGTGTCACGGTCCCCACCGACCGGTTGGGAGCGAGAGCGACGCGCTCCACTCGACCGCCACTGTGTTCGATCACCGCCTCGTGGGCCCACAGGTCCAGCACGATTGCGAGCGACCCGGAACCGTCCGGCGCCGGTAGTGCGGCGGTTTCCCAACCGCGCGCGCTCAGGCGCAACGCGGCGTGCTGCAACTGTGGCTCGGGTGGAGCGAGCCTCGCCGCCAGCTTGCCAAGTACCTGGCTATGCCCGTGCAGCGTGTCGCACGTCTCGCTCCACTTCTCGTAAGAAGCTGCGGGCCAGCCCGACATGTCCCAACCGTAGCCAACGGCACCCAAGGGCTCAACAGTCAATCCTCAGGACCAGCGACTTAGGGGCCGCCGCTCCTAAGCTGAGGACAGTCTCAACGTGGAGAAAGGGGCTCTGGCGATGATTGATGCGAGCCTGCAACGTGGCCAGCCGGCCGTCGCGGTTCTGGGTGCGGGAATTATGGGCTCGGCGATGGCGCACAGGCTGCTGTCTGCCGGGCTGGCGGTAACCGTGTGGGACCGGTCGGCGTCGGCGACGGCACGCCTTGTCGAGGCGGGCGCCGTCGCGGCCCGCTCAGCCCCAGAGGCAGTCGACAGCGCCGCCGTGGTGGTCACAATGCTGTCGACCGCCGACGCAGTCAATTCCGTGGTCTTTGATGGCGGCGTGGCCGACGCGTTCGCTAGGGGTTGCGTCTGGGCACAGATGGGGACCATCGGAGTGGAAGCGACCTTTGCGGCCCGGGACCGCATCGGGACGGCCCGTCCCGATGTCGTCTTCCTCGATGCGCCCGTATCGGGCAGCAGGGGGCCGGCTGAGAATGGGCAGTTGCTTATCCTGGCGTCCGGACCGCCCACCGCGGCGGACATCGTCGGCCCGGTATTCGCGGCGATCGGCCGCAAGACGGTGTGGCTGGGTGACGCCGGCAAGGGCACTCAGATGAAGTTGGTCGTCAACGCCTATATGTCCATTCTCATCGAGGGGGTGGCCGAGGCCCTGGAGCTCGCAGACCGGCTGGGCATCGGCCATCGCCAACTTGAGGACGCCATCGAGGGTGGCCCCCTAGACGCACCGATTGCCGACGCCAAACTCCACAAGATGGACCAACGTGACTTCGCCGCGGAATTCCCTCTGGAATGGGCGCTCAAGGATGTAGATCTAGCGATCAGCGCCGCTAAAGGCGATGACCTTCCACTGCTCGCCGCGTTATCGCACCAGTGGCACCATGCCGTCGATGCCGGGCATGGCCGCCAAGACGTCGCCGCGGCGCGCCTGGCGCTCGGCCGTCAGTCCTAAGCCTGACGAAAAGGGCCATTTTCGGAAAAGGGCTCCTCGAGAAGCCTGACGCCGGCTTTGGAGATAATCCATTCGCGTTATTTTCGCGTCAAAATGAAGGCTCAGTATCCTGCGCTGCTAACATCACGCAAAGGGTCAGCGCGGCGTAACTCAGACCATGGGCTCGACGGCGCGCTGGAGCGCCGTCAAGCCCGGCGGACAGGCTTTTCTAATTGCCTGTGACTAGGGAGGCGCCGTGCCCGATGGCTCTCATCCGGACTTAACCCAGTCCACAGTGGCAGGCCAACGGCCCCGCGCCGGAGGGGCGCCCGAGATTTTCGGTGATACCTCTGCCATCGAGCGGCGGAGCCAGCGCCAGGAACTATCGGAGGAGCTGGCCCTCTCGGAGGCTACGTGGCGAGCCGCATTCGAGTCGGTTCCTGTCGCCATTGCCGAGGTCGATATCGAGGGCACAATTATTCGGGCCAACCAGGCCATGGGCGACCTGCTCGAGATGGCGGCCGGGGAGCTCGAGGGTACCAGGATCGCCGCTTACTACCATCCCATCGATCGCAATGACTTGGAGCGGCGCATCGATGCCCTAGCCCACGGACCGATGACGGAAATGGTCCAGAGGCACATCGTCACCGCTCGGGGCAACGATCGCTGGGCGACCGCCCTCGGCTCGCTCGTGGAGCGCTGTCATGGGCGGGGCGGCCCCATCCGGATCTACCTGGTCGATACCACGGATGCCCACTTGGCCCATGAGCGGATCGCCATGGCCCAGGCCCGGTTCGGTGCTCTCGTGGAACATGGCTCCGATGCCATCGTGGTCGAGGACGCTATAGAGGGCAGCATCGTGTACGCCAGTCCCAGCTTGGCAGCGGTACTCGGGCTGCCACCGGCCGAGGCGGTCGGGTCGACCCTTCGGCACTTGGTCAACTCAGATGACCTGGCAGACCCAGATCAACGACGCTCCCGGCTCGCCGGGCCAGGGACAGTGGTCAGTTTCGACTGCCGCGCCCGTCATAGCGACGGCGGCTTGCGTCACCTTGAGGTCACCTCCACCAACCTTATAGACGACCCTGCCGTCCACGGGGTGGTGAACAACCTGCGCGACGTCTCCGACAGGGTCGCGGCCGCGGCTCGGCTCACCCATCAAGCCTTGCATGACTCCTTGACCGGCCTACCCAACCGTGCTCTGCTGATTGATCGTCTTGACCAGGCGCTGGCTCGAGCCGCCCGGTCGGGACGGCCGTGTGCCTTGCTGTTCCTTGATCTCGACAACTTCAAGCAGGTCAACGACACTTTCGGTCATGCCGCGGGCGACAAAGTACTTATGGCCGTGGCCGACCGGCTCCGCGACGCCATCCGTCCGGGCGACAGCGTCGCTCGACTGGGCGGTGACGAGTTCGTCGTGCTGGCGGAGAACATCGAGGAACCGTCGGTGGCCGTCACCATAGCCAAACGGGCCCGCGCCCGGATCGCCCAGGCCCTCATTATCGGCCATGGCACGGTGAGTGTGACCTGCTCTGTCGGCATTGCGCTGTCTGACTACCACAGTGCCGATGGTCTGCTTCAGGAGGCCGACCTGGCGCTGTACCGGTCAAAAGAGTCCGGAGGCGACCGGTCGGAGATATACGACCAAGCCATGAAGGCCCAAGCGGAGCGCCGTGCCCAGGTTGAAGACCTGGTCCGTTCGGCCATCGAAAACTGCGAGGACCTACTCGCGCTTCACTATCAGCCTATTGTCGACCTCACCACGGGGACCACCATTGGCGCCGAAGCTTTGGCCTACATCCGCCGGCCGGAGGGCACGATGATGAGGCCTGGCGAGTTCATCCCCATAGCCGAGGATTCGGGGCTCATTGTCCCTCTCGGCACCGCCGTGCTCGACCTCGCTTGCGCCCAACAGGCTCAGTGGCGCGCCGCCAACTCCGGCCAGGACCATGTGGCGGTCAACGTCTCTGCCCGACAACTAGCTGCATCTGGGTTCGTTAGAACTGTCTCTGACACTCTCGCCACCTACTCCCTGCGGCCCGACAACTTGTGCCTCGAGCTCACTGAAACGAGCCTCATTGACATCGGGCCAAACACACTCGTCCGGCTCCACGACCTAAAGGACATGGGCGTCAGGCTGGCTCTCGATGACTTCGGCACGGGTTGGTCCAGCCTCAACCACCTACGCCGGTTCCCGATCGACACCGTGAAGATCGATCAAAGCTTCGTGGCGGGGCTTGGGCAAAACGCCAGCGACACCGAACTGGTCAAGGCCGTGGTCGAGCTCGGGCACGCGCTTGACCTCACCACCACCGCTGAAGGTGTCGAAACTAGCGCCCAGGACGACCTGCTACGGACGATGGGGTGCACGCAAGGCCAGGGTTTCCTCTACGGACGCCCCCAAATGGCTCCCTGAAAGGGCTAGAGGTCAGTGTCATAGGGGTACCCGGGCCAGCTTTATGGTGCGGCCTCCAATGAGCCACTCGGCGACATAGAGATTGCCGTCCGCATCGGCGGCGAGGCCGTGCGGGCTGTTAAAACGCCCGGGCTGCAAGGCCGGCATGCGCATTGGGTGCTGGCTGGCGTCGACCCCGTTCGGCCAACCCGCTAGAGCACACACCTCGCCGTTCTCACCCAGGTAGCCGATTAGGTCGTCATCAGCGCCAAGGACAGCCAGACGGGCATGAAGTTCGGCCACGACAATACTTTCCCCGTAACTGGCGAAGGCGCTCGGGCTGTTCAAGAACCCCTGGCCGACGACGCGAAGGAACGACCCGTCCAAGCCGTAAACCTGGACCCGGCCGTTGCCACGGTCCGCCACCCATAGCTCGGGCCGGGTGTGTCGCCGGTCGATGAAGACGCCATGAGGGCAATTGAAGCTCCCTGCGCCCTCCTCGCCGCTCAATGTTTGCACGTACGTCCCGTCCGCGCTGTAACGGTGCACAAGGTGCTGGCCATAACCGTCTGCCACCCAGACGTCCCCACTGCCCCCATGCCGGACCTCATCGACGGCGACTGATGTGGGGGCGTAAAACCCGTTGTCGTACGCGGGATGCGCCGGCCGCGGCAGGCGCAAGACTTCGATGCCGTCGAGGCTGAACTTGGCGACCTGGCCCTGTGCGGTGGCCTCCTCGGGACCATAGGCGCCGTCGGCCGACCTGCGCATCTTCTTGCCCGGGTCGGCCACCCAGATAAACTCCTGGCCATTTTCGTCTACGAGCGTGATGCCGTGGCCCTCTTTGAGCCTTGTCGGCCACGAGCGCCGGAAGCGCCCGTCGGCCCCGAAGATCACGACATCGGGCCGCTCCGGGTGGAAGCTCACGATATCGCCCGAACCGGTTACCGCCAGGCCATGGTGGGCCCACCCGACGCGCGCCTCGTCGGGTGACGGCACCTCGGCCCAGTCCTCAAGCCACTCGTAAACCTCGTCGTTGTCTCCGACCCCGATCCTCATGACCAGCACACTACACCGAGCTCAGATCGGGGCCTTACCACTTGACCAGGATGCTTTCACCACAGCGGGCACCTACGACTGTTGTCAGCCGGGGCCCATCGGGCTCCAGGGCCTCCCGCTCGCGCTCGTCGGGCCGGACCGCCCAGGCCCCGCTGACCCGCCTCCCCAAATCGATCGTCACCTTTTGGGCGTCTCGCTTGAAGTTCAGCAACCGCACGACGATACCCGCCCCGTCCTCGGAGACATTCGAGCCGACGAGAATATCGGCGCCTTCCAGCACCTTTATGACTGAGGCATTCTCGGGCACCATGACTTCCCGGTCGCGCAACACGACCGGTGGTGTCCTCACTTCGGCGGCGAAATGCATAGCACCGTCCACATCGAGGTGGCCGGACATACTGGTCAGGCTGTAACGAAGCCGAATTTGCCCGTCTTGTTGTGCCTTGAAGTTGACGAACCAGTGATTGTTGAGGGCCCAGGACATGATCACGGGAGTCCCGGGGTCCAGATGTTCGACAATGCGCCCCGTATTTACGCCGCCCAGGTGCACGAGGGGAGCGTCAAGAGGCACCAGGACGACACTGTGGTCCGTCCCGTCCACTCCGACCCAGCCCTGCACGGGGTACCAGCTCCGGACGCTCCCGGGCAACTGCTCGACGTCGGGCTCGCAGGGTATGCCGTTGAAGTCCCCGAAGAAAGACGGCGCCTCGGCCGCGAAGGGAAAGGCGAAAAAGACGCTCTCCGGGTCCTCGACAGCGATCTTGTCGAACCTCCACTCGACGTCCAACTGGCGCCTGCCCTGCCACAGGGTGAACGTGCATGTGCCCGACCGGACGCCCGGCCCGGCCACGTCCACAGCGATGCTGGCCCGGCCGGCACCGATCTGGGGCTCATGGACCTTCACGGCGGTCGGGCCGTCATAAGCAAACTCGACGTCGTCGCGCCAAGATCCGAAGTCTTTGGCCGAAAAGTCCGGGGCGAAGAGCGCCTCCCGGCCCTCGGGCGAGATCACGCGCTCGTAGACGTACTGGCCCAGCACCCAACCCCTGTGAGGCGATATGAGGTCCCGGCCCGTCGCCCTGTCCACCCATCGGGCCAGGCCGCCCTGAGCGGGGTCGACCTCTATCCTGTACGCCTCGTTTTCCACCCAGCCGGCCCCGACGGCCATCTCGGGGCCGGTAACGCAAGGCTCCCGCAAGTAGGCATAGCCCCAGGCGGGGACATCGCCGGCAAAGCTAAGCCGCTCTACCCGAGGCTTGTCGCCGCCCCAGGGCACCCCCGGAGGGAAGAACATGTCGAGCACGCCCACCGGGGCTGCCCCACCCCGCTGCTCGGGCTCGTCGACGACCAGGTTGCGAGCCCAGGGAAGGGTGTTGAGGACCAGTAGGCCCCGGACGTCCGCCAAGGGGAAGGCCTCTTCCGGCGTCAGGTCGCCCAGGTTGAAGCGGCCGCCCGGAGTACCCTCTCCCAGCGCGCCAGCGACCTTGTTAGCCGACTTCGCCAGCATGTCGTGAGCGGCGGCCGAGGCGCGAAAGGCGAAGCCCGCCTTCGCGTTTTCCTGGCCTTTGGTCCAAGGGTCGTGGGGCGCGGCCACGCTGGCGTACGCGCCCCAAGTGTGCTCGTCGTACAA
>Ga0181520_10012344_pt1 | contig 11004 bp, 5 predicted proteins | sample PEATcosm2014_Bin_29_FD_132451 | JGI IMG/M metagenome (GOLD analysis project Ga0181520, IMG submission 132451) | Peatland microbial communities from MTU Mesocosm Facility, Houghton, MI, USA - PEATcosm2014_Bin02_30_metaG | ecosystem: Environmental > Terrestrial > Soil > Wetlands > Peat | place...
ATGGAGCAGATATTGATCTCTTCTTACAGCGAAAATAGCAGAGGGTGTCATTTATGCGGGAAAGTGGCTGCGAGGTGGCAGCCAGGTTGCAGCGAAGTGTCCTAGATTGCGTTGCTCACCCCGGATTGTCAGAAATCCTTCGAGCTTACCCCTCTGACATGTTTCCTTCCTCCATCTTCATTCGCTAACCACAATCGTCGATACGTCCACAAATAACGTGAACGCTTACAGAACAGGAACCGGGCACGCGAAACATACGGCCCGCGACGAGGCACATATGCTGATTGTCAGCAGCACAACGACATTTGACCCATCGGTATTCCTAGCTCAAGCCGGGCTTGGCCGACAAATCATTGATTTGAAGCCGAAGGATTCCTTTTTTTGCCAGGGAGACAAGGCCGATGCGGTCTTCTATATGCAAAAAGGCAGAGCAAAACTCACAGTCGTATCGCAGACCGGCAAAGAAGCCACCATCACCCTTCTCGCTGCTGGCGACTTTGTAGGGGAAGAGTCGTTGGCAGCGATCGTGGGGCTGCGTTTGGCGACGGCCACAGCCGTTTCCGCCTGCACAGCCCTTAGGGTTGGAAGAGCTGAGATGGTCCGCGTTATGCACGATGAGCCAGCTTTCGCAGACCTGTTTTTAAAATTTCTGCTTGCCCGCAGTATGCGAACCCAAGCCGATCTCGTGGACCAACTCTTCAACTCCAGCGAAAAACGCCTGGCGCGGATTCTCCTCTTGATGGCGGAGTTTGGCAAGCCGGGTGAGCCGGAAACACTGATTCCTCCCGTTACCCAGGAAACCTTGGCCGAGATGATCGGCACCACGCGCTCTCGCGTCAGCTTCTTTATGAATCGCTTTCGCAAACTCGGCTTTATCGATTATGACGGCCGGATCAGGGTGCATAAGTCGCTGCTCAATGTGGTCCTGCTCGATCAGTTACCGGGGCGCAACTCCGAGAGACCTTCGCTTGCCGATATTGCGTGAAAGAATTGCATCTCGACATCAAACGATGTGAAGGCGAGCAAAGACCGGAATCTTGACGGCGTCCAGGATTGCACCGAATGCGAACTCACCAGCGATAACAGCGATGGGCAGTTGCGCCGTTGCGATGCCCAACGCCGCAAGCGTCGAGATTATAAGAATATAGGCAACTAAAGAGAGGACGAGCCAAATACCTGGGCCAGGTCTCTGACCTCGTGATTTCGCACTTCAGAATTCGCAGTTTCCCACCCTTTCGCCAGGAAAAAGGCGAAAGGATGGGGCACGGTACTGGTACAAGAACAAACGGCCAGAGACCTAGCAGTCAACATGCAAGAGCACCATGATTACTTCGATCTCTAAGTTGACCGCGTTTTGCTCAAATCACATGTGGTCCATTTTGCTCAGACGATAACGATCCTGGTCACTACGTTGAAGAGTCGAGGGACTTCGTTGAAGACCCAGAATGGTGAGGAGAACTTATGAAGGGATTTAAGCTCGTTCTACTAGCGGCTGTTGCTGGATGTTTTATGATAGCAACCGTTCCCAAAGCGGCGGCTCAGATTGCCGTGGAGATTGGTGTTGCGCCTGATTGTCCCTACGGCTACTATGATGTCGCTCCATATGACTGCGCCCCCTACGGCTACTACGGCGCGGAATGGTTTACCAGTGGTGTCTTTATTGGCACGGGTCCGTGGTTTCATGGCCCTGAGAACTTCCAAGGGCATGTAGATAATCGTCTTCATCCCGAACACGGTTATAACGGCCCTAAGCCACAACGTGGTGAGAAAGCTGAACCGTCAAAGCATCCCGATAAGAATCCCGACTTCAAAGGGAATGAAGTTCGTGATGGACACGGCCATGTAAGTGTGGAAAAGAAATAAAAACAGCTATGAGAATGGTTCAATAACTGCTGGATTCTCAGTGGTCCCTTCAAGTCAGCCACCGGCGGTATCGCAACTCGTGATCCTGAGGCCTCTCCCGAGGAAGCCTCAGGCAGTACGCTCGCAACGCCTACTACCCGGTCAAGCTGATCGAGAAGCCTGGCCGCGCAAGTAAACACTTGGTGCCCTACATTCGCCGCAACCTTGTTCTGCGGCGAATGTAGGATAGAACGATGCTCCAACGCAGAAGCGCTACGTCACCAGCCTGATCTCGCTCGATGTTCCCCCCGCTGCCGGGATGTAACACTTCTGCGTGTAATCCATCACCATGCGATCGGCATTGAATCGCCAGCCCAACGTGCGAATCGTCCGCTTCATGCGTTTGATCCATCCTCGTGGCAGTCCGTCGCGGTCGCGCTGGTAGAAGAGCGGAATCAGTTCCTCGTACAGCACGCGATAGAGATCTTCTCCGTCGCGGCTGTCGTGCACGTCCATGTTTGAGTGAGTCCTGCCTTTACCGATGGCAAAGCCGTTCAGCCCGTCGTAAGCTTCAGCCCACCAGCCATCCAGCACAGATAGATTCAGGCCGCCATTCAGCACAACCTTCTGCCCGCTGGTTCCGGAGGCCTCCAGCGGCCGCCTTGGGTTGTTGAGCCAGACATCCACACCTTGCACTAGATGGCGGCCTACGTTGATGTCATAGTCCTCAATAAAGACAAACCGGTCGGCAAACTCCGAATCGCGCATCATCTCGGCGATCTGCTGAAGAACCTTCTTTCCCGGTTCGTCGTGGGGGTGGGCCTTGCCAGCAAAGAGGAACTGCACCGGGCGCTTGGGATCGTTGACCATGGAGGCCAGTCTCTGAATGTCGGCGAGCACCAGATTGGCTCGCTTATAGGTGGCGAAGCGGCGTGCGAAGCCAATGGTTAGTGCGTCCGGCGAAAGCACCCTTCCGAGTTTTTGCAGAGTCTCTTGTGGTTCATGCCGCCGTTGCGCCTGTTCCTTTGCACGGCGGCGCACGAAATCGATAAGTTGCGATTTAAGACTGAGGTGCGTCTCCCACAACTCGCCATCGTCCACATTCTCAATGTCCTCCCAAGTGCGCGCGGTTCCACTGTTCGCCTGCCAGCCAACCCCGAGATGGCGGTCGTAGAGGCGGCCCATCTGCGGTGCAAGCCACGACGGCACATGCACTCCGTTCGTGATGTGTCCAATCGGCACCGCGTCCTGGGGCTTGCCGGGATAGAGGCCCCACCACATCGAGCGCGAAACCTCGCCATGCAGCGAAGAGACCGCATTTGCATGACGCGAGAGCTTCAACCCCAAAACCGTCATGCAGAATGGCTCCTGGGAATCGGTGGATTGCTCGCGCCCAAAGCCCATGAAGTTCTCCTGTGAGAGCCCCATTTCTTCGCGCAGAGGCCCAAGGTGCTCCTCGATCAGGTCTGGGTGGAAGCGGTCGTGACCTGCGGGCACTGGAGTGTGCGTAGTAAAGACCACCTCCCTCGCCACATGGCTGGCAGCGGTGTCGAAGTCAACGCCTTCTTCCTCCATGCGGCTGCGCACCGCCTCAAAGACCGCAAAGCCGCTGTGTCCCTCATTCAGGTGCAAGACTCCGGGAGTGATGCCCATCGCCTTGAGAGCGCGAAAGCCGCCCACGCCCAATAATAATTCTTGCCGGATGCGCGTCCTCGCGTCTCCGCCATAAAGACGCGAGGTCGTTTCCAAATCCTCCGGCGCATTGCCGGCAACATTCGAATCAAGCAGCAACAGGTCGCAGCGGCCCACCTTTACCCGCCAGACTTTGGCGCGGATAACGCCGCCGCGTGTTCTTATCTCCACCACCACCGGCTTGCCGTTCTGGCCGATGGCAGGTTGCATCGGCAGTTGGTTGACATCCGTTTCGAGATACTCTTCCCGCTGCCAGCCGCTCTTATCCAGCCGCTGCAAAAAGTAGCCTTGCCCGTAGAACAACCCGACGCCGACAAGCGGAATATCCAGGTCGGATGCGCTTTTGATGTGGTCTCCAGAGAGCACGCCAAGGCCGCCGGAATAAATCGGCAGGGACTCATGCATTCCAAACTCGGCGGAAAAATACGCCACCGGCCGCGGCCGCAGCACTCCCGCGTTGGCCGCGCCCCAGGTCCGGTCCGCCAGCAGATACTCCTGCTGCCGCCGGTAGACATAGTTGATGCGGCTATGCAGCACGAGTTCAGTTGCTCGCCGTTCGATCTCGCCCAGCGGCATCTCGCTGAGCAAAGCGATTGGGTTCTGATTGAGCTGGCGCCAGCGTGTCGGATTCAGATCGCGAAAAATGCTAATGCAGTCCGGATCCCAGCTCCACCAGACATTCCGGGCCAGAGCCCAAAGACGTTCCTGCGCAGGAGCGATAAACCGGTCGAGAGTGCGCGCCTCGCTTACCACGGGCGCAACCTGGTTCGCCGCATCCGCCAGCATGCTGATCTCGTTCTCTCGAAAGCTTCGCGGCTCCTTGGTTTGAACCACGAGGACACCCTGCAACACTCCACGGTCGATCAGTGGAACACCAAGGAAAGATAGGTATTCATCTTCCCCGGACTCTTTAAAATATTTAAAGCGGGGATGATTCCTTACATCCTCAACAGCCACCGGAAGCACGCGTTCCGCCACCAAGCCCGTCAGGCCTTCGTTGAGCGGCATGCGTAGTGTACCGATGCATTGCGGGTGCAGCCCAAGGGTGGCGGCGAGCACCAGATTCGATCTGTCCGGTTCCAGCAGATAAGCCGAGCAGACATCTGTCCTGAAACGAGTGGCGATCAATGCCACCACATTCAGCAGCGTATCGGCAGGCTTGCCGCCTTCCTCAGTCAAGCTGGTAATCTCTTCCAAAGTCAGCACGAGCCTCTCATCGGTTGCATCATAGGATTGGGTCATGGGTTGCGCTCACCTTTCAGTTCACTTCAGAAGTGCCTCGCCGACACTTGTGCAATGCCTCGATAAGAGTGCCTGGATACGCTCAGCTTAGCTGCTGGAACAACAATCCGCCTGAATCGTTGTGGTTTATTGGAGGAAGAATCCCGCTTTCACCGAACCGGGATGAATTTCACAATATCACCAATCCGTTTGCAGACAAAGACCAATTTCAACGGACCATCAGTCGCTCGCTGAAAGATTTGGGCCGGCAACTGATTGCGGCCCATGCGCGGCAGATTCGCGTTATCACCACCTGCGGACTGAAGGACGATAAGAATGACTCTGAAAAGTTGGCCTGCTCCATCTTTTGCGATTCTCGCCGGCTCGCTCTCATTCGCCATCGCAGCCCGGAATTGGCCGGACGCTCTCTACTTAGAGCCATTCCGTAAATTGGTAGCACCGACCTCCGGGTCGGCTGTTCTGTGGGTCTCCAGACCCACAGGCTATGTCTGGCGGCGTGGACGCCGCCAGTACAGACGGTCTGGAGACCAGCGCTACATTCCTTTCTCAATTTACGGATAAGCTCTTAGGGGACAGGCCCCACGAAGTCGGCTTTTCGACTGCTTTTCGGAATCTCTGGGCCCCGGTTGGATTACCGGCGACTCTTACTTACTCAGTTTATTGCCTTCTCAGATTCAAAATCCGGCGCTTGCGGAGTAGAAAGCTGCCTTTATACGAAAGTAATGAGCTTGAGGTCGCCCTTACCTATAAAACGAACCTAATGTAACGTCATGATCGTAATGTCAGAACAGAGAAATAGTACAAGCGATCCATAAGAATTCTTCGATAATACGCCTATTCGCGCGAGTCCTGATTGGTCAGGAGAAAAGAGATCCTATGCGTACTTTAGGCGGATCCAAAATCGGTAGAGCGCAGCATGTTGTGCGTCAATTGCATTTTGCTGCATTCATGATTGCCACCCTTCTTCTGTCGTCCTTGGCCCAGTTGCATGGTCAAGGCGCAAGTGCTTCGGTCTCCACGCCGGTCCCGGCCCGCATCCTGAATCGCGTGGATAACTCCGACCTAGCGTCCGTTCCAGGAAGCACGCATCCGGCAGTACGGTACGCCACCGACAACGGCCGGTTGGCGTCCGCGGAGCCTATGGGTGATCTGATCCTTGTGCTCAAGCGTTCGGATGCACAGCAAGCCGCGCTCGAGTCCTTCAATGCGCAACAGAACGATCCCAACTCGCCCGAGTATCATCACTGGCTTACGCCGACTGAGTTCGGCGCAAATTACGGAGTCGCTGAAAGCGATCTCGATGCCGTGAGCAACTGGCTTCAGAGTCAAGGATTCACCATCGAAGAGATTCCGCCTTCGCATACTTCGATTCGCTTCAGCGGCAACGCCGGGCAGGTGGAGCAGGCATTTCATACAGAAATGCACTCGGTTGAATACAAGGGCACAGGGCATGTCGCCAACACCAGTGATATTCAGATTCCAACGGCTCTGACGCCGGTGGTGGCTGGCGTCAAGGCTCTGCATAACTTCTTTCCCGCGGCGCTACATCACACCGCTGCATCGCTCAGCCGGAGTTCTCTGGGAGGAGGGTTGCCCGCGGGCCCGCAAAGCTTCGGCAGCCAGGCGGCGGGCGCGCATCCAAATTACGCTCCTGGCGACGGCTATCAGTTACTCGTTCCCTACGACATGGCGACGATCTACAACTACAAATCACTCTGGACCGCCGCAACGCCGATTAACGGAACGGGGCAGACCATCGCTCTGGCCGGAACCAGTAACATTGTGCTCAGTGACGTGGCCACCTTCCGCGCGGCCACAGGATTGCCCGCCAATGTCCCTAAGGTCATCGTCACCAACAGCGATCCCGGCACCACCAATCTGCTCGACGACCGTTTTGAGAACACGCTGGATGTAGAGTGGTCTGGCGCAGCAGCTCCCGGCGCGTCAATTGTGCTGGTCACCTCAAGCCAAACCAGCCAGACCACCGACGCCTTGTATGCCAGCGAGAGTTACATCATCAACAACAACATCGCCAAGATCATGAGCGTCAGCTATGGCGAATGTGAACTGGGCATGGGAACCGCAGGTAATCTGGAGTATCTGAATCTGTGGCAGCAGGCTTACACCCAGGGCATCGCCGTATTTGTCAGTTCGGGCGACTCAATGGCTGCGGTCTGCGACGATGGCAACTACAACCCCTCGGCGGATTATGCGTCGCAGTACGGCCTCACCGTCAGCGGCATGACGAGTACGCCCTATAACGTCTCCGTGGGCGGCACCGACTTCAACTCTACCAGCGCGAGTTGGAGCGGCACCAACAGCACCACGAATATGTCCAATGCCACTGGTTATATTCCAGAGGTTCCATGGAATCAAACCGTAACCAATCCAATCGTTCTAAGTAGCCTGAACCAGGAGTTCGGCGTGAATGACAGCGCCGAAGGCATGACGAATTATCTGTTGAAGAATTACGGCATCAACAGTGGGATCTACGATGAGCTGATTCCATCGGTGGGCGGCTCGGGCGGCGTGAGCAACTGCACCACGTCATCCAACGGCAATCCCTCAACCTGCGGCGGCGGCTATGCCAAACCCGCATGGCAGGCCGGTGTCACCGGGATTCTTACTACGGATAAGCGCACAGTTCCGGATATTTCGTTCTTCGCTTCTTCGGGATTTTTGGGTGTGGCTTATCTGATCTGCGATTCACAGCCGCCAGGTTATACGTCGCCGATACCATGCAGCTATCCCGCTAACGCGCTCGACATGGCCGTGGGTGGAACTTCGGTCTCCAGCCCGGTGATGGCCGGCGTAATGGCGCTGATCAACCAGAAGGCCGGTGGATCGCAGGGCAACCCCAATGCCGTGCTTTACGGATTGGCCGCCAAGCAGAACTACTCGAATTGCAGCGCGGAGTCGGTAACAAACTCGAGCGCATGCTACTTCAACGACATCAACACTGGCACCATCGCGGCACCGTGCTTTGTCGGCGATGTCAATTGCACTGCGCAAACCGCTGGCGACGTGCTTGGCATCCTTCCCGGTTATGCCGCCACAACAGGCTACGACAAGGCCACTGGCCTCGGTTCGCTCAACGTGGCCAATGTGGTGAACGGCTGGCCGGGAGTTACCTATGCACCCTCGTCAAGCTTGTCGCCCACCAGCCTCACCTTTGCTTCCACGGTGGTCGGTTCCTCACCGGCCGCGCAAACTGTCACACTTACCAACTCCGGAACCGCCTCGATGACCATCTCCGGCGTCAGCATCACCGGAAGCAATGCCTCGTCATTTTCTGAGACCAATAACTGCGGCACAACGCTGGCGGTGAACGCTTCTTGCACGGCGACAGTCACATTCAAACCTGCAGCGACCGGAGCACTCGCGGCCTCGGTCAGTTTCGCCGACAACGCCGCAAATTCTCCGCAGACTGTCTCGCTCAGCGGCACCGGAGCTGCTCCGGTCACGATTGCAGCCACCGTTTCACCAACCAGCCTCACCTTTCCATCGACGGCAATCGGCGCGGCATCGGCATCGCAGACTGTCACGCTCACCAATACTGGAACCGGGCCGCTGACTTTCACCAGCAGTCCCACAATCACCGGAACCTACGGCCCGCTCTTTCATGGAGCCAGCTCGTGCGGTGGCAACGCTACGCTGGCAGTCGGTGCCTCCTGCCTCACCACGTTCACCTTCGACCCAACTGCGGCAGGAACCTTCACAGCAACTCTCAGCTTTAACGACAACGCTCCCAATTCACCGCAGACACTGATTCTCACCGGCACCGGCGCGGGAATACCGGTAGTGAGTCTGTCACCCACCAGCCTCAGCTTTGCATCGACCTACATCGGCTCGACGTCCGCCGCGCAAGTCGTCACACTCAAGAACACCGGAACGGGCCCTCTGGCGATCTCCAGTGTTTCCTTTACTGGCACGAGCGCAGCAGTCTACGCACAGACCAACACCTGCGGCACGTCGCTGGCGGTCAGCGGCTCCTGCACGATTTCCGTTACCTTCAACCCAACCGCTGTTGGTGCGACTTCAGCTTCATTGAGCATCGCCGATAATGCCGCCACAACTGCGCAAACCGTCACGCTCACGGGAACAGGCGTAGGGGTACCGGCAGTCAGCCTCTCGCCTGCCAGCCTCAGCTTTGCCTCAACCAACGTCGGCTCCGCGTCCGCGGCACAGATCGTCACACTTAAGAACACCGGAACGGGCGCTCTAGCGATTTCGAGTGTGTCCTTTACCGGCACAAGCGCAGCAGCCTACGCACAGACCAACACCTGCGGCACGTCGCTGGCAGCCAGCGCCTCCTGCACAATTTCGGTTACCTTCAAACCAACCGCTGTAGGCGCGGCTCCGGCTTCACTGAGCATTGCCGATAACGCCGCAGGCTCCGCGCAAACTGTCGCGCTCACGGGAACAGGCGTAGGAGTGCCGATAGTCAGCTTCTCGCCTACCAGCCTCACATTTGCCTCGACCTACGTCGGCTCTACCTCCGCATCGCAGACCATCACGCTCAAGAACACGGGAACTGCAGCGCTGACAATCTCCAGTCTGTCCCTTACCGGCACGAGCGCGGCAGCCTACGCACAGACCAACACCTGCGGCACATCGCTGGCAACCAGCGTCTCCTGCACGATTTCGGTTACTTTTAAACCAGCCGCAGCGGGAACCCTCACCGCCTCGTTAAGCCTCGCCGACAATGCCACGGCATCTCCGCAGAGCGTCGCGCTCAGCGGCACCGGAGTCATACCGCTTCCCACCGTTACCCTCTCGACCACATCGCTGAGTTTCCCGGTCACCGTGATCAATGCCTCGGCTGGATACGCCTATAGTCCAGCTCAGACGATCACCCTAACCAATACAGGCGTGGCCGCACTGAACCTCATATCAATTGCGCTGGGTGGAACAAACCCAACCTCCTTCTCGCAAATGAACAATTGTCCCAGTTCCTTGGCTATCTCTGCCAGTTGCACAATCCTCGCTCGCTTCGCTCCAACAGCATCGGGCACTAGATCCGCAACGCTGGTCTTTACGGACAATGCGAGCCCAACCACACAAACCGTCTCGCTATCGGGAAGCGGTGTCAGCGCGGCAACGTTGACCCTCTCCACCTCCGCGCTGAGCTTTGGAACGGTCACATCGGGCACTACCAGCGCGGCGCAAACCATCACAGTAACCAACAGCAGCTCAACCACGCCGGTCAATCTGACGTCGATTGCGCTTAGCGGCACTGGCGCAGCGTCCTTCGTACAGGTGAGCAATTGCGGAACCACGCTGGCAGCCAGTTCCAGTTGCATCATCCTGGTCGAGTTCATGCCGACGGCCGCAAGCGCATCAACAGCTACTCTCACCGTCACAGCCAACAACCCCGACGCAACCGCGACAGTTGCGCTCAGCGGAACCGGCCACTAAGGAGAAAGCCGGACCGTCTACGTCAACTTCATAAGTTAATGGCCCTTTCCTGGCAACTCAAGATAATGGTCTTGGGTTACCGGGAAAGGGCTTGTTTTGCAGGTTGAAGGCGCCTCCGTCAGGGTGGATGCCCCATCTTTGAATCGATTTTGATTCAAAGATGGGAGACCACGATCCCGTACGGTGTCCAAACATCAAGCGGCCCGTAGGGTAGTTGGCCCCACGGCAGGTGGCGCAGGTGGTGGTCAGTGCAGCCAGCGTAGCTCGAAAGAACTTTTCGGCGGCACGGGCAGCACGATGAAGCCCTCGCGCCAGTGGCCCTCTTCGCGGCGCGGCGGATTGCCGACGATGTGAGCGCCAGCGGTGTTGCGTTCTTCCAGTGCAAGGCCGGGCAAGCCGCCGACGATCGCCTGCAACTGATCGTGATTCGGCGGGCGGTTGGTGGTGAAGGGAATCAGAGCTCGCAAAGCGCCATAGGTCTCGGCCAGGTCGCTGATCCGCGCACGCCGCTTCGAGGGCAGCGGTTTCAGCCCCAGCGACTTCCATGCCGTAAACGGGTAGCTCTCGACCAGCACGCGTTCCTGCGATGCCCCCGGCTGCTCGCGCGTGGCCAGTCTCTGCCATCCACGGCGGCAAAGCGCGTCATAAAGGTCAAGGCAGAACTCGGCGAAGGGTCGGTAGGTCGCCGGTTTGACAATGCCCGGCAGACCGGTCTTAGCGGCGGTGTTGTGCTCCTCGAGAGCCAGGCCGGGCAGGCCCCCCACAATGGCTTGCAACTGATCGTGGTTGGGCGGCCGGTTGGTGGCGATC